>Ga0265293_10014440_pt1 | contig 10027 bp, 5 predicted proteins | sample Munlanlewell138R_FD_192505 | JGI IMG/M metagenome (GOLD analysis project Ga0265293, IMG submission 192505) | Leachate microbial communities from a municipal landfill in Southern Ontario, Canada - Leachate well 138R | ecosystem: Engineered > Solid waste > Landfill > Unclassified | place: Canada...
CGCGGCGAGATTGCCGTCCGGGTTATCGAGGCGCTGCGAACGCTTGGCATCCGATCAGTCGTGATTGCGTCCATCCCCGACCGGCACAGCCGGCCGGTCCGCCTCGCCGATGACTGGGTGCTCCTCGAGGGCTACTCGGCCGCGGAGACCTACCTCGATGTCGAAGCAGTCATCGCGGCGGCGAAGTCCACGGGCTGCGAGGCGATCCACCCCGGTTACGGCTTCCTTAGCGAGCGTGCCGACTTTGCAGAAGCCTGCGCTGACGCGGGACTCGCGTTCGTTGGGCCGCCCGCGGACGTGCTGCGAGCGCTTGGCGACAAGGCGGGTGCGCGCCAGATCGCGCTCGCCCACGGCGTGCCAGTGGTTCCCGGCTACGACGGCCCGGACGACCACGCGAGCCTGTTGCGTGCAGGGGAGCGCCTCGGCTTCCCGTTGATGGTGAAGGCGCGCGGCGGTGGCGGTGGCCGGGGCATGCGCGAAGTGCACGGTCTCGCCGATCTCCCGGAAGCACTCGCCGCCGCGCGGCGTGAGGCCGAGGCCGCGTTTGGTGATCCCGGCCTGCTTCTCGAACGGCTCGTTACACACGCCCACCATGTCGAGGTCCAGGTACTCGGGGACTCTCACGGCAACCTTATCCATCTCGGCGAGCGAGACTGCTCGGTGCAGCGCCGCCGTCAGAAGCTCATTGAAGAGTCTCCGAGCCCCGTCATCGATGATGGGCTCCGCTCGGCACTGACCGGCGCCGCACTGCGGCTCGCCCGAGCGGTCAACTACGTGAACGCCGGGACCGTAGAGTTCCTCGTGGGCGAGCCCGGCGAAGATGGCCAGCGGCCGTTCTACTTCCTCGAGGTGAACCCTCGCCTGCAGGTCGAACACCCGGTGACCGAGCTCGTGACCGGCCTCGACCTGGTCGGACTCCAGCTCCGCGTGGCTGCCGGGGAGCCGTTGCCGTTCGCGCAAGAAGATGTCCGCTTCGAGGGCCACGCCGTCGAGTTCCGCATCAACGCCGAGGACCCCTGGGAGAGTTTCCGGCCGAGTGCCGGGCGCATCCATGGCCTGTCCCTCCCCCCGGCGTGGGCCGCACGTACGGACATGGGCTACGGCGAGGGTGATACCGTCCCTGCGCAGTACGACTCGCTCCTCGCGAAGGTGGTCGTGCACGAGGCCGACCGAGCCGCTGCGCTGGATGCCGGTATCGAACAGGTCAGCGTGGTCGATTTCGCCGGCGTGGCGACCAACGCCGCGCTACTCGCGGCGGTCGCCGGCGACGAAACCTTCCAGGCGGGTGGCCACCACGTCGGCTGGCTTGAGCCACACCTCGATGCACTGCTCGACGATGCTCGCCCACCAGAGCAGGTGCTTGCCGCGGGAGCGCTCGCGGCGGTGCTGCTTGCACCGGAGGGCACGTCGCCATTCCGATCCGGGCCGTCCGACCTTCACCTGGCCACGGCACGCGGTATCGCACACCTGCACATACGGCCCATCCGGTCCCACGAATACAAGGTCGCGCTGGCCGACCTGTCGATGCGATGTGTCATCGACGATGTCGCGCCCGGGCAGCTCCGCCTTCGCGTCGAAGGTCACGGGAACGCCGTTGATGTCGTCGTCATCCAATCCAACGGTGGTGGGCTCTCGGCATGGATTGAAGGAGCCACGCCGCGCCGCACGTGGAATCTTGCTCCCGTCGCGCCGCCCCCGCTCCCGCGCCACGCTCAGGCAGCAAGGGCGGGAGCAACGCTGATCACCGCGCCACTCGCCGGCACGATCGCAGAGGTGCGCGTCCGCGAGGGTACCGAAGTCGCGGCCGCCGAGCTGCTGATTGTGCTCGAAGCGATGAAGATGGAGCACCGCATCACCGCCGACGGTGGTGGGAAGGTGCAGCGCGTTGCCGTCCGTGTGGGCGATGTCGTGCGCGAAGGCGACGTGCTCGTCGAACTTGGCTGAGGACTCGAAAACGAATTTCTCGCGCGTTTTTCCATCGCTCCGCATCATGGGGATATGACAAAGCGCCGCGGCGACGTCCGCAATATCGCCATCATCGCTCACGTCGACCATGGGAAGACCACCCTCGTCGACGCGCTCCTGAAGCAGTCCAACGTGTTCCGCGAGAACCAGGATGTGGGCTCGCTCATCCTCGATTCGAACCCGCTCGAACGCGAAAAAGGCATCACGATCATGGCGAAGAACGCGGCCGTCGATTATCGCGGGGTGCGCATCAACATCATCGACACGCCCGGCCACGCTGACTTCGGCGGCGAAGTCGAACGCGTCCTGAACATGGCCGACGGCGTGCTGCTACTCGTTGATTCGGTCGAAGGCCCGATGCCCCAGACGAAGTTCGTGCTGCGGAAGGCGCTTGGCCTCGGGCTCCGGGCGGTGGTGGTCGTGAACAAGATCGACCGCCCGAACGCTCGCATCCGCGAGGTCGTGACCGAAACACAGGACCTCTTCCTCGACCTCGCGACCGACGAATCGCAGCTCGACTTCCCGGTCGTCTACACGAATGCGCGCGACGGGTACGCCAGCTTCGACCCGGCCGCACGCAGCGGGGACATGCAGTTGCTCTTCGACACCATCCTCGAGCACATCCTCGCTCCCGAATCGGACGAGACAAGGCCGTTCCGGATGCTGGTGACGACGCTCCAATACGACAGCTACCGTGGGCGCACTGCGGTGGGCCGCATCAGCGAGGGAGTGGTTCACCCCGGCGACAGCATCCTTCGCTACACCCACGACGGCGCCGCCTCGCAGCACCGGGTGCTGCAGGTGTTCGGCTTCCAGGGACTTGGCCGGGCGGAGGTTGCGGAGGCCGCCGCCGGCGATATCGTCGCTATCACCGGTGTCCCCGACATTCTCATTGGTGAGACGCTGGCAAACGCCGCGGCAGAAGGCCAGCTCCCTCCCATCACCATCGAAGAGCCCGCAATGCAGATGACCTTCAAGGTGAACGACTCACCCTTCGCGGGTCGCGAGGGCCAGTTCGTCACCAGCCGCCAGCTTCGCGAACGCCTCTTCCGGGAGGTCGAGACGAACGTCGCACTGCGCGTGGAAGACGGCGAGAGTGCCGACGCATTCGTCGTTAGCGGCCGCGGCGAACTCCACCTCGCGATCCTCGTCGAGACGATGCGCCGCGAAGGATACGAGTTCGCCGTCACGCGCCCGGAAGTCATCCTCCGCCACGGTGACGGCGGCCTCGAAGAGCCGTACGAGCGGCTGTTCGTTGAAGCGCCGGAGTCCGCAACCGGCTTCCTCATCGAATCGCTCTCTGGCCGGAAAGCGCAGATGACCGGCATGCACAACGACCCCAGCGGCGATGTGCGCATCGAGTTCGAAATCCCCACGCGCGGCCTCATCGGCTTCCGTGACTCCTTTATTACCGGCACGGGCGGCGAGGGCATCATGAACACCGAGTACCTGGGCTATCGCCCGTGGGCCGGCGAGATCGCCCGGAGCCGGAACGGTGCACTCGTCGCCGCCGAGACAGGCCAGGCGCTGAGCTACGGTATCGCCAACGCACAGGAGCGCGGCATCCTCTTCATCGAACCCGGCGCAGAGGTGTACGAAGGCGAAGTGGTTGGCCTCCACGCGAAGGACAACGACCTCGTCGTCAACGTCTGCAAGGCGAAGAAGCTCACGAACATCCGCAGTTCGACCTCCGACATCGCCGTGAAGCTGACTCCGCCGCAGCCGCCCAGCCTCGAGCGGAGCCTCTCGCTCATCGCCAACGACGAGCTCGTGGAGGTTACTCCGAAATCGCTCCGCATCCGCAAAGCGCACCTGAAGGCGCTCGACCGCGAGCGTGCCGCCAAGCGCGCGAAGGTTGGCGTCTAAGATCCCGGCTCGCCGGGGGCATCGACAATCGTCACTCGACAATTGACAATCCGTCCCATGCGCGCACACGACCTCGATACGCCCTGTCTCCTGCTTGATATCGATGTCATGGAACGAAATATCGCATCCATGGCGAGCTATCTCGTCGACAAACCAGCGAAGCTGCGCCCCCATTTCAAGACGCCCAAGACGCCGGAGGTCGCGCGGCGGCAGCTCGCGGCCGGGGCGATCGGGATCACCGTTGCGAAGCTCGGCGAGGCCGAAGTGCTCGCAGATGCCGGCCTCGGGCCCATCCTTGTCGCGAACCAGGTCGTTGGCCCGCAGAAGATCGACCGCCTGATGGCTCTCCTCGCGCGCGGCGCGGACATCACGGTGGCGGTCGAAGCCGCGTATCACGTCCGCGAATTAGCGGAGGGTGCGAAACGATCGGGGCAGACGCCTGCCGCGATCATCGAGATCGATGGCGGCATGCACCGCTGCGGCACCCGTTCGCCCGCGGAGACGGTCGCGCTCGCGCGTGAGCTCGTGGCGGCGGGCGTCCGCTATCGCGGCGTCATGGGCTACGAAGGCCACGCAGTGCTCCTCCCGGACGAAGCCGAGCGCCGCGAGAAGGCGGCTGCATCACTCTCTGTCGTGAAGGAGCACGTGGAAGCGCTCGCCGAGGTGGGCCTCTCACCCGGGATTGTGTCCGTTGCCGGCACCGGGACGTTCGAATTTGCCGCCGAGGCGCCCTTCGTCACCGAATTGCAGTGCGGGTCCTACGTATTCATGGACGGCGCCTATGGGTGGGTCCTGCCCGGCCGGTTTGAAAATGCGCTGTCGCTACTGACGACCGTCATCTCTATTCGTGATGACTACGCGGTTGCCGACGCCGGGATGAAATCGCTGACCAACGAGTTCGGCGCACCTCGCACAAAGGATGGCCGCATCAAGGCGGCCCGCCTCGCGGAGGAGCATGCCCACCTCGTCGGCGAGGGCATCGAGTCCCTGCGCATCGGCGATAAGGTCGAGCTCATCCCCAGCCATGGAGACACGACCCTCAACCTGCACGACACGTATTTCGTCGTTCGCGATGGCGAGGTTGTGGACCAGTGGCCCATCCTCGCCGCCCGGAAGTTCCGCTGACTGCCTGCCGGGGCGGCCACTACGTTCGTGGCATGCGAGGTACAATTAGTCGCGTAAGGAGGAGTGTCCGATGCGCGAATGTCCCTGGTGCGGGCGGATGAATCTGAACGTGTACGCCTACTGCCAGAGCTGCGGACGAGGGTTCGATGGCCCTGAAAAGAAAGAGCCGCAGAAGGCAGAAACACGATCGAAGCGCAACCTCTGGTGGCCCTTCGGTTCTCGTTCTTCCACCACGACACAGAATCCCTGACCGCCTCGCGCGTCGTCCGGGCGACGCGCCATCACCGTCCCGATGACGATCGCCGGCAAACGCGCTGGCGATTTTCGTGTCCGCCGGGTGTGCCGGCGCCGGTTGCTTCTGGTGCTATAGCCCCTGTCGCGCTCGCCACTCCCGGATCCAGCCCGTGTGCTCCTCTTCGTGGACGCTTCGCAGGCCGGCCTCTCCGTACAACGCCTCATCCAACCCCCGCTCCGTCGCCGAGGAAACCGCGTCCAGGAGCTGCGCCCGCGACGCTTCGAGCTCCCAGCGCGCCTGTTCCAGCGGCAGTTCGCGCCGCAGGTCATATGCCAGCGCGTTGTAGGCGTCCCCCTGCTCCTCGGTCATCCGCCAGGCGGAATCATGACCGGCAGAGATGCGGCGCACCTCCGCCGCCCGGATCTCATCCCATGCCGCAAGATGTGCCAGGTGGTCTTTCACCGACCAGCCATCCAGCGAACGCTCCATGAGCTGCGCATCGGAGAGACCCGCGATCGCACCCAGCAGCTCCCGCCTGCTCGCTGCATAGTGTTGGAGCAATTCCGTCCGGTTCTGCACCATTTCCGCGCCATCGTACGCGCCCCCGTCAAGGGACCCTGCCTCCCGTCTCGCTGAGCACCGGTCAAGGCGCTGAACGGATTGCGTGGGGCACGCATTTGACACCCCGCAAAGTGTCCCGAACAATCAATCTTGCCGTCGGGGAACCGGCGGCGAACCGGCGGAGACGCCGGCGCACCTTTCGCCTCCCGGCATGATGCACACCGGGCCCAGGGGCTCGGGCTTGACATAGTTCTGGGAATATGCGAACATATGAGTGAATCCGCCGAAGCGCGAGCCCGGCGGTGGAGCGGGCGGGATTGGGCATCGCCTCGGTCCCGTACAAAGATTCTCCCGGGCGGCTACCGCAAGCATTGTCCTCGTGGTAGGTTGGGAGTTCCGGCAGGCCGGAGGGTTTGCCGGGGAGGCCAAAGCCCCCGACAGGGGCGGCGGCAGCGAGTTGACAGGTCCCACACGGACAGCTAGTCTTCTCGTTCGGGCCTTGCGAAAGGCCGGCGCACTTTAACAACTGGATAGCGGACGAAAGAGAACAGTTCGGAAACCCGTTAATGGGAACTGAGCCGGTCTTTTGATCGGATATAGGTTTCTTTTTCGGAGAGTTTGATCCTGGCTCAGGACAAACGCTGGCGGAATGTATTAGGCATGCAAGTCGCACGAACCTTCGGGTTAGTGGCGGACGGGTGAGTAACACGTGGGTAACCTGCCTCGTAGTGGGGAATAACTTGCCGAAAGGTGAGCTAATACCGCATATGACTACCGGTGAGATTCCGGAAAGTCAAAGCTCCGGCGCTACGAGAGGGGCCCGCGGCCGATTAGCTAGTTGGTGGGGTAATGGCTCACCAAGGCGACGATCGGTAGCTGGTCTGAGAGGATGGTCAGCCACACGGGGACTGAGATACGGCCCCGACTCCTACGGGAGGCAGCAGCTAAGAATCTTGCGCAATGGGCGAAAGCCTGACGCAGCAATTCCGCGTGGGGGACGAAGGCCCTAGGGTTGTAAACCCCTTTTGCGAGGGAAGAAGTTCTGACGGTACCTCGCGAATAAGCACCGGCTAACTACGTGCCAGCAGCCGCGGTAATACGTAGGGTGCAAGCGTTGTCCGGATTTATTGGGCGTAAAGAGCCCGCAGGCGGCCTGGCAAGTTTCAGGTGAAATCTCCCGGCTCAACTGGGAGGGGTCCTGGAAAACTGCTGGGCTTGAGGCAGGGAGAGGGATGTGGAATTCCCGGTGTAGTGGTGAAATGCGTAGATATCGGGAGGAACACCAGTGGCGAAGGCGGCATCCTGGCCCTGTCCTGACGCTGAGGGGCGAAAGCGTGGGGAGCAAACCGGATTAGATACCCGGGTAGTCCACGCCGTAAACGATGAGTACTAGGTGTAGGGGGTATCGACCCCCTCTGTGCCGAAGCCAACGCGATAAGTACTCCGCCTGGGGACTACGGCCGCAAGGCTAAAACTCAAAGGAATTGACGGGGGCCCGCACAAGCAGCGGAGCGTGTGGTTTAATTCGATGATACGCGAAGAACCTCACCCAGGTTTGACATGCATGTGGTACTGATGTGAAAGCTGAGGGACCCTTCGGGGAGCATGCACAGGTGTTGCACGGCCGTCGTCAGCTCGTGCCGTGAGGTGTTGGGTTAAGTCCCGCAACGAGCGCAACCCCTGTCGCCAGTTGTACTTTTCTGGCGAGACTGCCGAGAAAACCTCGGAGGAAGGAGGGGACGATGTCAGGTCAGCGTGGCCCTTACGCCTGGGGCTACACACACGCTACAATGGGCAGTACAACGGGTCGCGAAACCGCGAGGTGGAGCTAATCCCATCAAAGCTGTCCTCAGTTCGGATTGCAGGCTGAAACCCGCCTGCATGAAGCCGGAGTTGCTAGTAAACGCAGGTCAGCATTACTGCGTTGAATACGTTCCCGGGCCTTGTACACACCGCCCGTCACGTCATGAAAGTTGGAGACACCTGAAGCCGGTGGGCTAACCGCAAGGAGGCAGCCGTCGAGGGTGGGGCCAGCGATTGGGACGAAGTCGTAACAAGGTAGCCGTAGCGGAAGCTGCGGCTGGATCACCTCCTTTCTAGGGAGTTCGTCCCCCTTGCAACATCCCCAGGGCAGCGGTGTCCAGGGGGAGCAAGGGAAGGCGATACCCAGGTCGATCGGCTCCAACCGGAGTCGTACCTGAGGCGCCCGAACGGCCTTTCTTCCGTCCGCTATCCAGCTTTTAAAGCTGCACCGGCCTTGGGCCATTAGCTCAGCAGGTTAGAGCGCAGTCCTGATAAGACTGAGGTCTCTGGTTCGAGTCCAGAATGGCCCACCATTTTGGCCCGCTGCTGAGGACTTGGCCCGCAACAGCGGCCATGGCATACTGAATAGACCCCGGAGGGGCCGTAGCTTAGTTGGGAGAGCGCCGCCTTTGCACGGCGGAGGTCAGGAGTTCGAATCTCCTCGGCTCCACCACCCAGCTCGGTCACCCCCCCGGAAACGACCAGGAGAGCAAGCAATAGCAGGTCAGGCAACCTAGCGAGCTAGCGTGTCAGTCGTCGAGACGAACCCCACCGGTTCGCCACGGCGAGCCGGTTTTTGTTTGTCCTCCAGCCATGGTTTCGCAATCGACCCCTGCCGAAGGCAGTGGCCGGCGGCGAAGCCGGGACCCCGGGTGGAACCCTGGGGCGCACCTTAATAACTGAAGAGTGAAGTAGACTGCATCTGTACGTCCACGCGCATTCGTGCGTCGTGGGCGAATGGACAATTCAAGGCGAGCCTTAATGTGGGTCAAGCTACTTAGGGCGCGCGGTGGATGCCTTGGTACCAGAGGCCGATGAAGGACGTGGTAAGGCTGCGATAAGCTCCGTTCAGCTGCCAAACAAGCTTAGGCGGAGATTTCCGAATGGGGAAACCCGGCCCGGTAGAACCGGGTCACCCCGGACTGAACACATAGGTCCGGAGGAGGGCACCGGGGGAACTGAAACATCTAAGTACCCCGAGGAAAAGAGAGTATTCCCTTAGTAGCGGCGAGCGAACGGGGAAAAGCCCAAACCGTCATGGTTCGCCATGGCGGGGTTGTAGGGCCTGTCATTGTGGAGTTACCAAGCACACATTTAGGAGAACGGTCCTGGAATGGCCGGCCAAAGAGGGTGAGAGCCCCGTAAGCGAAAAGTGTGTGCCTCCCGGCAGGTTCCTGAGTACCACGGGACACGTGAAACCCCGTGGGAATCTGGGGAGACCACTTCCCAAGGCTAAATACCTCTGGTGACCGATAGTGAACCAGTACCGTGAGGGAAAGGTGAAAAGTACCCCGGGAGGGGAGTGAAAGAGATCCTGAAACCGCGTGCCTACATGCAGTCGGAGCTCGTTACGACGAGTGACGGCGTGCCTATTGCAGAATGAGCCGGTGAGTTACTTTACGTGGCAAGGTTAAGCAAGGTGACTTGTGGAGCCGTAGCGAAAGCGAGTCCGAATAGGGCGCTCAGAGTCGCGTGGAGTAGACGCGAAACCTGGTGATCTACCCATGGGCAGCGTGAAGTCCAGGTAAAACTGGATGGAGGCGCGAACCTTCTAACGTTGCAAAGTTATTGGATGACCTGTGGGTAGCGGTGAAATGCCAAGCGAACCAGGAGATAGCTCGTTCTCCCCGAAATGCATCTAGGTGCAGCCTCGAGTGATATCCCGCGGAGGTAGGGCTCTGAATGGGCTAGGGGGCTTACCGCTTACCAAACCCAATCAAACCGCGAATGCCGCTGGACAAAACTCGGGAGTGAGACGGTGGGGGCTAAGCTTCATCGTCGAAAGGGAAACAGCCCAGACCACCAGCTAAGGTCCCTAAGTCCGTGCTCAGTGTGAAAGGATGTTGAATTGCAGAGACAGCCAGGAGGTTGGCTTAGAAGCAGCCACCCTTTAAAGAGTGCGTAATAGCTCACTGGTCGAGTGGTTCTGCGCCGACAATTCAACGGGGCTAAGCACGGCACCGAAGCTGTGGGCCAACATTTTTGTTGGCGGTAGGGGAGCGTTTGCTTCAGCTGTGAAGCGGTAGCCGGGAGGCGCCGTGGAGCGAAGCGAAGTGAGAATGCCGGCATGAGTAGCGTAAGGCGCGTGAGAACCGCGCCCGCCGTATACCTGAGGTTTCCTACGGAAGGTCAATCCGCGTAGGGTTAGTCGGGCCTAAGCCGAGGCCGAAAGGCGTAGGCGATGGACAGCTGGTTAGTATTCCAGCACCGCGATGGTAGCGTTTGATGCAGAGGGGGGACCCGGAAGGGTAG
>Ga0265293_10014442_pt1 | contig 10024 bp, 7 predicted proteins | sample Munlanlewell138R_FD_192505 | JGI IMG/M metagenome (GOLD analysis project Ga0265293, IMG submission 192505) | Leachate microbial communities from a municipal landfill in Southern Ontario, Canada - Leachate well 138R | ecosystem: Engineered > Solid waste > Landfill > Unclassified | place: Canada...
CATACCCGCACACCGCGCAAACCTCATCAATCAGGCGCGATTTATACGCCTTGCCCGCCGTTTTATATCTGCGGCATTGAACCCGCAGATCCTGCGCTCTTGACTCCAGACTCATCGTTTTCCATCCCTCCAGCAACAGGGTGTCATCCTTATGAGTCAACGAAACAATCCGCCCCCCTCTGCGGCCCGTGCTTCGGTGTCTTTTTTTATGAGTCAATTCGCCTCTTTTATTTTGTTGCGGACTTGCCAGGAGAAAAATCGCCCGTTACGATTTTTTCCGTTGCTGACGGGTACGGTGAAGAAAGGGACAAATGAAAGCATGGATTATTGCGGGGATTGTTTTAACCGTCAGCAGTCTGTTTGCGGATGAGTCAGCAAAAAAGCAACTGCCGGATGAAACGGATTCATATCTGGTTACATCATGGGGACAGCTTTACGACGAATATATCTCATTTAGAAACCAGCATGGAAAAATCGTGCCGCCGTCGGTTTCCTATGAGGATGCAATTACTGGATTTTTTAAAAACGACTGGTCGTTTTTAAGCCGGAACTGGCATTTTACTTTTTCCGGCGGCACGCGGTATACATCGGCACTTCCAACCATGGGGATTACCGAGCCGGTTATTATTAGAATTTTTGAAAATCTACGGACTGCGGATATAATCATTCTTTCTTCACCGCTTACCGACGGTAAGGCGTTTAACGGTTCTGCAATTTTTACAGCCCCCGCATTCATGCCATACGAAGAGAGTTTTTCTCTCAGCAGATATTCATTCGATGAAATGGCACCCCGCCGCGTGCTTTTAGAACTGATTGTAAAGCCTGAGAGCTATCGGACGGCGGATTTATTAGCGGCGAGAGCCGAAGCAGAAGCGGCGGCGTTACGAATGGCGGCCATGCCTAAATCCGCGCCGGTGCCGAAAACCGGCATCTGGATGGAGTTTGATTTTGGCGCAAGTGCAATTAATGTGCATGCGTCCACCGGTTATGAAAAACAGATCGAAATTTATTCACGTTTCAGCCTGACGAACGGCGATTGGGCGTATTCAGCGAACCGCGTCGCCAATCTCACCTCGAACAATCCGGCGGCAGTGGTTGTTGATCTGTCCGGCACACAGGGGTTTTTCCTTGCCGGTGATGCAGAGATGGACAGCGATGGTGACGGTATTCCTGATGCACGAGAAATTTATATTCATGGAACAAACCGTTATCTGGCGGATTCAGACGGCGATGGGATATCCGATTATGATGAAATTTACCTGTATCGCACCGATCCGCTAAACAACGATGTCACCATGCCAGCAATCGTTTTGATGCCGTCAAAAAACACCATCATTTTTCCGTAAGGCGATGTTATGAGAAAAAAATTTAATGTTTTAAATAGGGAATACACGCAGTTTTTGAAAAAAATAATTTGCGGAGTATTAATCTTTTTTACTGCCGGAATTTCAGCTTTTGCCTGCATGGAGGAAATTTGGATAGATGGTTATTATGACGAAGTGTCGGAATGGGTGGATACAAGCTATTATGGGGTTATCGGATATGATTGGGAAGATGGTTATCTTGATCCGGAGTTAGGCTGGGTGGATGGCGGACTTGTTCCGGTTTATGGAATGATAGAAGATGGGTATTACGACACAACATATGTGTGGGAGAACGGATATTATGATTACCAGTGGAATAGTAATTGCGGAATTTGCGATCCCGGCGGCGGTGACCCTGGTGATCCCGGTGACCCCGGCGATCCCGGTGATGAAGATGAAGCGGAAGACGAAAAAGAGAATGAAAAAACATCAACCAAAGAGCCGATTGATGTAAAAACCGGAAATAATTATTTTACCGAATCCCGGATTCATATTCCCTGTCCGGGGATTTCGTTACGGTTTGACTTAAAATATCAGAGTGTTAACAGCATGATGGTCGGCGTGCTGGGCAAAGATTGGCTCCATTCATATGAATGGATGGTACAATTATCTAACGACTGGGCATATGTGTTTACCGGCGAAGGACACCGGTTTAATTTTAAATCAGATGGAAACGGCGGTTATCTGCCCTCAAAATCCAATAACTGGACGTTTGAGCAAAACGCATCCGGTTATATTGTAAGACAGCCCGGTGGTCTGGAATACTGTTTTAACGGAACCGGCTGGCCGGTTTCAATTCGGGATGCATGGGGCAACCAAGTTGCATTACAGTATGATACCAATAGCTGCCTTGAACGGGCAGTTCATTCCACCGGACGGCAGATCGAATTTACACATCAATGGATTTCTGATCTGGAAAGCTGGCGGCTCCATACTGTTTCAGTTCCCGCCGGACAGTCTTTATCATTTTCATATAACAGTGACGGACAAATGGAATCCGTTACGGAACAGGTCGGAACAAACTCGTATTTATCGACCTACAATTATCATCAGGGCTTTTTGATAAACAGGATAAATAAAACCGGCGTCATGTACCATTACGGATACAGTGATCCATCAGGGAACCCCACCGGGGGCAAAGGCACATGGCTTATGGCGGATGGATGGAATGAACATACTGTAACTTATCTCAGTGAAAGCGAAACAGACGTCCGGTATGTCCATACATGGGATAATGATGCACAGATATACCGCTATTCCTGGAATGATCAGGGAGAACTAAATGCAAAATACGGACCGGTGGATTCAACAAACTCCATTTATCAATCCGGGATACGTTATACCTACGCATCCAACGGAAAGGATGTAATAAAAGAAGAACTGTTTGATGGGAATGATGCAACATGGACAACGTGGAAGTTATATGATGAATACCACAACGTCACCAATTATTCCGTTGCGTATAATTCATCCAACCCGGTATTTATGCACTCAATCGAATATGATCCGATTTGGCAGCAGCCTGTTCAAATAATCGATGAGTGGGGCAAACGGACAGAAATTGTTTATACCAACGGACTGCCGTTACTTAAACAGGTATTTCATTCCGGCACACAAAGCTATGACACACTGTTTAACTATACAACAAATGGATTGATTTCATCGTTTGTCAACCCGAATGGAAATGCGGTTACATTCGAATATGACGATAAAGGTAATTTAATAATTTCTGCCGCATCGCTGGGGCCGGTCGTCAGTAATACGTATAACAGTCTGGGATATGTGGTTCAGACGGAAATACTGGCAGAAGATGGCACTTCCATCGGACGGATTACACAGCATGAACGTGATTCGAAAGGACGTTTGACACAAACCATATATGCCGACACATTGACATCATCTATTCAATACAATGCACTGGACTATGTAACACAGACGGTTGGCCGCGCCGGGAATGTGACAGATTATACCTATGCCCCAGGACGGAAACTTACTTCGAAAACCCGTTATCTTGAACAAAACAATACGAATATTCCGGTGCGAATCGGGTACGACTACACCCCGCAGTTTAATACGACCCGCATCCTTGAGTCGCGCGGACGCTATGTCGAAGAATATACACGGGATATTCAGGATCGGATGACATCCGTAAAAAATCTTGAAGATCAAACGATGCAGATTCAGTACGGCATCGGAAACTTTGTAACCAATGTCATTCGTTACGATGGCTCGCGTGTTGAAACGGCGTATGACACGGCTGGACGTCAGTCGTCGGTAAAATATCTTTCCGCTAATAATCAGCAACTGGCGCAGATTTCTTATTCTTATTATCCTGCCTGGAAAGAAACATACGTCTCTGACGGATATAGCGGATTCTACAATTATCTCGACACCGCCGGGAGGTCCGCCTGGGTGGATGCATATTACGGCCCAATTTGGCTCGGCTGGTCTACGGGATATGATCCGGCGGGAAATATAACCAGTAAAAATATTTACAATGAATGGTCTGAAAATGACACCTGGGTTTATAACAATTTCAGCACCGGATACCGTTACGATACGGCAGAACGGCTGACCGGAATTTCAGCCACAGTGGATTCCGTTAATACACAGAACTTTGAATACGGTTATTCACCGGTGAACGGGCGGATTTCATCCGTCACCAATGCAGAGTCCGGCTTAGTGACAACGCATGCTTACAGCATTATGGACTGGGTAACGAACATCACTTATAGAACACGATCCGGAGCCGTTATCCGTTCCATCAGCTATCAGCGCGATGCGCTGGGCATGATTACGAATGTAACCATTGGAGATGGCAGTTCAGAGTTGTCAGTTAAACGCTATCAGTATGATTCGTTAAATCGTTTGATTCGTGAAAGTTCGTTTGATTCGTGGGCTGAATATTCCTACGACTTAGCCGGAAACCGTCTGATAAAGTCAAAAACTGATAACGGAGAACCGATAACCGTTAACTATGTTCTCGGAATCGGTGACCGTTTAGCATCATGGAGTGCCGTGGTTACAAACCAGATTGGAATTCCACAGAACATAACCATAACTGGTTATTCCTCAAAACCGATCGGTACGAACGATCTCTGGGGTCAGCTTTGGGTCAGTAATTCATTAACTCAGTCGTCCGCCGTACCACAGGTCGACGGAACTGATTTTACAGCAACCAATTTGCAATTCGGAGTTGGTTCCCAGCAGGTTGTAGCGGCGATTTGTGATGCCGCCGGAAATACCGGTTTCGCCACGAATACTGTAACTATAACGGTTGTGACCAACGGAACCTATCAATACGATGCCGCAGGCTGCATTACGAATATTTCATATTCAGGACTTGGAAATTACTCTGAAAATATCTCGTTAAACTGGGATGAACGTTACCGGTTGAAAGAAGTTCAGCGTTCAGGGTTTACCGTTCAATATGAATATGACGTTCTTAATCGCCGGACAAAACGCACGGTCAGCTCTGACCTCGGAACTCCGAGTTCTGAATTCTACATTTACGACGGCAATCAAATTCTCGCCGACATAGATGCGAACACCGGTGAACTGCTTCGCTCGTACGTTTGGGGCGTTGGTATCGACAATCTGCTCTCCATGACCGTTTATCCGCAAACGACAAACTCCACACCTCAAACTTATTATCCAATCAAAGACCCTTTGAATTCAGTCTTAGCGATGGTCGATGCCAACGGACAGATTATTGAATCCTACGAGTACGACGCGTGGGGAAGAGTTTTGGATATTAAAGACTCTTCCGGCACTTCAATCGGAAATCAGCAATCGTCAATTGGAAATAGATATTTGTGGCAAGGTCGCGAATATGATTGCGTGACGGGGCTGTATTATTTCCGCGCGCGGTGGTACGACCCGATTACAGGACGGTGGATGAGCAAAGACCCGATTGGAATCAGCGGCGGATTAAATCTCTATGCGTTTTGCGGAAATAATCCAATTAACGCTAGAGATCCGATGGGGCTGGACATTGCCTATCTAAATAATAGCGAGGGTGCTATCTTGGGCGCAGGGCATTCTGCCGCAGCTGTCGGTAACGACGAAACTGGATGGACATACTTTAGTTTTGGCATGGGAAATCCGTTTACCTCATCTGATAATTTAACTGTTGAAACATATGATACATTCAACGATATGATAGCGGCAAACCCGGAATATGAACGCTATATTATATATTCTACAAATGCCGACGCTGATACTGCGGCTATACGTGCGGGGAATTTATACGAGAATGCATTATATGATCTCGCTATCCAAAATTGTGATGATGTTGCTTCAAGAATACTGAGAGATGGAGGAATTGATGTTAATCATGGGCTGACGCCAAATATGACATTCCAAAATCAATTAAACCCATGGAAGACCGAATGAAAAATATAATTCAGTGTTTAATTATAGGTGTATCTCAATTTATAGGATCACGTATTGGCGGTTTATGGTTTTTTATTTTCACTCCGTTTCCTTTATTTTTTATTTTACAATTCATCCCAAAAAAATATGAATGGAGAAATGTCCCATTTAGTTTATTTCCACTAGCACTTTTATTGCTGGATTTTATAGTTTTTTTACCTCCTCGGATTAAAAAAGGAATGACGTTTAAAATGTATTTTTATGATTTTTTTGAAGCATTTTTGATGATTCTTTTTCTTGCATGCTTACAGTGGGGAATACTAAAGCTTTTGTGGTTAAGCCAATCATTAATTGTAATATCAATTGATAGGTTTTTTAAAAATAAAGAACAAAGATAAAACCCGACATACTATAATCTTCCAAAAATATTAAATCGTGTTTTGATAAATATAATATTGAGAGCTTGGATGAAATACTTAACAACTTTATTCCTTATACCTTTTATATTAACCGGATGTATTTTAAAATATGAGGATGTAAGCAACGAGCCTGAATACAAACAGTTACTAAATACTCGTTATTCACTGAAAACGCGTATGGTCATTAGTGGAATAAATCTACCGCCTGGATATGGGAAAGATATAAATATTTATGTTGTTTATCCGCTAGTGTCAGGAAGAATCACAGGACCAAAAATTATTTCTGAAGAGATTTTACATTCTAGTACAATTATAGAAGTGCTGGGTGTAAGGAAGAGTGTGAATCATATTCCTGGATATCAATCCATCGATGCGATTATTACAGTGTACCCATACGAAAAAGCTACAAATGTTCCTGTTGTGATTGATTTGAGATATCTTCAATCAACTAATTATGTGCAAAAATTAAAATAAAATACTAATTATATTATACCACATGATATGAAGAGAAAATTATGAACAAAATAATATTTTTAAATGTCGGGTTTATATATTTTTTATTATTAACCGTATATGCAGAACCTCAGCCACGAACAGCACCACGTATTTTTAAAAATCAAACCAATACATTAGTTCATGCACCTCAATTTTCAAATTCCAGCACAAACCATGATGCGCGCGCACAGCGTTTACTTGATCAATTAAACGCGCAGACTCAAATACAGGAAACCGACGCTCAACGCCTTGTCCGGCTGCAGAAAGAGCGCGCCGAAATTGTCCGTTCAATCTCTTTGACGCAACAGCGCATCAATCAAAACGCGAATCACGTTCATTCAGAAGCCTGTTCGCATGGACATAATCACAGCCCGAACAGTAATTTTGCTTTACAACGCATGCTCCAGCAACGACAGGCAGACCTGGCCAAAATTGATCAGGAAATTTCAAAATTACAGGCACAGTGATTGGTTAGATTACCAAAGCGGATTGTTTAAGCATCCCTTTCGAAATCCCGTACTTATCGTGATAATCTCGAATTTCCGCCCGGTGCCGTTTGCTCAACTTGGCGTTCCGCATAAGAGGTTCGAGCCAACTTTCAAAATTCTCGCCGCCAACCGCCACTTGAACTTTTTTCATCGATGAAACAACGGCTTTTTCAAGCCATTCTTTTGTATTATCAATCGACTTAATACGTTGAGGGTTCCGCAGTTTAACACACCCTAGAATATCTACAATCCGTTGCCACCAGTCGAGCCGCTCCATGCGGTCAAGGTGCGTCCCTTTGCGGTTCACAAAATCAATCGAACCGCCAATGATTGCGCCGATCATTCCGGCAAAAGTTTCTAAATCCGGCGCACTGCACAGTTCCAGAAAAATCGTTTTCGCTGTTTGCTTTGTAAATTCCACTTCCCAACGCACACAATCCATTTCACCTTTTGATTCAAGGTTTTTATCGTAACAACGCAAATAGCGTCCCGAACCGTTTTTGCCGCGCTGTCCAAAATAAATTCCGTCATTTAAAAATTCACCGGACACGCGTCGTTTCTGTTTCGGTTCCCAGCATTTAAAGCCAGTAAAATTCGATTGTTCCGCGATTTTCGCAACGTCATGCGGCATTTTTATTTTTTCAAAATCATTAAAACAAAGGTCTATGCGCGTTGTACTGAACTCAAACGTCTCATTTAAATCGCGCATAAGTCGAAATAACCCGTTCGCGCTGAACGCACCTAAAGACTGTCCGCTCAATTGAACCGCAACGCGGTTACGGTGCATATTCCGTTTTTCCTGATCGCTATCCCAATACATTGCAATTCCATACGGATGCCATTTGCAATGTCGGTCATAGCAAAAATATCCATACGTAAAAACTTCCGGTTTGCCGCCGCACATTTTAGAAAAATAATCAAACAGCAGTGCCGATTTTTCAAATGGCACTGTTCCCTGCAACCAGTCAACGCCGACAGAACCTGAAAAATTTTCTAAGTCAAAATCCTGTTTTTGGCAATTATCCCCCCCTAATAGATAAGGGGGGGACGGCGCACGGCATTCGCCGTGCAAAGCAAAAATGCCGCTGGGGTAACGCTCACGGGACGCTTCGCGCCCGTTCGTTCCGTCCTGCGGACGGGAGTTTTCCGCTTTGGGCGGCAAAGAATACGACAGAGAAGAAGAAAAAGGCGGCACACCGCCTTCTTTACCGCTCCGAAAGCGCTCCGGTTGCTCTCCAGCAGAGCCGTATCCTCTTTCGGACATTTTCGTCGGAAGTGTGCCGCCTGAAATCATTGCGTACCCCCGTTCGCCTTAACGAGCGTGAGAAGCGCGTCTTTTAGAGACTCATTTAGTCCGTCCCACGCCTTTACAATAAACGCCAATCGTTTATCCTGTGGACAGTGTGAGGGGCAGACAGTGCATTTGGAGCAATGTTTGCAGGGCTTTGAGTGAGTTTTCGAATCCCTCTCTCTCCGCCACTTATGCTCCACTCACTTTCACCAGAACCGCACCGGATGGTTCGAGATTAGGGCGTGTTAACACTGTTGCATTTCATGCCGGGATGCCGTAAAAATGCCGCATGAAACTTACGCAGGAACAATATAACCGGATTGCCGATGTGTTTCCGACGCAGCGCGGCAATGTCTCTTTGGATCATCTAACCGTGATGAATGCCATTCTCTATGCGCTCGAAAACGGCTGTAAATGGCGGGCACTGCCGGCGGAATTCGGTAAACTGTTTAGTCCCACAGTGTAGTGGAGTGATGTATAACCAGCTCCGTAGGGATGAATTATGGGACAGATATTACACGGGTGCGCCGAACGATACAACATCGTCAAGAGAGCCTGAATGTTCTGGCACAGCAGTACGGTATTAACCCGAAAACCGTAGCGAAATGGCGACAGCGCACAACGGTACAAGATGCCCCCCGATGGGGCCCAGGCAACCCCGCTCAACAGTGCGGAGCAAGCAGGAAGAGGCTATGCTTTATGTCCGGATCGACGCCATGTCACTGGACAGCACCAGCGTCCGGGATCACCCGGGCGCCGGCGGGGCGTTGAAAAAAACAGCCCGCAAGCCATCGGGCGGTCACGGGGCGGACGAACTACAAAGATACATCTGGTTGCCGCAACTGCTCGTCAGGCAGTAATTTTCTGCCTGTCTGCCGGCAACGAGGGTGACGCGCTGCGGGGCAGAGAATTGCTGATGCGCATGGGCAGAATCCCGGAACCATGCCATCTGCTTATGGATCACGTGTATGAAGGGGATGAAACCCATGAACTGGCTCAGGCGCTGGGGTTTATACCTGTTGTTCCGCCCAGCCCGAACCGGAAAAACCCATGGGATTACGATACAATAATCTATAAAAGACGTAATGAGGTTGAGCGACTCATCCGGCGGGTGAAATCCTGTCGCCGGGTATTTACCCGGTATGACAAACTGGACATTATGTTTTTAGGATTCATTGTCTTCGCGTTCATCGTGGAATTCTTACGCTTGTGTTAACACGCCCTAGTTTAAACACCGAATATCAGGAGTTTTCAAAACTGGAGTTGAGAGGATAAGACTTCACGGAACCCCCTGTCACTATTGAATAAAATTGCTATTCAAAGTGGCTCCGGCGGCTGGGCTCGAACCAGCAACCAAGTGATTAACAGTCACCTACTCTACCATTGAGCTACGCCGGAATTAAGAGGTGATCAAGGTATAGAAATAGAAAATGAAGTCAAGACCTCCCTCGAATTTTTATTTATCCCGAATTGACTCATAAAAAAAGACACCGAAGCACGGGCCGCAGAGGGGGGCGGATTGTTTCGTTGACTCATAAGGATGACACCCTGTTGCTGGAGGGATGGAAAACGATGAGTCTGGAGTCAAGAGCG
>Ga0265293_10014443_pt1 | contig 10024 bp, 8 predicted proteins | sample Munlanlewell138R_FD_192505 | JGI IMG/M metagenome (GOLD analysis project Ga0265293, IMG submission 192505) | Leachate microbial communities from a municipal landfill in Southern Ontario, Canada - Leachate well 138R | ecosystem: Engineered > Solid waste > Landfill > Unclassified | place: Canada...
ATTTGTGCGCCTGCTCGGGGATCTTCACCCGCTCCAGATAGTGCATGGCCGTCGCCTCGGCCTCCTTCTTCGGAACCTTGCGAACCCAGATCGGGGCCAGCGTGCAGTTTTCCAGAATGGTCAAGTGCGGGAACAGGTTGAAGTGCTGGAACACCATGCCGACGTCGCGGCGCACCTCGTCGATCTTCTTCAGATCGTTGGTCAGCTCCTTGCCATCGACGATGATCTTGCCCTTCTGGTGCTCCTCCAGCCGGTTGATGCAGCGGATCATCGTCGACTTGCCCGAACCCGAAGGACCGCAGATGACGATGCGCTCGCCGCGCATCACCTTCAGGTTGATGTCCTTCAGCACATGAAACTCGCCATACCACTTGTGCATGCCGATGATCTCGATCGCGACCTCCGTCGCCGAGACCTGCATCTTGCCGATGTCGACCTCGATCTCTTCAGCGCTGACTGCGTTTTCGGTGGCCATTTGCCATTCCTCTTGCCTAGCGTTTGTGACCGGTATCGAGCCGGCGTTCCATATATTGAGAATAGCGCGACATGCCGAAACAGAACACCCAGAAGATTGCGGCTGCAAAAATGTAGCCGGTCTTTGCCGTCTGCGGGGTCGCCCATGTGGGATCACCCGAAATGTTCTGCTTCACGACGCCGAGCAGATCGAACATCGAAATGATCAGCACCAGGGTCGTATCCTTGAACATGCCGATGAAGGTGTTGACGATGCCGGGTATGACCAGCGTCAGCGCCTGCGGCATGATGATCAGCCCCATCTTCGGCCAGTAGCCGAGACCGAGCGAATCCGCGCCTTCATATTGCCCCTTGGGGATGGCCTGCAATCCGCCGCGGACCACCTCCGCCATATAGGCCGAGGCGAACAGAGCGACACCGATCAACGCCCTCAGCAGCTTGTCGAAGCTGGTGCCCGGCGGCACGAACAGGGGCAACATGAAGCTGGCCATGAACAGCACTGTGACCAGAGGCACGCCACGCACGGTTTCAATGAAAATCACCGAAAGCAGCTTCACGATCGGCATTTCCGAACGGCGGCCGAGTGCCAGTATGATGCCAAGGGGTAATGACACCACGATGCCGACATAGGAAATGACCAGCGTCACCATCAGGCCGCCCCACATCGGGGTTTCGACATAACGCAGGCCAAAAGCGCCGCCCACCAGCAGGAAGTAGGCTACGAACGGAAACACGCCGAAGAACAATATGGCGTTCAGCTTCTTGTAGGGTACGCGCGGTATCAGAAGCGGCGCCAGCAGCGCCACGAAGATGATGCCGGTGAGGATCACGCGCCACCGCTCGTCCATGGGATAGCGGCCGAACATGAACTGGCCGAAGCGGCCGCTTACAAAAGGCCAGCACGCGCCGGACCATCCGGCCGGAAGCTGGCCGCCCTGCTCGGTGGTCAGGCAGGCTGTGCGGTCGGCGCCGGTCCACACCGCTCCAAAGAACAGCCAGTCGAGCGCCCGCGGCAGAAGCGAAGCCACAACCAGCAAGGCAAGCACGGTGAGAACCGAGTCAATCGGAGTAGCGAACAGGTTCTTGCGCAGCCACGCTGCCGCACCCACCTGCGAACGGGGCGCGGTCTCGGCCAGAGCCATTTCGGTGCGCACCCAGGATATGTCATGTTCCTGCATAGCTCACCTCTCCTTCAGGGCCATTTTGGTATTGAACCAGTTCATGAAGATCGAGGTAATGATGCTGATGCTGAGATAAACGGTCATGAAGATGACCACCACCTCGATCGCCTGCCCTGTCTGGTTGAGAATGGTTCCGCCGATTGCGTAGAGATCGGGATAGCCGATCGCCACAGCGAGAGATGAGTTCTTCGTCAGGTTCAGATACTGGCTGGTGAGCGGGGGAATGATGATGCGCATTGCCTGCGGGATCACGATGAGCCGCAGCCCCTGCCCCGAACGCATGCCCAGCGCCGAATAGGCTTCCGTCTGCCCTTTGGAAACACCCAATATGCCGGCGCGCACGATCTCGGCGATGAACGAGGCCGTATAGAAGGACAGCGCCAGATAGAGGGACAGGAACTCGGGCTTCACATTGAAACCGCCAGACAGATTGAACGTACCCTTCTGCGGATAATCCACCGAGACCGGCATCCCGGCCAGAAGATAGGCCAGCAGCGGCAGCAGAATGATCAGCGTAAGGCTGGTCAGGAAGACCGGGAATTGCTGGCCCGTGGCCATCTGTCTTGCCCGCGCGCGCCTTGCCACATACCAGGACAGGATGACCGCCACCACGAACCCGGCAAGGATCAGCCAGGCGCCCGGTTCCCACACCAGCCGCGGAAAGTAGAACCCGCGATTGTTGAGGTAGGAGCCAAGCGGCAGCGAGAGACTGTCGCGCACATTGGGCAGCACGGCCAGCACGCCCTGATACCAGAACAGGATGACCAGCAGCGGCGGAATGTTGCGGAACACTTCCACATAGACCGTCGCCAGCTTGCGGATCAGCCAGTTGTTGGAGAGGCGGCCGACGCCGACGAGAAACCCCAAAATCGTGGCTGTCACAATGCCGGCTGCGGCTACGATCAGCGTATTGGCGATACCAACCAGAAGCGCGCGGCCATAGGACGAGTCCGACGTGTAGTCGATCAGCCGGTCGGAAATATCGAAGCCCGCCCGCCCCCGCAGAAACGCGAATCCGGTGGAAATGTTGGAGCGGCGCAGGTTCTCGATCGTGTTGTCGACGATCCACCACACGCCCAGCACCAGCAGCGCGACCAGAACAACCTGAAATGCAATGCTGCGAACCCTCGGATCATATATCAGCGGGACCCGCGCGGATTCGTCTCTGATAACTTCCTGTGACACATGGTTCCCCTTGAACAGGTGTCTGAATTCCCGCCGGTGTTTGTTTTTGTGTTCCGGCAGGAAGGGAAAAAGCCGGAGAGGTGAACTCTCCGGCTTTTCTGGTCGTCAGCGGATCGGCATACCGTATTGCAGACCGCCCTTGGTCCACAGCGCGTTGACGCCGCGCGCGATCTTGAGCGGGCTTCCGGTACCAACATTACGCTCGAAGATTTCGCCGTAATTGCCAGTGGCCTTGATGATGTTCACGACCCAGTCATTGCCGAGGCCAAGGTCGGTGCCGATCTTGGTTTCAGCTTCCGTTCCAAGCAGACGCTTGATGTCGGGATTGGCGCTGTTCTTCATTTCATCGACATTGGCCTGCGTGATCCCGGCCTCTTCAGCGTTGAGAAGAGCAAAATAGGTCCACTTCACGATGTCGAACCACTTGTCGTCACCCTGCCTGACAGCCGGACCAAGCGGCTCCTTGGAGATGATTTCCGGCAACACGACATGGTCGTCGGGTGCCGCCATCTGCAGGCGCACGGCATAGAGGCCGGACTGGTCGGTCGTGTAGGCATCGCAACGGCCCGCATCATAGGCGGCGTTGGCTTCCTCGAACTTCTCGAACACGACCGGATTGTATTCCATCTTGTTGGCGCTGAAATAGTCGGCCAGATTCATTTCCGTTGTCGTGCCGGACTGGACGCAAACCGAAGCGCCCGAGAGCTGGAGCGCGGAATTCACGCCCGGAAGCTTCTTCGCGTTGATCATGAAGCCCTGACCATCATAGTAGGTGACGCCGGCAAAATTGAAGCCGAGAGCCGTGTCACGGTTGATGGTCCACGTCGTGTTACGCGAGAGAATGTCCACTTCGCCGGACTGAAGCGCTGTAAAGCGGTCCTTCGCGCTCAGGCTCGTAAACTTGACCTTGGTTCCATCGCCGAATACCGCCGCAGCCACAGCACGGCAGAAATCGACGTCAAGCCCCATCCACTCACCCTTGTCATTGGGAGCGGAGAAGCCGGCGAGCGACGTGTTCACCCCACATTGCAGGAAGCCCTTGGCTTTCACATCGTCAAGCGTATCCGCGCTGGCCGCTCCCGCCAGCATTCCGAATGCGGCAGCACCGAGCACACCGATTGCCAACTTTTTCATAACCCACATACCCTTTTCTGTTATCCGGGAATCGACCCGGTTTCGTCGTGTCCAGGCGATCTCCCCCGACCGCTTTTTACTCGGGATGTAAAGTCTTCAAGACCTATGACCCGCTCCCATTCACGAACGTCATCGAAGGCGATAATCTTCGTGAGGTCAAGAAAAATGAATGATTGGGCCAGAGCACTGGTCATTTTGCACTCAACACATTGCCGTGAAAGCAAAATTCATTCCTGAAATTGCGTCATGGTTCCGTTGCGGAAGGCTTCTTCATGTCCTGAAAGCGACATAAAATGTCGCCTGACCACCGACCGTGGGAGGTCGTTTCCCTGACCGGCAGGTTTTTGCGCAACGAGCAAAATGCAAGCCGCTCGAGGGTATCACGGTTGCGGGTGCATAAGTGCGCCACTAAGCTTGCGAAACAACATCTGGAGCGATCTCTACATGGCCAAAGACAGCACCGACCTGGGCATCAATACGCGCCTTGCCCATTGCGGAAGCAATCCCCGGGATTTTTATGGATTCGTGAATCCACCCGTCGTCCACGCATCCACCGTGCTGTTCCCGGATTCAGCCACGCTTGTAGGACGCTCACAGAAATACACCTACGGTACGCGCGGAACCCCGACCACCGATGCTCTGGCTGCGGCCATGGACGAGCTGGAGGGGTCGGCCGGAACGATTATCGTTCCATCCGGCCTTGCAGCCGTCACCGTGCCGCTGCTTGCCTTTGCCGAGGCCGGATCTCATGTCCTGATCGTGGACTCCATCTACCATCCCACCCGTCACTTCGCCGACACCATGTTGAAGAGACTGGGCGTGGAAGTGGAATATTACGATCCGCATATCGGCGCCGGAATCGCCGCACTCATGCGCCCCAATACCAGCGTCGTCTTTACCGAATCGCCCGCATCCAACACATTCGAGGTGCAGGATATTCCGGCGATTTCAAAAGTGGCGAAAGAGGCCGGCGCCGTCGTCATGATGGACAACACATGGGCAACGCCGCTCTATTTCAGGCCGCTCGATTTCGGCGTGGATATCTCCATCCATGCCGCCACCAAGTACCCCGCCGGGCACTCCGATGTGCTTCTGGGCACCGTATCGGCCAATGAGCAGCACTGGCAGCGCCTGCATGATGGCTTCATCACGCTTGGCTGCTGTTCCGCGCCCGATGACGTGTATCAGGTTCTGCGTGGTCTTCGTACAATGGGCATCAGGCTCGAACATCACCGCACCAGCGCGCTTGCAGTGGCCGAGTGGCTTGAAGGCAGATCCGGTGTGGCCAGCGTGCTGCACCCTGCCCTCCCAGGCCATCCCGATCATGAGCTTTGGAAGCGCGATTTCTCCGGATCGAGCGGCATTTTCTCCATTGTTCTGGACGGCGGCAGCCAGAAGCAGGCGCACGCCTTCCTTGATGCACTGAAGATATTCGGGCTGGGATTTTCATGGGGCGGCTATGAAAGCCTCGCCGTTCCCGTGTCGCTGGCTGACAGAACGATCGCCAGAGGCAAATATGCGGGACCGGTCATACGCCTCCAGATCGGACTGGAAGATGTGGAGGATCTGAAGACGGACCTGCAGCGCGGGCTCGACGCTGCCGCATCGGCCTGAGTTTTCGCCTCAGGTTCTCACTCTGAACCGGCGCAATAAATACTTCCGCTCCGGAATACCTTCAGAGAGAAAACGGAAACGTTGGCCGGGTGGCGGAACCATCGTCTGCACCCGGTCGCTTTCGTGAAAAGTCATTTCGCCATCCCAACGGGAAGAGGCACTGCCTTTCTTTATCCACGCCGCCGTCGCAGCCAGAATTTCACCGGCACGATAAGGTGCCTTGGCTATTCGGCAGGGACGCGCTGATGACTTTCAAATTCAAGACGGCATTCGATTCCACCAATGCGGCCCTTGCCGCCGCACCGCAAAATGCGCGCGCTACATTTTCAGCCCGCTCCACCCTTGGAGATGGCGTCAATAGCAACGTCGCGATTCGCCAGTTCAACGTGGCCGTCGACGAACCGCAAGCGCTTGGCGGCACCGATACCGCTCCCAATCCGGTCGAATACATTCTTGCCGCTCTCGGCTCCTGCCAGGAGATCACCTACCGTCTTTACGCGGACGCGCTCGGCATTCCGGTGAACAGGGTTTCCGTGCGGCTTGAAGGAGACATCGATCTGCGCGGCCTGTTCAACGTCGACAAATCCATCCGCCCCGGCTTTCAGGGAATCACCGCCGAGGTGACGATAGACAGCCCGGCTTCGGAAAATGATCTTCTCCGCCTCAAAAGCGTCGTCGACCGCCACTGCCCCGTTCTCGATATTCTCCAGAACCCTACGCCCGTGCAAATCGACTTCCGCCACGAGCAGGCTCACGCGCTGGAGCCGGTTTGAGGCACCGCCAACACTGTGGAAAAATCCGGTGAAAGACGAGCGGAACGAGAAGTTGCAAATGCAGGCTTGCATGCAGGCAGTCGGGCTGATACGGCATCCCCACTCGCAAATTGTTGGTGAAAACTGACAACAGCCGGTGGTCACCGGAGTGTAGCGCAGCCTGGTAGCGCACCTGATTTGGGATCAGGGGGTCGCAGGTTCGAATCCTGCCACTCCGACCATGTAACCTCAGCTTTGGAATGACGGTGCTGCGGCGTTTGCGATCTTGCCGCCGCCGGTTTTGCGAAGTATGGAGACGCTACGGCTCGCAAGCCGCACTGCAAAGAGGTTTCCATGTCCGCGCGCATTTTCAGCCCTGCCAAGACTGCTATGCAATCCGGCACAGCCAAGACCGGATACTGGGTTCTTGAGTTCGAGCCCGAACAGCCGCGCAAGATCGATCCCCTGATGGGCTACACCACGTCCGGCGACATGAAGAGCCAGATTCGCCTCACCTTCGAGACGAAGGAAGAAGCTATCGCTTATGCCGAGCGCGAAGGTCTGGCTTACCGCCTGCAGGAGCCCAATCAGCCGAAGCGCAGGCAAATCTCCTATTCGGATAATTTCCGATACGACCGCCGTACGCCCTGGACGCATTAAATAACTGGAATGCTACTGCGCTGCTTTTTGTACAGCCGCGTATATCTGGTCCCGTAGCTCAGCTGGATAGAGCACCGGCCTTCTAAGCCGATGGTCGCAGGTTCGAATCCTGCCGGGATCGCCATCCTTTCGGCCCTTCCAATCCAGAAATCTCACCCATTCATAAGGCGTGAGACCGGTGCCAGCCGAGGCCCCCTGTTTTTCAACTATGAGCTTTCATACCGACCAGCGGACTTTCAGGCCATTCCAGCTTTGCGAGCCTCTGGCCCTTCCCGGTTCTGAAACTGATCGTGCTTGATTCTCCTTCCAGCGCGATGTCACCATATCGACGCCGTTTCCTGCCGTTGTTGAGCCGGTTTCTGTGCCGCCCAGGGCTGAGAGCTTCAAGATTCCACAGCTCTCAATATTGAGTGACAAAGCGCTCCGCCCTGCTCACAGGGGATTTTTGATCTTTCCAGAGAGGAATGTCGAACTAAGGTAGGAAACCGGCACTGCAAGGCTAAGGTTGTGCCTGGAAGTCAACAACAGCCGCCTCAGGACGATGAGGTGGAAGACGTTGTGGCGTGAAATATTCTTAAGGAGGGATCGTGAAGGCTCTTATCGTGATCGACATGCTGAACGACTTTGTGACGGGCGTACTCAACAACGAAGCCGATGCCGCAAAAATCATCCCTCCGATTAAGCGCCTGATTAAACATGCACGCGCAGATCCCGACTGGCTTGTTGTGTATTCGAACGATGCGCACCGTTCAGATGACAGGGAGATCAGCGTCTGGGGTCGCCATGCTATGGCCGGCACATACGGTGCCGCGGTTGTTGACGAACTTGCACCTGTCGGAGCGGAGCGGGAAATCGTTTCGCCAAAACGCTTCTATGGCGCTTTCGACGGCACTGATCTGGAAGAAGTTTTCAGAAAATACGGGATAAGCGAGGTCATTCTGACCGGTCAGCATACCCATTGCTGCGTGCGCCATACCGCCTATGGCGCATTTGTTCGCGACTATAAAATTCGGGTCCCCGCTGATGCGGTTTGTGTCTTTCCCGGAGTAGATGGCGATGCGGCACTCGATTATCTGAAAACCGTCTATGGAGCAGAGATCACAACCACATCTGCGGTAATGCTGCCCAACAGCTGATTCCATGCCAGCCTTGGCGAACGGTTGGCCCTACAACGAAGATTTATCCCCTCTGCCCGAGGCAGCAGCGCCGGGCAGAGGGTGATCCCGCTATCTAATTTAAGGCGTGCACAACGCCGGCGCTCCGCCTTCTTGCGGCAACTCATTGTGTTGCAGATGGCGCGTCGGCGCGGCAAACGTAGAATAAAAATGCCTGATGATGGTGAGCCGGGAGGGGATCGAACCCTCGACCACATGATTAAAAGTCACGTGCTCTACCGCTGAGCTACCGGCCCATCATTGAAATGCGGGATGTTCCGGAAAATCTCCGGAACCTGACTTCAGACGATGCCTCTCCGACACCTTCCGCCCACCGCATTATCCGCAGCAGTTCGCTGCCCCGGAATTGGGCCGGAACATAGGGAGCGACACAGAGCCGGTCAACAGTAAAAAGAGCGTCCCGACAGCCTTTCCAGCTTAACTTCAACAGAAGTCCAACAGGGGCATAAAACCTCCCTCGAACTCCGTCATCGAACGGCAGTTTCTGTTGTCGTTGGAACAATTTCGCCGCTAATCTGTTTCAGACACAAAGGGACGCTATCGCAGATCAGGAGAATCTTATGAAACGCATCGTTGCAGGTCTGCTTGCATCGGCCGTGTCGCTGTCGTTTCTGGCGGCGGACATCTCGCTTGCCAGCGCGGCACCTATCTATGTCGCACCGAGTCAAACCATGACGAGCGACATCCAGCAGATCGACCACAGGCCGGGGCACCCTCCGCGCGCCAATCCCCGTTACAAGCGGCCGGATCGACGCCCCGGGCCACGCCCCGATGGAAGGCACGAATATCGTCGTCCTCATAACAATGATGTCTACTGGCGTGGCCATCGTGGCTATCGCGAACCAAGACCCGGCTACAAGCGCCATGGCGATTACTGGTTCCCGCTGGCTGCGTTCGCGACAGGCATGATCATTAGCGGCGCCATAGCCAACAGCGCACCGCCGCCTCCCGCGCCTGCCTATCGCGTCAGCGGCAATGCTCATGTGAACTGGTGCTACAACCAATATCGCAGCTATCGTGCATCGGACAACACGTTCCAGCCCTATAATGGGCCGCGCAAGCAGTGCGTATCGCCCTATTACTGAGGGTTCCCGAACAAAAAAAGCCCGCACGATGTGCGGGCTTTTTTTATTTAAATCCAGAATCTTATGCTCTTCTTCTGAAAATCAGGCTCAACCTTTTCAGGCCTTACCCGAAGAAGATGATGTGGTCAGCGTACGCCGCACCGCATCACGCCAGCCCTTGAGCTTGGCTGCCCGTGCCGCTTCATCCAGCTCGGGATTGAACTGTCTGTCGAGCGACCAGCTCTTCGCAAACTCTTCCATCCCGGGCCAAACCCCTGCCCTCGAGCCTGCAAGCCATGCGGCGCCGAGAGCCGTGGTTTCCAATATGGTCGGCCGGTCGACAGGAGCATCCAGAATATCCGACAGACGCTGCATGGCCCAATCCGAGGCGACCATGCCGCCGTCCACGCGCAGCACCGTGTCGGCTCCGTTCGCCTTCCAGTCCTTGTGCATGGCATCGAGCAGATCGCGGGTCTGGTAGGCTACCGATTCCAGCGCTGCATGGGCGAATTCCGCCGGCCCCGTGTTGCGCGTAATGCCATAGATGGCGCCCCGAGCCTCGGCATCCCAATGCGGTGCGCCAAGGCCGACAAAGGCCGGAACCAGATAGACCGACTGCGACGGATCTGCCTGTCGCGCCAGAGGCCCCGTTTCGTCGGCACGGCTGACGATCTTCAGCCCGTCGCGCAGCCATTGCACCGCGGCGCCGGCGATGAAGATCGATCCTTCCAGCGCATAGGTCGTCTTGCCGTCGAGGCGATACGCTATGGTCGTGAGCAGCCGGT
>Ga0265293_10014444_pt1 | contig 10024 bp, 8 predicted proteins | sample Munlanlewell138R_FD_192505 | JGI IMG/M metagenome (GOLD analysis project Ga0265293, IMG submission 192505) | Leachate microbial communities from a municipal landfill in Southern Ontario, Canada - Leachate well 138R | ecosystem: Engineered > Solid waste > Landfill > Unclassified | place: Canada...
GGCCAATCCGTGATTGACAATGCAGGTGATGAGGGTGTGTGGTGTAGTATTCATCATGGCTGTGACCTCCTCGGAGATGGTGTCCAGTATGACGGAAATTACCTGCCAAGGCAAATAGGGAAGGACAGCTTTCTCCTAAACTGACCGATTCTCTGCTCCAGATTAAGAACAAAAAGATTTTTTAGATAAAAAAATCCCCTGGCCGAAGCCAGGGGGATGGGAGGGTGCTTAGGAGCGCAGTGCGTTAAGCTTCTCCATACCAGCGTGTAAAAGCGCGATATCCATCAAGCTCATACGAAGGGTCAGGTTATGGTCCATCCACTTACGGGTAAGCTCCTCACCAGCGTGGAAGCCAAAGACCTTGTTGTGCTTCTTTGCCGCTTCGGCGACCTTGAGGATAGCCTCATCCATGACCGGATGATTGAACTCTCCATTGACTCCCAGAGAGTTGGAGAGATCAGCCGGTCCGATCAAGAGGGCATCCAACCCTTTTACTGCTGCAATTGCATCGATATTCTCGATAGCTTCTGCAAGCTCGATCTGGGCGATGGTCAGCACCTCTTCGTTCGCCTCTTTCATGTAGCTGACCGGATCAGCTGCCGCATCGAGGTAGTCGGTGTGCGCACCGCGTCCGCCAAGGCCCCTCTCGCCAATCGGGGAGAATTTCGCCCAATTGACTAACTTCTGTGCATCTTCGGCAGTAGCGATCATCGGGACCATGACCCCGTTTACCCCACAATCGAGAGCACGGGAGACGTTGCCCTTAGAGAGTTCTGGAACCCGAACAAAGCAGCCAATGCTTCGTTGTCGGGCAAGCGAAGCGCTATCGGCAAGGGTCTCGAAGTTCATCGATCCATGCTCCATATCAAACATGACGAAGTCCAAGCCTGCATTGGCTGCAATGAGCACAATGCCAGGGTTACGGATCAGCCTGATCATGGTGCCGATGAACGGCGTACCGTTGCGTAAATCATTGATAGTCATACTCTATATTCCTTATTTCTTGCTGATAGATTCAAACTGGTTCTGAAGGGCACCCAGTCGTACTTCACGGTCGGCGACAAAACGCTCGATAGCTGCATGGACCCATTTGGGTGTCATGTGTGCCTCATCGAGGACCTCTTCAAGGTTTCCACCGGTTCTCCAAAGATCGTCATGGTCGCTGGAGAGACAATACTGCTCGCTCAGTGGGTTGAACGCCCAATCACTCATCAGCCTCCGTCCTTGAGTGGTGAAGAAGGTCGAATCGAGCTTGTCTGCATCGGTGACAACACTCTTTTGGTACGCTTCATCCTGCAAAGCAAAGAGCTCGGGGCTGCTCACACAGACGATTTTTACGTTCAGCGCTTCGGCGTCAAGGCGTTCCAAGAGGTCGACAACCGAGTAGACCACACTGGTCCCCTGGATAAAGATCGTCCCACCCTTTGGCTGGTTCGCCCGATAATCGCGCAAGACATACGCTCCCTTGGCTGCTGCGAAGTGTGACGGGATACCCAGCTTTGCTCGATCGGGGATCGGCAACTCAGGGCGAGTCACGTGCAGTGAGATCAAAGGGATGTCGCTTTTGAACGCCTCGGCAAGGAGGACCGGCACCTCATTGTACTCCCAGGGATAGAGGTTGATTGTATGTCCCTTGGGGAAGAGTTGGTGCACACCGGTTGAGAAGATCCCGAAGTGAGTGCGGCTATCGTCGGCGGTCTCAGGGCCGGTATGGGCGCCAACCCAGAGCATTTTGCCCACTTTGTGGTCGGCATCCTGGCAGAATTGGCTGAAGAGGCGCAGTGGGCCATATTTTAGGTAGGAGAAGGAAGCGTAGGTAGAGACCGCACCGTAGAAGCCATCAAAGCTCTTCTGTGGGTCATCAGCGAAGTTAACGGTGGCAACCGAGCTGAGCATCGCTGCGTTGGAGAACTCGGTGATCTCAGTCGGAGCCATCACCCCTTCATCGTCACCTACACGCTCATACCAGCCATATCCCTTTTCATCTCCCCATCCATTGGCAAAGCCCCAAAGGTTGGTGGAGGCACTGAGATCTGCACTGGCAGCGAGGAAGAGCGGTCTGCCGTAGCGTTGTTTGGCCAGAGTGTTGATATAGGCACCCCAGTTGCCCATCGCTGCACGGTTGGCGAATTTCTGGCCAGGCTTTGCCCATAACTCTTGTGGATATTGTTCAGCATCCCAGAAGATCGGATCTTCAAAGGGATTGCCCTTTGCTCCGAGCTTGTAGGTGTCGAGGGTAGTGGGGACCTGGTCGCCCAGTTCGACCAATCGATCGGCCAGATACATGCACAGCTCTTCATCACTATGAAGGGTCGAGACCACTGCCGCGAGGTTTGCCTTGAATTCAGCGTACAAATCTTCTGCATTGGCAGGAGCCGGTCCATCAACATTCACAAACGATGCACTGTGGGTTTGAGCAAACTGCTTGCGCACAGCCCAATACCCTTCGCTGTTCATCGCATGCGGCGCTCCGTGGCTAGGAGCATCGTACTTACCATATCCACGTCCCTTACGGGTCTTGAAGTAGAGCATCGAAGGCTGGCGATCATCATTTTTTGCGTTGATCATGCTGTTCAATCCCTCAACCAGGGAGGGGAAATCCGAGCCATTCTCAGCACCATAGACCAGCCATCCGTGTGGCTTGAACCAGTCGGAGGGTGTTCCATAAACGACTTCACTGGTGCGGTGTCCATCGATACCGTAGTCGTTCCAGTCGACAAGGAAGTGCAGGTTATCCAATGCCATGCCCCATGCGGTATTCAGCGTTTCGTGGGTGGCACCAGGGGTCAGTCCTCCTTCGCCCTCCATGATGAAGACCTTGGTCTGCCCAGCTCCGGCACGCTTGAGGGCGAAGGCAAGGCCGGCAGCGGCGGGGGTACCGTGTCCTGATGGGCCGGTGTTGGCCTTAAGAAAGGAGGTCTTGCCGTTGGCTTCAGCATGCCCAGAGAGGCCACCCCGACGACGGAAGGTCAAAAGATCTTCCCAATACAAAGCGCGATTTTCAGCATCTTTGATCTGATACTTCGTATCTCCGGTCTTGGTATATGCGTAACGCATCGCCTCATTGAGGAGGGCGAGTGTTGCATAGACCAGAGGGATTGTGTGGCCACAGCCGAGGACAAACTTATCACCGAAGGGCTTGTCGCTGTCTCTGATATCCCAGACCATCGCCCCGCTGAGCATCAAGGAGAGGAGCATATGCACCTTTGACCTCGAGCCGCCGGGGTGGCCGCTTTGGCGGTAGTTCAATGGGATGTCGATGAACTCGTCGATGATATCAACACTCTTTTGCCAATGAGCAAGTTCCTTTTGGGTAGGGTTGATGGTACGTATAGTCATAGCAAAAACTCCTATAGTTTGGTTGTTTCTCTTCTTCGGGCGATCATGTTCTTGATCTCCTTATAGACTGAGAAGAGGACGATGATGATGGTGATCGTCAAAATGACGCCACTAATCGGCTCAGTAAAGAATCGAACGAAGCTTCCCTGGCTTCTCATCAAGCCACGACGAAGCTCGGTCTCGATGATCGGACCTAAGATGAAGCCCAACAATAGCGGGGTTGAGGGAACTTCAAACTTCTTCATAACAAAACCAAGGATGCCAAAGAAGAGCATTGTCCATACGTCAAACATCCGGTTGTTCACCCCATAGGCGCCAATCACACACAAAGAGAGGACGATGGGCAAGAGGATTTGTTTGGGTACGTTCAGGATCTTCACAAAAAGGCGCATACCACCATACTCGCTGATCAGCATGAAGATGTTGGCCAGCATCAGGGCGGTGAAGATTGCATAGACCAATACGCCATTGTTCTCAAAGAGCAGCGGACCGGGGGTGATTCCGTGAATCATGAAGCCGGCCAACAGGATTGCGGTGGTGTTGTCTCCAGGAATACCCAAGGTCATCAAGGGCACTAGAGCTCCACCGGTTGAGGCGTTATTTGCCGTCTCGGAAGCAACAAGGCCTTCAATGGATCCTTGGCCGAAGAGCTCGGGGGTCTTTGAGCGGTTCTTGGCAACCCCATAGGCGACGACACTGCAGATCGCTCCTCCCAGGCCCGGGAGGATACCGATGCCTGTGCCTATGACTGCTGAGCGCAGGAAGTTCATCTTCTGTGAGAAGAACTCCTTGAGGCTGAAGCCAAAGCCCTTGATCGAGTATTCAATCGGCTCAACTTTTTCTGCAACCCCTTGCTGCGACTCCTCAAAGAGCTGGGCAACGGCAAAGAGACCGATGAGAGCGGGAAGAAGGTTCAAGCCAGCATTCAGGTCCCGGATGCCAAAGGTGAATCGGGGAAATGAGGTAATTGGAGCCATGCCTATGAAGGTAAATGAGAAGCCCAACAGGGCACTGAAGAGCCCTTTGAGCAAAGATTTGCCGCTCATGGTAGAAACGAGGGTCAGACTGAAGATGCCGATGGCAAAGTATTCAAATGAGGCAAAGCTGAGCGCCACTCGAGCGACCATCGGTGAGATGAAGTAAAGAACCAGGAGGCTGAAGATTCCTCCGAGGAACGAGAAGACGATACCGAGGCCAAGGGCCTTTCCTGCCTGCCCCTTACGGGCCATGGGCGCTCCATCAAAGGTGGTACAGATGGAAGCCGGGGTGCCAGGGATGTTCAAGAGGATGGCCGAAATCAGGCCACCGCTGGTGCCTCCGATGTATAGACCCATCAACAGCGACAGGCCGTCTACCGGTGTCATGTTGAATGTGATGGGAAGAAAGAGCGCCACCCCCATGGTGACAGTGATGCCCGGAACTGATCCAAAGAGGATGCCCAGGACGGTGCCTCCAAAGATGAGGAGGATAGTTTTAGCAGAGAGAACTGCCAGGATTCCTTCAATAATCATACAAGCCTCCTTATCCAAAAATTCCGGCAGGGATCATTACCCGGAATACCTTTACAAAGAGTAAATAGGTAGCTGATGCACTGATCAGTGCTATGATGGCAAACCGTAGATAGTGTTGTTTTTCTCCTCGATTGAGGATGAGGGTTTGACCGAAGATGTAGATGAGGGTACTGAGGATGTAGCCGAGGCGAGGTACAAGAAAGAGGTAGATTGCCAAGAGGCCCATGGTAAGCCATACGGCGACCATGTCACCTTTATCCTCTTTGACGTCCTGTGACCCTGCAGAGGAGAAAAGTTGAGAGACCACTGCACGCTGTTGGAAGGCAAGCAGTGCTCCGATGATGATGAATCCACTAGCTGCGATGCGGGGGAAGAACTTAGCCCCAACGCCCACAGCAGCGAAATCCCTTATTCCATTGCTCATGATCAGCATGACTATGCCGAGCAGGATGCTGAATACTCCAAGACTGAAAGTCTTTTTGTTCATATGCATGGCTCCTTACAATAGGCACAGGGCCTTTTGGGGGCCCTGTACCAATAATAGGTCATAGCAATTACTTAGAGGAAGCCCTGAAGAGATCTTGGTATTTGAGGAAATACTCGAAGACACTCTGTGCGTGGGCTGCTGCGTCGGCCGGACCCATGTAGGTCGGGGTGACGAAGTACTTGGCGGCGTCAGCCTGGAAGGAGGGGTTGTCCACCACACGTTTCATCGCAGCACTGAACTTGTCAATGATCGGTTGGGGTGTTCCCTTGGGCATTGCAAAGAAGAAGAACTTGTTGAACTCCAACGGCAGACCCTGCTCAGCGGTGGTCGGAATATCGTCAAAGAGCGGGTTGCGCTCCTTGCTGGTCAGACCGAGCATCACAAAGTCACCGGCTTTGAAGTAGTCGAGTGCAAGGCCGTACTGGATGTTGATAACATCAGTCTTGCGTCCCTTGAGGGCGACCATCTTCGCAGCATTGCCTCCTACGTCAACCATGTTCATCTGGATGCCAGCTTCCTCTTGGATAGCAATTCCTACGATATGAGGATAACCGCCGGTCATCATGCCAAACTCGACCTTGCGAGGATTTGCCTTGGCATATTTGATGAACTCATCGAGGGTGTTGTAGGGAGTGCCAGGGTGGGTGGCCAGGACAGTGGTGTCATCGAGCAGGCCGATACCAACCATGTCGAAAGCTTCCAAGCCATAGTCGACAAGACCGGCAACCTTGGGAATCATTGCCTCACCGTGGAAAAAGAGAGCGGTATAGCCATCGGTCTTGGAATCGAGGACCTGTTGCATACCAACTGTTCCACCACCGCCGCCGACGTTCACTACTGCCAAAGACTGTCCAAGCTCTTGCTCCAGGTATTTGGAAAAGAGACGGGCGTTGAGGTCAGTATCTCCGCCAGCTCCAACAGGAACGATAATTTGGATCGGCTTGGAGGGGTAGGAGTCTGCTGACTCAACTGCCTTGCCGCTCTCAGAGGTGCCACCTGCGAACAGGGACAGGGTAGCAACCATAGTTACCAAAATGGCAATGCTGAGAATTCTAAGAGATTTTTTCATCTGAACTCCTTCCGTACCGTACATGATTTTGGTACGAATTTTTTGTTTGATATAAATGATATATCACGTATATCGTGAGCTGTCAAACAAAATTTTCACATTTTTTGAAAAATGCTTTCTAACGCAATTTTTGAGGAATTAGTGGGTGAGCGTTCCTTTTAAATCTTCAATGATTGGGTGATAGCTATCATAGACATGTTCGCGCATCGCCCTTGCAGCGTCCTCAGGGTCTTGGTCGAGGATCTTATCTACCAGGGCAAGATGCCAGTACCGCTGGACGGCCGGTCGAGTCCTGCGAGAGCGAACCGCGTTGAAGAGCAGCCAGGCAAAATTGATACGCTGGAGGGCAGAGATGAGGGAAGGGTAGGAGGTGAACTCAGCCATCATCGTATGGAACTGGATGTGCAGGTCGTTGACTTTTTCGGTCTCTTCCCCTTCAAAACGGGCGCGGTCCAATTCATCGGCAAGCTTTCTTAGCTGCTGTTTTTGCACCTCGGTCGCCTCGGTGGCAAGAATTCTTGCCACCTGGCATTCGATCGCCTCGCGAAAGATGTACATATCCATCACCCGTTCAACGGTGGGGATTGTGACAATGGAGCCCCAGTGCGGGCGGTATTCAATCAGACCATCTTGTTCAAGCCGTTTCATTGCCTCAAGGATTGGGATGGTGCTCATCCCCAACTCTTGGGCGAGCTGTCGTCGCACCAAGCGAGTCCCCGGGCCAAACTCTCCGGTGATAATTTTTTGACTGATCTTTTCGTACGCTCGCTCCGCAGCCGTCTGAAACATATCTTCTGGCTGCACACGCTCCATATCAACTATCATGTTGTCTCCAATCCCCTTTCGCTTGATGATACCGTGAATCGGACATCGTCGCTAGGGCTGGCGTATAACAACTTTATCCCAAGCACGTAGGAGAGTACGTTTTGCATTGGCTACAACCAAGTCGGGATCCTCATCGCCGAAAGGTTTTACCTCAAAACTGACGATTGGGCGCTTCTCAGGATTTAAGAATCCAATATCGAGCAACAGTTGCAGGTAGGCAGCCAACTCATCGACGTCATTCTCTCCCCCAGGGAATCCAAAGCGCGGGTGCAAATCCCCATAGCCAGGCATCGAAGGATCTTTTACCACGCAGTTTCCCATGTGGGCGTGAGTGATGTACTCCTTGACCGGGAGGATCGACTGTTCAAGAGTCTCGTGGAGCAGGGGAATGTGGCTGAGGTCAACGAGCAATCCAAACTCAGGATACTCCTTACGGACCTTCTTAGCATAACGGGCCGCGAGCTCGGCAGGGCCGATGATGCTCCGCTTTTCGATGTCGTAGTCAAAGACCTCAAGGGCAACTTTCAAGTCTCCCTTTGACTTGGCATATCGGCACAGTTCTTTTGTGGAGTCGATGAGGGCGGCCAATGATGCCTCTTTATTCTCTTCTTCGTAAGGACCGCTGAGGAAGGCAAAGCCTTCAGCTCCGAGTTCGTATGCCTCATCGATGCCTTCCTTAAGGTTAGCAATAGCTGCCTGGCGCTTCGATTCATCCAAGTCATTGATATTCATTTTGGTTGAGAGTAGCCGTGGTTGGGCCCCATAAGCGAGTGAGAGAGCTGCGGTCTCTTTCATAGCCTTCACTTGCCGACGGACTGCCGGATCTTTGATCTGTGTTACCTCTACCGCTTCAAAGAAAGGATCGACGGCAATTTTTTTAAAAGTCTCCAGGATTGGGCCTTCTCCATTAGCCACTGGATACGCCATGAAGTGGATAAGACCAACACGCATGTATTTCGATAGTGTCTTTGACATATAGTACGCTCCTTACATTTGATATATCAGATATATTATACCTTGATTATTGGTGCTGTCAATAAATTAAACAGCACAATGCAGGCCATTAATCTCTCTGGATGCTCAAAGGGTGAGGTCGTAAACTATGTCAGGATTTCAGCGTCCTGAGTTGGGCAATTTCTTCCATTCCTTGGTGTAGAATTGTGATATCCATTGAGTTCATCAGCATGGTACAACCGTGGGGAATCCACCTTTCCAAGAGATCCTTGCCGCTGTGTAGTCCAAAGATCTTCTTGTGTCGCTCTGCAGCTTCGCTGACTTTGGTCATCGCATCGATCATTGTGGGGTGAGTGAATTGACCATTGACTCCCAATGAATTTGAGAGATCTGCTGGACCTACAAGGAGCACATCGATGCCTTCGGTTGCAGCAATCTCATCGATGTTTTCGATTGCTTCAGCCAGCTCAATTTGGGCGATGGTGATCACTCGCTCATTTTCCTGGGGAAGAAATGTCTCCATCTCTGATGAGGTGTCACGGTATTGGGTATGTGCCCCCCAGCCACCCAAGCCTCGATTGCCAACAGGAGCATACTTTGTCCAATCTGCAAATCTTCGTGCCTCTTGTCCATCTTTGATCATTGGGACCATGACTCCGGTAACACCACAATCGAGGGCCCGGCTGACGTTTCCCTTTGAGAGCTCAGGGACCCGAACAAAGCAATCGATACCCGTTGCGCGTGCAAGAGAGGCGGCATCGGTGATGCTTTCAAAGGAGTAGGGCCCATGCTCCATATCAAACATGACAAAATCCAAACCCGCTTGCTTAGCCACCAACACAATTGCCGGGGCTTTGACGAGCCGTAACATGGTCCCTGCTGCCTGTTTTCCATCTCGAAGTCGTTTTACCGCCATCTGGTCCTCCTAAATTATGCAATCATAGGCATTCTATCATGGAAGCGTGCTGCCTGGCAGTGTATTAAATCCTTCTATCAAGGTTGGCGAAAGTATGGCAGCGCCTCTTCGATTTGCGGAGACGCATCGGTGAGCCGTTGGTAAACAGCAAGTAGCTTGATGAGAAAAGCGTTTGAAAAACTTTGGGAGGAGTCAAAATTTGTAATTTGATGGAATCGCTGCAGACGAGTTGTGACAGTGTTGCGATGAACCCGTAACAGGCGTGCTGTTTGGGCTATGTTGGACGATGTATCCACGTAGGTCTCTGCGCATTCAAGCAGCTGCTGGTAGTCACGCTGGGCATCCTTTTGGAGAAGCTTCAATGCCGGTTCAAGCAATTTATTGATGAATTGTGGTTGTAAGTGCAAACAGATTGTCTCAAAGAGCACCGATTCGAGGTTGTTGAACTTCGCCTGTGATTGGGAGAGCTTGCCGATATGCAAGGTATCCTTCGCTTCCTGAAGGCTCTTATAGATGGATGAGACACCATAATAGAGGTTTCCGTAGGCGATATTGAAATCAATAGCTGACTCTTGCTCCAGCGTAGTGACCAGGCTTCTACAAATTACATCAAGAGAGAGGTAGATTCGCGATAAGTCACCAACCGGGATGAAGCTTTTTATAATCACGAGCAGCCCGCCGTGGTCGATGACCAGGTCTTCGGCGTTGAGAAATTCATTTGCTTGGATTTTTCCAAGCAGATCGCTACGCATCTTTTCGATAGTGGATTGGTAGCCCAAGTTGAGATTGATGCTGAAGTATTTGGTTTGGTGAAAGGAGAGATCGATGGCGATGACGCACCTCATCAACGATGGATCGAGCTCCAATCTGTTCATCATGGAGTTGAGCTTGTCAGTATCGCTCTCTCGCTCTAGAAGCAGTTT
>Ga0265293_10014447_pt1 | contig 10020 bp, 7 predicted proteins | sample Munlanlewell138R_FD_192505 | JGI IMG/M metagenome (GOLD analysis project Ga0265293, IMG submission 192505) | Leachate microbial communities from a municipal landfill in Southern Ontario, Canada - Leachate well 138R | ecosystem: Engineered > Solid waste > Landfill > Unclassified | place: Canada...
TCGGGTTGATGCAAGGCATACTCGAGATTCATGCGGGCAATTTGCACGTGTTCTTCGCCCAGTACCTGGGCCCGCATGCCTTGCCGGTTTTCGAGGGCATGCACGATGTTGTGATGGGTACGATGGGCCGTTTGCATCCACTTCTGGCCTTCGTTCATCGAGGATTGCATCGGCAGCATCGCGCTGGGGGCGGCAAAGGGCTGCCCGGCCAGGGTTTCGAGCATGCGGGCCACGGCGGCGTTGCCACAGCCCTGGATGATCAGCCGATGGAAGCGATCGTTCATCTCCACATACACGGCGTAGTCGTCCAGCGTCATCTCGGGCTTGTTCACCGCCTCGTCGCCCATGGCCAGGCAATCGTGCAGTTCGCGCGAAAGCTGGCGCGACAGGCCTTCTTCGGCCAGCAGGCGTGCGGCGAACCCCTCCAACACGCCGCGGGCCTGGATCGCGTGATCCACTTCCTGCGAGGTGAAGCCGCGCATCTGGTAGCCGCCGCCCGGCGAAGGTTCGATGAGGCCTTCGTGTTCGAGGGTGGTCAGGGCCAACCGCACCGGGGTGCGGCTGGCCTCCAGCCGCTCGGCCAGTGGGATTTCGGCCAGTCGCTCGCGTGGCGCAAAGGCTCCCTTGAGAATCATGTCGCGTAACTGCAGCAGGACGCGGGATTGCTGGGAGCGAGGAGCGTTCATGGCGGGACGTGGCGGTGAGATGAGGAAAGTGTTTGATTTTACGGTAGTCTTATCGGGATGTCCCTTGTATGCATGCAGCGCCGCCACCGAGTGATCCCGCTGTATGCGAACAAGCGACATGCCGCGCGCTGCTCAGTGACGCGGTATTTGCGCGACAAAGCTCACTTGCGCGCGATATGCTTGCACTTGCGGCAGGAGGGTGCCTTCTCTCCCAGCAAGAGCCCGATAAAAAGCAGGCCCGTTGGCATGGCGGCAAGCCAGCGGGTGTCGTATCGGCGCTTGACAATCTGATCCGTAGGCGCAATGATTCTGCATGCAGTTGTATGCAATGCAATATCTCTCAGTGGATCAGCCTTCAGGAGCCCTGCCATGATCAGTGCGGAACGGAATGAATTGATGACCCGGGTGGGCCCGGGCACACAGGCGGGCGCGCTGTTGCGCCGCTATTGGCAACCCGTCGCGCTTAGCGAAGAGCTGGAAGGCGAGCGGGCTGTGCGTGCGGTGCGGCTGATGGGGCAAGACCTCGTGCTGTTCCGTGATGAGCAGGGCCGGTTGGGGCTGATCGATCGCGATTGCCCCCATCGTGGCGCGGATCTCGCCTATGGGCGGCTGGAGCAGGGCGGCCTGCGCTGCCCCTTCCACGGCTGGTTGTTCGATGTGTCGGGGGCCTGTCTCGAAACGCCGGCCGAGCCGGCGGGCAGCAAAATGCACACCACCATCCGCCAGGCTTCGTATCCTGTTGTGGAGCGTTCGGGAATCATTTTCGGTTATCTGGGCCCGGATACGCCGCCTGCCTTCCCCGAATTCGATTGCTTTGTCGCGCCCGATAGCCACACTTTTGCCTTTAAGGGCCTGTTCGAATGCAATTGGCTGCAGGCGCTCGAAGTCGGCATCGATCCGGCGCATGCCTCGTTCCTGCACCGCTTTTTTGAAGACGCCGACACGACCGAAAGCTATGGCAAGCAGTTCCGGGGAGCCTCGGCCGATTCCGAGCTGGCGATTACGGCGGTACTGCGCGAATACGACCGTCCCGAGATCCGCGTAGAGACAACCGACTACGGCATGCGCCTGTTGGCCTTGCGCGAATTGTCGGCTCAAGAGCGGCACGTCCGGATTACCAACCTGGTGTTTCCGCAGGCGATCGTGATCCCCATGAGCGCCGAGATGACCATCTCGCAGTGGCACGTGCCGGTGGACGATACCCATTGCTACTGGTACGCCATCTTCACCAGCTTCACCGGCCCGGTGGATAAACAGCAGATGCGCGAGCAGCGCCTGGAACTGTACGAACTGCCCGATTACACATCGCGCAAGAACAAGCGCACGAACTATGGCTTTGACGCGCGCGAGCAGCTGACGCAAACCTATACCGGCATGGGTCACGACATCAACGTGCACGACCAGTGGGCCGTTGAATCGCAGGGGCCCATCCAGGACCGTACCCGGGAGCACCTGGGTAGTACCGACAAAGGTATCGTCGCTTATCGGCGTATGCTGCTCAATGCGATTGCCGCGGCGCAAAGCGGCGGGCAGCTTCCCATGCTGGCGGACGAAGACCAGGCTCGCCGCATGCATGGCCCCGCCTCGATCGACGGCGTGAGCGCCGCCAGCCAGTCTCCCGACGAGTACTGGCAAGAGGCCGATCGCGCCCGCCGCCAGGCGTCGAGCTGGGCCGCAGGCTTCCAGCCTTGAGGACTTGCCGCAACCTCCCCGGAAAAATATCGTGAACCGATTTGTCGATCACCATGGGTTGTGGGACGCCGAGCAGCGGGCCCAGGCCGAGGCGCTGGCCGCGCGTCTGGATAGCGGCGAGTTCGAAGTCGTGCGTTTTGTGTTTCCCGACCAGCACGGCATCCTGCGCGGCAAGACGCTGGTGGCCAGCGAGGCCCGCTCCGCGCTGTGGCGCGGCGTGAACATGACCACCACCCTGTTTGCCAAAGACACCTCGCATAAAACGGTGTTTCCGGTGTTCAGCGCCGGTGGTGGGTTTACCTTCGAGGGCATGCAGGGCGGCGCGGATTTTGTGATGGTGCCCGATCCAGCCACGTTCCGCACCTTGCCTTGGGCCAACAAAACCGGCTGGGTGCTGTGCGATCCGTACACTATGCGAGGCGAGTCGTTTCCGCTGGCCACCCGGCCCTTGCTGCGAAGCGCGGTGCAGCGTGCCGCCGCGCAAGGGTACGAATTCATCGCCGGGCTCGAGGTGGAGTTCCATGTTTTCAAGCTCGACGACCCCCGCATGGCGTTGTCCGACTCCGGACAACCCGGCACCCCGCCGTCGGTATCGCTGCTGTCGCATGGCCACCAATACCTGACCGAGCTGCGCTACGATCGAGCCGACGAGCTGATGGAGTTGCTGCGCAGCCAGTTGCTGGCGCTTGGCCTGCCCTTGCGCTCGCTCGAGATCGAGTTCGGGCCCAGCCAGTTCGAGCTGACCTTCGGACCCACCAGCGGCCTGATGCCGGCCGATATGATGGTGCTTTTACGGGGCGCGATCAAGCAGATCTGCTGGCGGCATGGCTACCATGCCACCTTCATGTGCCGGCCACGCATTCCGAACGTGATGTCTAGTGGCTGGCATTTGCACCAATCGCTGTGCCGCACGGGCTCGGGCGCCAATCTGTTCATCCCCGAGAACGGCGAAACCCCGCTAAGCTCGCTGGGCATGCAGTACCTGGCGGGGCTCAAGCAACATGCGCGCGAAGCGACCCTATTTGCCTGCCCCACCATCAACGGTTATCGCCGATACCGGCCGTTTTCGCTGGCGCCCGACCGCGCCATTTGGGCTCAGGATAATCGGGCGGCCATGCTGCGTGTGCTGGGCGCGGTGGGAGACCCCGCCTCGCGCGTGGAAAACCGGGTGGGCGAGCCCACGGCCAACCCCTATCTGTATTTGGCTTCGCAGCTGTTGGCGGGCCTCGATGGCATCGATCGCCGATTGGATCCGGGCCCTTCGGCGGACGCACCCTACGACACCCCCGCCGACCTGCTGCCGCGCAGCCTTGACGACGCGGTGAGCGCGTTGCGCCAATCCACCTTTTGGCGCACGACCTTCGGCGACACCATGGTGGATTATCTTTGCCACATCAAGGAAGCCGAGCTCGCGCGTTTCAATCTGGAAGTGTCCGAGTGGGAGCAGCGAGAGTACTTCGATATGTTTTGAGCGTCTCCCTCGCCCGAGAGTATTGGGCGAGGTTTCCGTTCTTGACAAAATGTACGGCAGGTTGCTAGATTGCCTGGCAAAATCGCGGCAGAAATTGGCCGCGATTTTTGCCGGCACAAATCCAGGGTTTTTGTCTGCTGAGGCTTGCGCCGGATCGAACACCTGACGCCTTTTAGGTCGTCAAGGCACTTCAAAAATAGATTCCGCGAGGCCACCATGACTACGGTTACCTGGACCCCCAATCTGCGTCCCGTCGATAACGCCCTGGTCTATCAGCTTCATGCGCCTTCCCTTCCGGGCGACATGAAGATCATCATCCAGTTTTCTTACGCCTCGCCTGGTATGCGGTTCGATCACGCCGAATTTGCGGGCCCGACCTGGATGGTCACCGAGCACAACTACGCCAATGGCTTGGGTACGGTAAAGATCACCGCCGATGTCTGGCCCAACAGCCCCAACTTTGCCACGGTGTGGTTCAAGGGCGCGGGCCACGGCAACATCGACATCAACGTGGACTCGATCCTCATCAACGACAATAAATCCACCGTCATCGATCCGCCGCCCTTCGATTACACCATCGGCACGCCGACGCTGGACGATTTCAAGGTAAATCCGCTGCCGGACCATCTGGCCAAGCTGATCCCCGAGCCCGTGCTGGATTTCATCGCCAGCATCTATATCGGGGCTTTTCAGCGGCCGGCCGAGTATGCGGGCCTGGTGTATTGGTCCGAAGTTCTGCTGGGTAACATCGATAAAGGGATGTCGGCCTCCGAGGCGCTGTGGTCGCTCACACGCGATATGCACTGGGTAGGCACCCAGAACGGCGAAGCCGGCACCGGACTGAACACTTCCGACTACATCGACTTCGTCTATCGCAACGTGCTGGGCCGCGAGCCGGACGCCGGGGGCAAGGCCTACTGGGTGGAATACATCGAAGATAATCCCAATGGGCGCGCGGAATTCCTCGTGCACTTCCTGAACTCGGCTTTGCAGCCGGGCAACCCCGATGGCGACTACGTGCGTGCGCGTATGGCGGTCTCCAAGTACTACTCACAGGAAGAATACAGCGGCCCGGCCGCGATCGCCTCCGGGCAAACCAAGCAATTGGGCGATGTCCTGAATTCGGTGTCCGATGAGTTCTCGGCCGTGTGGGCGATCCAGGACATGATCGATGCCAGGCAAGGTAGCCTGGCGCTGAGCAACCCGGTGTCTGACGACTCCCAGATTTTTGAGGCCATGCTGCTCGAAGCCATGTGGAACGATGCCGCCGAGGTGGATGCCGCCCAGTCGGCGGGTGCCGAGGGGTTCATCGCCGTCGAGCCGCCTGCGGCGCCCGACGTCGACCTCTGGTTATAGGACGTTCCCGCCTCGCCGCCTGAAGGATGATAAGGCCGAAGGCATCCGACCAGGGTTTTTCAAAGCCATGTCGGCGATTTGGCCGAGAAGACCATCAAACGTCTAGTGATTTTTGTCCGTTCTCGAACCAGGATGAATCGAACGGCAGCCTGACATTCAACCCGCGCGGGAGAGCTGCCAGACCTGGTTCAGATCGAATTCTCTCGATTCGTTGGCAGCACGTTGTGTCGGACGTGGCAAACACCTCGATGCCAGCATTGATGCATTGACCCAGGATCTTGGCATCTGCACTGACTGCCACGCGGCTATCGCTTTTCACCCGAGTTCTATGCATGGTGGAGAAGACCTGAGCCGCCGTAATGGCATCGTCAATATTGAACGGCACGATATGGAAGTTGTGTAGTCCGAGGTCGGTAATACGTTGCCTGGTCTCGTACTCGGAGATAACAATGGTCGAAAGATACATCTGGACCCGGCGCTCCATGAACTCAAAGAAGTAGCGTTGAGCAGTCTGATGTTCTGAGCGGGCGTCGTTGCTGAGAGCAATGAGAAAACTGGAGTCGAGCAAGACGGAGTTCAAACGCTTCCTCCCCGAATATCCCTGATCCATTGGGCGGGATCTTCGACATCGGCCCAGGCCTTGCGTCCACGCTCAAGCAACGTTTCGAAATCACGGGGTTCCATCCGAGGTTCGTAGCGCTCGAAGGAGATGAGTTCTATATCGGATAGCTCGTTCGTATCCAGGTTCAGTTTGGCGCGCACACGGAGTTCGACATTTTTGTAGACAAGGTTCTCGGGCTGTGCCTGTATGAGACTCTTGCTAATTCGAACGGTAAGTAGGCGGCCGTCGGAGAGGCGAACATGGGCATTGGGCTTTGTCGTGCCTCCCAAGTCTTGAATTTCGCCCTGAATGTAGCGTTCGACGTTCACCGAGCGTAGGTTACCTTTGTCTCGGTAGTCGGTACGACCGTCGATTCTGACAGTTCGTTTGAGGGATGTTGCGGCGATTCGGATGGAGATGCCATTGTCGCGTCGGGCCTGCTCTTGCCAAGTGTCGACCACGGCGCGACGCTTGACGTCGATGTGGGACGTGTCCTCATCGTTGGTCAGGGACTGGATGTCGTGGAGTAAAGTGGGCGGCGGCTCCGACTGTAAAGAGAGTGCAAGAGAACCAGACACCACCGCGACTTCGGGGCTCGCAGCCAGGGAGGAGTGGTCGCTGCCTCGGATGAAGTCTTGTACCTCTTTGGCAAACCGCCTGAGCACGTCGAGGGGTACCCGCCCCGGGGAGATATCGTATCCTCGAGAAGAGTCCTCCAGCGCGATGGTGAGGGTTTGCGGTTCCATGAAGTAATTGTCGCTGAGCAGGCTGGCGGAGTCCAGAGCGACGTAGCTGTGGAGAGCGGTCCCGCCCGTCCGTAGTAGCAGGACTGGTAGGCGCTACGAGCCGCTGTCGTTGTCCAACGGCGCCATGAGGTGGATGGGCCCGCTTGAGCAGGCCTTTCCAGCCTAGCTCAACCCCCGAACTGCTGCCGCAGCAAGTTCTTCTGCACTTTACCCATGGTGTTGCGCGGCAGCTCCGCCACGAAATGTACGGCCTTGGGCACCTTGAAACCCGCCAGGGCGGCTTTTACGCCGGCGATGATGGCGTTGGCATCGGGTTTGGCGTTGGCGGCCGGCACCACTACCGCGGTGACGGCTTCGCCGAAATCCGCATGAGGCAGCCCGATGACCGCGGATTCGGCCACGCCGGGCAGGACGTCGATGACTTCTTCGATCTCCTTGGGGTACACATTCAGGCCGCCGGTGATGATGAGATCCTTGCTGCGGCCGACGATGCCCAGGTAGCCGTCTGCGCTGAATACACCGAGGTCGCCGGTACGGAAGTAGCCATCGGCCGTGTGTTCTTCGGCGGTTTTTTCGGGGAGTTGCCAGTATCCGGCAAAAACGTTGGCGCCTTTGACCTGGATGCTGCCGATGGTGCCCGCCGGTACCGGCTCGTCGTGCTCGTCGGCTACGCGCAGGGCGACGCCGGGCAGTGGCTGGCCCACGGTGCCGCAACGGCGTTCACCCTCGTAGGGATTGGAGGCGAACATGCCGCCTTCGGTCATGCCGTAGCGCTCGAGGATGGTGTGGCCGGTGCGCGCCTGGAAACGCTGGAAGGTATCGGGTAGCAGCGGCGCCGAACCCGAGATGAACAGCCGCATGCCGCGGCAGGTGTCGGCGTCGAGGCCGGCTTCGGCAAGCAAGCGCACGTAATTGGTGGGGACGCCCATGAAGACGGTACTGCGCGGTAGCCGTTGCAGGACGCGCTTGGGGTCGAACTTGGGTTCGAACCACATCGCACTGCTGTTCCAGAGCGCGCAATGCAAGGCCACGAACAATCCGTGAATGTGAAAGATGGGCAGGACGTGCAGGAGGACGTCGCCGGGCTGGAAGCGCCAGAAGCGATGCAGTACGCTCACGCCGGCATAAAGATTGCCATGGGTGAGCATGGCGCCCTTGGGTTTGCCGGTGGTGCCGGAGGTGTAGAGGATGGCCGCCAGGTCGCCCTCGTGGCGGGCGATGGTGTCGAATGCCGCCGGCTGCGCAGCAGCGAGCGGCGGGAGTTCGCCGTCGCCGGCGTCGCCCAGCGTTACCACGCGCGGCACGCCCGCGGCTGCGGCCAGTGCCTGGGCCGATTCGGCCGCGGCGGGCCGCACCACGAACAGCGCCGGCCGGGCATCGCCCAGCAGATGGCTGACTTCGCCGCTTTGGTATGCCGTGTTCATGGGCAGGAAGGCGGCGCCGGCGCGCAGCGTGGCCAGGTACAAGTAAACGGCTTCGGGCGATTTATCCACCTGTGCCGCGACGCGGTCGCCGGGCCGCACACCAAGCGCCACCAGGGCGTGCGCATAGCGAGCGACCTGGCGGTCGAGTTCGGTGTAGTCGATGTCGCGGCCGTCGGGCAGGCGCAGGCAGACGGCGCCAGGCTCGAAGCGGGCGGCAAAGCGGGCGTAAAGATTGGCGTTGGCGGAACTGCCCTCTGGGCCCTGCGCGTTCACTGGACTACCCTCCGGTCGCTTCGCGATCTCCTCCACTAGGGAGGATTCACGCTTGAGGCGGCTCGGCGCGCTCATGCCAATGCGGCCCGGATCTGGCGGGCGATGCGTTCGAGTTCGGAGCGCTCGGCCATTTCGCGAGCGTGCATTTTGAGTGTTTGGCCGTGATCGCGGGGGATGATGTGAAAGTGCACATGCGGCACGGTCTGGCCGGCGGCGGCGCCATTGAACTGACCGATGAAAACGCCCTCGGGCTTGAGCGCTTCGCGCACGGCGTGGGCCAGCTTCTGGGTGGTGCGGATGCAGGCGGCGGCGCCATCGGGGGACATCTCGAATAGCGTTTCGGCGGGCTCTTTGGTGAGGATTAGCACGTGGCCGGGGCTTTGCGGCATGATGTCCATCATGGCCAGCGTCTGCTCGTCTTCGTAGAGTTTGATGGCGGGGGCTTCGCCGCGCAGGATCTTGGCGAAGATATTGTTCGGATCGTAGGACATGGCGAGTGAAATAACGTTAAGGCCCCGCGGGGCGGGGTAGGTTAAAGTATTTGATTATCCACGGTGGCATTGTGCCAGTACTGCGCCACCATCGGTCGAATTCGCGGGGAGCGGTCTCATGGTGTGGGTCAAACGGGGGGCGATCGCCCTGGCGGCGCTGGTCGTCCTGGTGGCGTTGGGGCTGGCGGCGTTGGTGGCGTTCATCGATCCCAACGACTACAAGCCCATGCTGCAACAGGCGGTCAAGCAGCGCTACGATCGGAACCTCGCCATCGACGGCGAACTCCGCCTGTCGATATTCCCTCGCCTGGGGCTCGAGATCAATGGCGTGTCATTGTCCGAGCCCGCGTCATCGCAAACCTTTGCCGCGATGGATTCCGCCCGCGTAGCGGTGGCCTGGCTGCCACTGTTGTCGCGTGATCTCGTCATCGAGCACCTCACGATCAATGGCATCAAGGCCAATCTGGTGCGCAACGAGGCCGGGCGTTTCAATTTCCACGATTTGCTCGAGGCCGAACCAGCTCCGGTGGACGGCACTCCGTCGCGCGCCGGCGGCGACGGGGGACCCGCCCTCGACTGGAATATCGCCGGCGTGACTCTCGAGGGCGGCGAGCTGGCGGTGACCGACGCCCGCACTGGCGCCGCCTTCCGTATCGAGCGGGTGGCGGCCCAGGCCAGGGGCATCGCCTTGGGCAGTCCTTTCGAGTTCAACTTGGCTGGCCGGCTCCTGGGGCAGCAGCCGCGGGCCGATGCGGCGCTGCAATTGCAGGGCCGGTTCACCCTGATGCCGGCGGAAAGCCGTTATCTCGCCTCGGGCTTCGAGTTGCGGCTCGATGGCGTGCTGCCGTCGATCAAGGCCAATACCCTGGCCCTGAGGGGAACGCTCGACGTCGACCTCGACCAGGCCAGCCTGACGGCACGCGACCTGGCACTGATCTTCCAGGGCGATGTCGCCTTGGCGGCGCCGTTGCAGGGCCTGGATCTTCAGGTTCATGTGCCGCAGCTTTTCCACCAGTGGCGGGAAGGCCGGCTGGCGCTCGAATCCGGCACGCTGCAGGCCAAAGGGCAGCTCGACGGCCAAGCGTTCATGGCCAACATCGATGCGCCCCGCGTACGGTTGGGGGCCAACGAATCGGGTAGTGAGGTCGTTCGTCTGCGTTTCCAGCGCGATGGCGAGGGGGCGGTGTCGTTCGAGGCGGATCTCGAAGGCCTGCGCGGCGATGCCGAGTCTGTGCAGGCCACACGGCTGGCCACGCGGGGCGAACTGGCCCTGCCCGAGC
>Ga0265293_10014448_pt1 | contig 10020 bp, 10 predicted proteins | sample Munlanlewell138R_FD_192505 | JGI IMG/M metagenome (GOLD analysis project Ga0265293, IMG submission 192505) | Leachate microbial communities from a municipal landfill in Southern Ontario, Canada - Leachate well 138R | ecosystem: Engineered > Solid waste > Landfill > Unclassified | place: Canada...
TGCAGCAGATGGCGAAAGACGAAAGTCAGCCCGACTCCGTGCGCGAAGGCGTCGCGGCCGAGCTGGAACTCATCGGCGCAGGCGCTCCCGTGCACCCAAGCTTCCAGCGTGCTCGGCAGCTCGTGACCGCGGCACAGACCGATGGTGACGTTGTGGATGTGGCGAAGCTGGCTGAGGAAGCGCTTGCGCGTATCAAGAACGCTCCGAAGCCCAAACGGCGATCTTCACCGACCGCGCTGACCTCGCGCGTCGACCGCGACGAGCCGTGGCCGATTCGCGCATTCGTCGTCACGTGGACGGAACTCGACGGCTGGTGGCGGCACTTCGACGTCGATGACCTGGCTCGTCAATTGAGTCACGCCGAGGTCGAGATGTTCCTGCACGTTGTTGAAGCCACCGTTCAGGTCGCTGAGCAACTCCGTGCCGCGCGCGACGTTGATCGTGCGGACGCCGAGTCGGCGGCCCAGGTGGGGAACCTTCGCGCCCTCTGACTCGGGATAGATGCGGCGCACCTGTCCCGCATGAAGCTTCTTACCGCTCCTCGCGCACGCCGCACTCTGATCGCCCTCACCGCGGCGCTGTCGCTGGCGATCCTTGTCGCCGGAATCGGCATCTACGGACTCGTCATCGGATCCGAGCAACCCACCGAGTCAACTGATCCTCCATTGTCGAGTGCTGCTCCGAGCGCAGAACCTTCTCGTGAGCCGACCTCACCATCTCGGATCCCGTCGATCCCACCGACCACCGACGCCGAGGCGTTCGCACGCAGCGTCGCCGCGGCACTGTTCACCTGGGACACCGGCAGTGCGTTCCTGCCGCTCGACTACACCGCAGTCATCCTCGACGTCGCCGACCCGACCGGCTTCGAACAGTCGGGGCTCGCCGCCGACATCGCCACTTACCTGCCCACGTCGAGCGCGTGGGCGCAGCTGCGACCGTACGCAACGACGCAGCGGTTGGAGATCACCTCAGTGTTCGTGCCGGATACCTGGGCTGATGCGCTCGCGCAGGCTCGCCCGGGGCAGCTCCCCGACGGCGCCGCGGCATACACGATCGAGGGTATCCGCCAGCGATCCGGCGTGTGGAACGGCGACTCGGTCACCGCAGAGCATCCGGTCGCGTTCACGATCTTCATCGCGTGCCCGGCCGAGGACCCTTGCTACGTCCTGCGGCTCTCGCAATTGAACCTTCCGCTGCGTTAGGACGACTGGCTCATGATGAAGAAACTCGCGATCGCAGTGGTCGCCTTGATGTTGCTCGCACCGACCCTCGGACTCGTCACCGTCGGACTGGTGGTGAATCCCACCGCCATCGCGTGCCTTGCCTCGTCGGGACTCACCGTCGGAAACGTGCCGGACTCTCTCGTGGTCACGACCGCAAACGGTGAGACATTCACCCTGAACAAGCAACAGCTCACGCACGCTGCGACGATCATCACCGTCGGATCGAGCATCGACGGTGTGACGAGGGACGCCATCCAGATCGCACTGATGGCAGCGCTGACCGAGTCAACGCTTCGACAGCTCGCGAACACCGGAGCGTACCCCGAGTCCGGCAGCTATCCGAACGATGGGAACGGCTCCGATCACGACTCACTCGGCCTGTTCCAGATGCGACCGCAATCGGGCTGGGGATCGATCGCGGAGCTGATGGAACCCGAATACCAAGCCAAAGCATTCTTCGGCGGCCCGACCGGCCCCAACTACCCCTCGCCCCGTGGCCTTCTGGACATCCCCGGCTGGCAGAGCATGGGCAAGGGCGAAGTCGCGCAAGCAGTCGAAGTGTCGGCGTACCCCGACCGGTACAACAACTATGAGCCCGTCGCCGAGACGATCCTCACGACACTCACGCGTGGCACATTGGCAGCGACGACGACGCCAACGGCCCCTGCGTCGCCTGTCGTCGACGTGGCGGAGGCCTCGCGCGTCGTGTTCCCGTTGCCGGAGGGAACCTGGGTGCACACAAGTGATTTCGGTCCACGAACCGATCCCCTCACTGGCGAGAGCGCCTTCCACAGCGGAACGGACTTCGCCGCGCCGGATGGGACGCCGATCCTCGCCGCGGCTGACGGTGTCGTGACGGTTGCCGAGTTCTCTGGAGGCTACGGCGGCCTCATCGTAATCGAGCACCGCCTCGGTGGCGTGACGGTCGCGACCGGCTATGCGCACATGTGGCAGCACGGCATCCACGTCACCGTCGGCGAGCGCGTTGTCGCCGGGCAACACATCGGCGACGTGGGCTCGTCCGGGCGTTCAACAGGCCCTCATTTGCACTTCGAGGTTCGACCAGGTGGAACGAACGGCGAAGCGGTGGATGCTGCGAAATGGCTCAATGATCACGACGCAGCAGATCTCCCCGAAGCTACGGCAGGAGCCGGATGTTCCGCGCTTGGAGGCGGTCTCTGATGAACGTGTTTCCTGACTTCGGCAGCCTCAGCGGCATCGGTGACCTCAGAGTCGTGATCGGCGCGATGCTCACCATCATCCTGATCGTCGCGGTGCTCATGATCATCATCAGCGCGATCACCTGGGCCATCGCCACGTCGACGGGTAACCCTGGGGTCGCCGCGAAGGCGCGCGCCGGGGTCTTCGTCGCACTCGGCGCCGCGATCCTCGCCGGTGGTGGCGTCACCTGGGTGAACTGGCTCATCGACGTCGGTGGGCAGCTGTAGCAGTGCTGCTGGCCTTGGCCATGGCATGGTGCTGTCGCGATCTTTTCGCTCTGACCGTTTGCGTTTGAGTTGTTGATGCGAAGTCCATCAAGAAGTTATTGGCAGCCGAGAGCAGCGTCGAGCTACCGGGCACGCTGAAGTACATCAGATGATGTATAGTCATTGGATGCTGACTCTTACGGATCGAATCGACGTGATGAACCGGCTCGGTCGGGCGATGGCCGACCCGACCCGCTCTCGCATCCTCCTGGCCCTCCTGGCTGGCCCGAGCTACCCGGCGGTGCTGTCTCGCGATTTGGGGCTTTCACGCTCGAACGTGTCAAACCACCTGACATGCCTGCGCGGGTGCGGGATCGTGGTGGCCGAGCCCGAGGGCCGACAGACCCGCTACGAGGTCGCAGACCCGCACCTCGCCCGCGCGCTGACGGCGCTGGTGGACGTGACGCTTGCGGTCGACGAGAGCGTGCCGTGCATGGACCCCGACTGCGGAGTCGAGGGCTGCGTGGCGGGGGAGGCTCGGGCGTGAGCGCGGTCACGGGTTCGCAGGTCGAGCACGTCGACCTCGACGACGATGATGACGATGATCGGCCGTGGTATCGGAGCCCCAGCGTTCTGATCCCGATCGCTTCGGGTGTCGCGTTCGCCGCCGGTCTGGTGTGCGAGTGGACCGGCGCCGAGACCGCGGGTCTGGTGCTGTTCTGGATTGGCTTGCTGCTGGGCGCGTACACCTTCGTGCCGGGCGCGCTGCGCAAGCTGTTCACGAAGGGCAAGCTCGGCATCGGGCTGCTGATGACGATCAGCGCCACCGGTGCGGTGATCCTCGGCTACGTCGAGGAAGCCGCCGCGCTGGCGTTCCTGTACTCCATCGCGGAGGCGCTGGAAGACAAGGCGATGGACCGTGCCCGCGCCGGGTTGCGGGCGCTGTTGAAGCTCGTGCCCGACACCGCACTCGTCAAACGCGGCGACGCCACGGCCGAGGTCGAGGCGAAGGAGCTGCGCGTCGGGGATGTCCTCGTGGTCCGGCCGGGCGAACGCATCGCCACCGACGGCACCGTGCGCGCCGGGCGGAGCAGCCTGGACACGTCCGCGATCACGGGCGAGTCGATCCCGGTCGAGGTCGAACTGGGCACCGACGTGTCGGCCGGGTCGATCAACACCACCGGCGTTCTCGAGGTCGAGGCTACCGCCGCAGGCACCGACAACTCGCTCACCACCATCGTGGAGCTGGTCGAACAGGCGCAGGCTGAGAAGGGCGACCGTGCCCGCCTGGCCGACCGGATCGCCCGACCGCTGGTGCCCGGCGTGATGATCCTCGCCGTGCTGGTCGGCGTGCTCGGGTCGCTGCTGACCGGCGACTGGGAGCTGTGGATCACCCGCGCCCTGGTGGTGCTGGTCGCCGCGTCGCCGTGCGCGTTGGCGATCGCCGTCCCGGTGACTGTAGTCTCCGCGATCGGCGCTGCTTCGAAGTTCGGGGTGGTCGTGAAGTCCGGGGCTGCGTTCGAACGGTTCGGCGGCATCCGTCACCTTGCCGTCGACAAGACTGGCACCCTGACCCGCAACGAGCCCACCGTGATTCGCGTCGTGACCGCCGCGGGCGTGACCGAGGAAGAGGCGCTAGCTTGGGCGGCGAGCCTCGAAGGCAACAGTACGCATCCGCTGGCCGCCGCAATCACGAATGCCGTATTCGATGCCCCGATCGCTGAAGGCGTCACCGAGACCGCCGGACATGGCATCACCGGCACCCTCGACGGTGCCCGTCTCGCCGTGGGCAGCCCCCGCTGGCTCGACGCGGGCACGCTGACCGACCAGGTGCAAGCGATGGAATCCGAGGGGATGACCGTCGTCATCGTCCACCGCAACGATCAGCCAGCCGGGGCGATCGGGGTGCGGGACGAGCTACGCCCCGAGGTTCCCGAGGTCATCGCCACGCTGAACCGCCGCGGGATCGGGGTGACGATGCTCACCGGCGATAACGCGCGGACCGCCGCTGCCTTGGCCGACCAGTCCGGCATCAAGGACGTGCGCGCCGAGCTGCGCCCCGAGGACAAGGCCACGGCCGTGGCGGAGTTGTCGAAGTCTCAGCCCACGGCCATGATCGGCGACGGCATCAACGATGCTCCCGCTCTCGCGGCCGCGGATGTTGGGATCGCGATGGGGGCCAAGGGCGCGGATGCCGCGATCGAATCCGCCGACATCGCCTTCACCGGCCACGACCTGCGCCTCATCCCGCAGGCCCTTGCCCACGCCCGCCGCGGCCGCAACATCATCAACCAGAACGTCGTGCTGTCAATCGCGATCATCGTCGTCCTTCTGCCGTTGGCAATTACTGGAGTCCTCGGACTTGCCGCGGTGGTGCTCGTGCACGAGGTCGCGGAAGTCGTCGTCATCCTCAACGGACTCCGCGCAGCGCGGCGCACCAAGGCATGACCGATCCCCTTGACGGCTCCGCTCCCTCCCCGGGATCAGCGGACGCCGTGGAAGCGAGTTCTGCCCGCAAGCTGGCGCGGGTCCGGCTCCGCTGGTTCCTGCTCGCGTGCGCCGTCGCCGCCGGCGCAGTGCTGATCGACCAAGGCAGCAAGGCACTCGCCCTCGCAGAGCTCAGTGAGGATGACCGCATCCCGCTGTTGGGAGACTGGCTCGGCTTGCAGCTCGCGTTCAACCCTGGCACCGTCATGTCCCTCGGTTCCGACTCAACGTGGCTGCTCACCCTCATCGCCGCGGCGGCCTCCATCGCCCTGCTCATCGCCGCGACCCGCGCCCCCTCGGCCGGGTGGGCGGTCGCGATCGGCCTAGTGTGGGGCGGCGCAGTCGGCAACCTCCTGGACCGGCTGCTCGCCCCACCGGGGTTCGGCCGCGGTCACGTCACCGACTTCCTCGCTTACGGCAACCTGTTCATCGGAAACCTTGCCGACGTCATCCTCGGCGTCGGCGTCGCTCTCGGCCTCTTGCTCTACCTCCGCGGCCCACACCACACCAGGAACGAACAATGATGGTCGCAGAGCATCAACGGCACGCGGCTGCCGGAAGCGCTGGGTCGCCAGGCAACTGGAACGCGGCGGTGGGCGCATGATTCTGTCCTCGGTCCTGCAGGCGATCGGCCTGTTCATCGCCACGAACATCGATGACATCATCGTGCTCTCACTGTTCTTCGCCCGAGGCGCGGGCCAGCGCGGGACCACCGCCCGAATCCTGGTCGGACAGTACCTCGGGTTCATCGGCATCCTGGGCGCGTCCGTGCTGGTGGCGCTCGGAGCGGGGGCGTTCCTGCCGCCAGAGGTCATCCCCTACTTCGGGCTCATTCCGCTGGGGTTGGGACTTTGGGCTGCGTGGCAAGCCTGGCGCAACCGCGGTGCGGACGATGACGATGAGGCAAAGGTCGAGGGCAAGACGGTTGGGGTGTGGACGGTGGCCGGGGTGACCTTCGCCAACGGCGGGGACAACATCGGCGTCTACGTCCCGGTCTTCCTCAGCGTGGGCCCAGCGGCCGTGGTGGCGTACTGCATCGTGTTCCTCGCCCTGGTCGCCGCCCTCGTCGGCCTGGGTAAGTTCGTCGCCACCCGCCGACCGATCGCCGAACTCCTGGAACGCTGGGAACACACCCTGTTTCCGATCGTGCTCATCGGCCTGGGCATCTTCATCCTCGTGAGCGGCGGTGCCTTCGGCCTCTGAACTCGTAGCCGACTACGTACATGGCAGCGTGCTGTGATTGCTACCTGGCGGCTGAGTGTCCCAGTGTGCTCCGCGTGTCAGCGGCCCAGACGACGCGCTCGGCGCCGCTGCCTCAACTGAGCCCACGCTGACCGCGTAGGCATCGATCACGCGGTCGGTGCCGGTGCTGAAGGCGTCGCGGATACCACTTGGACCACCACATCGATGAGCCCGGCTCTTGTGTCAGGCACAGCAGGAGGTGGGGAGTTCGTTGCGGAAGAGGTTCGCTGTGAGGCGAATGCCTTCTGCCATGGTGAGGTACGGAGCCCACGTGTCGGCGAGTTGCGTGACGGTGAATCCGGCTTTGATCGCGTAGGTCGCGGCGAGCATCATCTCTCCAGCAGTGTCAGCGAGTGCGTGGACGCCGAGAACCCTCCCGGAGTCAGCATCGGCGACAATCTTGATGCCGCCTCGGGTGTCATGGTTGGCGATTGCGCGGGGCACGTCGGACAGTCGCAGGTAGCGGCAAGCGCACCGGTATCCGGCGGCGATGGCGTCTGCTTCGGTGATCCCGGCGGAAGCGAGCTGGGGCGAGGTGAACAGCACGGAGGGGAGCCCGGTGTAGTCAACATGCTCAGCGCTACCGAGTGCGTTCCGCGCAGCGATCTTTCCGGCCATCGCGGCGACGTACACGTACTGGGGTGCAGCGGTGACATCACCGGCGGCGAACACGGCCGGATTGGTTGTCCGCTGCAGTTCGTCGACGATGACGAAACCACGCGCGTCGGTCGCAATGCCCGCCGCGGCAAGGTCGAGTCTCTCGGTGCGCGGTGTGCGGCCGGTGGCTACGAGTACCCGTTCACCCACAGCCACAGTCCCCCGGGCCGTCGTCACGTGCGCCAAACCGTCGATACGTGCGATGCTCGTGGCACGGTCACCAATGACGGTAATTCCGTCAGCTAGGAAGGCTTTGCGGAGTTCCGAGGAAAGTTCGGGTTCGGCGTGCGGGGCGAGCCGTCCGATGACGGTGACGTCGACCCCGAGCCGGGCGAAGAGTTGCGCTTGTTCCAGACCAACGAAACCCCCGCCGATCACGACCAGCGAATCGGGCAGCTCAGTCAGTTCCATCGCTGTGGTCGACGTCAGGTACTCGATTTGTTCGATACCGGGGATAGCCGGGATGAGTGGTTCTGCACCGGTAGCAATGAGATACGACTTGGCACGCACCGGTTGGCCATCTACGAGCAGCGTGGATGGACTGGCGAACGTGGCTGTGCCGGGAAGGATCTCGAATCCGTACGCGGTGGCGATGTCTGCGTACTTGGTTTGGCGGAGCATGCCGACCAGCTCGTCTTTTTGTTGCATGAGCGCGGCGAGGTCAACGTTGCCAGCAATCGTGGAGACGCTCGGGAACGGACTCGAGATCGCGGCGTGGCGTATGTGAGCGGCCGCGAGGAGCGTCTTCGAAGGCACACAGCCCACGTTCACGCAGGTACCGCCGAGGGTGCCGGACTCGATGGCGACGACGCTCGCACCCTCCAATCGGGCGTGGATTGCTGCGGACATTGCCGCGCCGCCAGTGCCGATCACCGCAAGGTCGAACTCGCTGTGTTGCGTCATGGTACTTCCCCCTATCGAACCGGGCCGTACGTTCGACCACTCGTAATAGGATGAACCTTCAAGTACGGTTGAAGGTCAAGCTGACTCTGGAGGTGTCACGATGCGGATCGGGGAACTCGCCGAAAAGGCAAGGACTACTACGTCGACCCTCCGGTACTACGAAGAGCGCGGGCTACTGCCGCAGCCAGAACGAACCCCGACTGGGTACCGCAGCTATGGGGACGAGTCAATTCAGAGGCTTGAATTCATTGACCGGGCACGTGCCGCCGGGCTCACCCTGGCACAAACCGCAGAGATTCTGGATGTTCGTGACTCGGGCCATTCGCCCTGCGATCACGTGCGAGGCCTCCTTGACCGTCAGCTCGTAGACATCGACGCGCTGATCGATAAGTTGCAGGCCTTGCGCTCCAACATCGTCGAGCTTCGCGCAAACGCCACGGCAACCGCATCCGAACCCTGCGCTCCAGAGTCCATCTGCCGCTACCTCTGAAGGACGTTCGCGACACATCGTCGCTGACGGCATGAGGTTCAGGTAGTACGACCGAGTGCCCGCGTTCGTGGCTCGGAGAGTGGACTTGGCGGATCGGGCTATGCCCCGCGGGAGATGACCTGCGCACCTGGCTCTCGACCCTGTTCCGTCACCGCCGCGGGCGGTGTTCACGCCAAGGAGCCACCGTGTTCGAACTCATCACGACCCTCACCGCAGTCCTGCCGATGAATATCGACGTGACTCCCAACGACTCGGGGTTGCCCGGAATCGGTCAGTTGCGCGTCATCGTTGGCGCCGTCATGACGATCGGGCTAATCCTGTCCGTGCTCGCACTGATCGTGTCGGCGATCGTGTGGGGATTCGGGGCCAACTCATCCAATCCCCACCTCGCCTCCCGCGGCAAGCTCGGCGTACTCGTCTCCTGTGGCGCCGCCATCATCTGCGGTGCTTCCGTGACGCTGATCAACTTCTTCTGGAACGTCGGGCAGCAGGTGTGAGCTTCGCGAATCCACCGACTTCGAGAGCAACGCCATGAGTGTCTGCGATATCCCCGTCATCTCCAGTGTGTGCGATGCGGTCGGTGAGGGCGCCGCAACGCTGGTGTCTGCCCCATTCGACTGGCTGGCTGCGACGATGGGGCAAGCCGCCGGATGGCTCATCGAATCCATGTGGACCGTCTTCGACAGCACCACCCTCGTCGACGTCCAGTCGCAGGGCTACCTCGACGTCTACAACCTGCTCTTCGGTATCGGTGTCTTCATCGTGCTGCTCTTCTTCTGCTTCCAACTCATTCTGGGACTGATCCGGCGCGAACCTGCTGCGCTCTCGCGCGCAGCGCTCGGTGCGGCCAAGGCTGTGCTCGGTTCGTTTGTGGTCATCACGCTGACGGCAACGGCGTTGGAGATCGTCGACCAGCTCTCCATCGGCATCGTCCAGGCTGCGGGAGAGACCACCGAGACGATGGGCGACAAGATCGCGCTGCTTACCGCTGGCCTCACCACGATCAATATTGCTGCGCCCGGCGTCGGAGCGATCATCACGATCTTCCTCGCCGGGCTCATGATCTGCGCGGTCGCGATTGTCTGGTTCTCACTCCTCATTCGCAAAGCTCTGCTGCTCGTGGCGATTGGGCTTGCGCCGATCGCCTTCGCCGGTGCTGCCTGGGACGTCACTCGCGGATGGATCGGCAAATGGGTGGCGTTCGTCGTCGCACTGATCGTGTCCAAACTCGTGCTCGTCGTCGTGTTCCTGATCGCCATCACCCAGGTCTCAACGCCGATCGAAGCTGACCTCGCCTCCGTCACTGAACCGATCTCGGGCATTGTGCTGCTATTCATCGCCGCGTTCGCGCCTTACATGGTCTACCGATTCATCTCGTTCCTCGGCTTCGACCTCTACCAGGCGATGGGAAGCGAGCAGGAAGCGAAGAACGCCGTCAACCGCCCCGTTCCTGTTCCGTCGAAGCCGCAAGAAGACGGCGTGAAGAGAGTCCTCGATGGCGGCTCCGGCGGTTGTTCCGGCGCAACTCCCTCACCGAGCGGTGCGCGAGGCACATCGACCCCAGCGGGGGCGAGTACCAGCGGAGCAGCAG
>Ga0265293_10014450_pt1 | contig 10019 bp, 8 predicted proteins | sample Munlanlewell138R_FD_192505 | JGI IMG/M metagenome (GOLD analysis project Ga0265293, IMG submission 192505) | Leachate microbial communities from a municipal landfill in Southern Ontario, Canada - Leachate well 138R | ecosystem: Engineered > Solid waste > Landfill > Unclassified | place: Canada...
TTGGATGAACCTTTGGGAGCTTTAGACCTTAAGCTGCGTGAGCAGATGAAAGTTGAATTGAAAAAATTACAGGGCAAGATTGGGACGACTTTTATTTATATCACTCATGACCAGTCCGAGGCATTGGTCATGTCCGACACCGTTGCTGTTATGAACAAGGGGTGTTTTGAGCAGGTGGGTACCCCTCGCGAACTCTACGGAGACCCGTTAACACCTTTTGTGGCCGGTTTTGTGGGAGATACCAATAGATGGTCCGGCAGAGTTGAGGAAATATTGACAGATGAAATTGTTATCCGCACGGATGAAGGGTTTGTTTTTCGTGTTCGGGCAAAAAATGTTCAGCAACAAGGTCAGGTTACTCTTTTTCTTCGACCGGAAAGTATCATTCTTGATCCAATACCAACAGACAACTTGAATACCTTTGAGGTCACGGTGCGTGCGATTCTTTTTGATGGGGCCAATAGTAGGCTACTCACATCTACTGCTGCTGGTCATGAATTGTTAGTCGCTTTACCTCAAAATAGAGCCTTTGAACATATTGGCCCTGGTATGACCATCACTCTCGGCTGGCATCCATATTCTGGGATTGCCTTTGCACAACCCGAGGAAAGCCACATATGAGACGCTCGGGTCTTTTTTGGCTTTTTCTTACACCTGTCTTGCTCTGGCTGGTTCTTTTAATTGTGTTGCCGCATCTGGATCTGTTGATCTTAAGTTTTCGTACCAAGAGTGGTTGGAGCCTGGATAATTATCACAGTTTTTTCATAGAGCCCATTTATTGGCTGACCTTTGTCCGGACTGCTATCTACTCTATTCTTACCACTGCCTTGACCTTGGCCTTATCCCTACCAGTAGCCTTTTATATTACCAAGTTATGCCGTCCTGGTGTTCGGGGTTTTCTCATGGTTTTGTTACTGCTCCCATTTTGGGTCAGTGAGTTGGTGCGTGTTTATGGGTGGATGATTTTGTTGCGTGAATCAGGGGTGATAAATTATTTTTTACTTCAATTGGGTATTATTCATCAACCCATAGAAATGCTCTATAATGATGTGACCATGATTATGGGACTCGTGTATACGTCCATGCTTTTTATGGTTGTTCCCTTGGTATCGGTCATGGAAAGTCTGGACAATAGCCTCATTGAAGCTGCCTATGATCTTGGAGCAAGCAAGCTTTGTATCTGGCGCACCATTATCATCCCGCATTGTAAACCAGGCATTACTTCAGGGGCAATAGTGGTGTTTATGCTTGTTCTTGGAAACTATTTGACACCAAATCTTATGGGTGGAAAAAATTCTCTCTGGTTTACTGAGCAAATTTATAACCAGTTCATTGCCAGTTTTAATTGGAATCAAGGAGCGGCCTTTGGTTTTCTTCTCTTAGTGCTTAGCTCCGCGATTATCTGGATTGGTCTTAAGCTGACCCGGCAAGGTCTAGGGGAGGTGGCCTCATGATCACCTCTCTACCGAGATCAAAAGCCTATGATCGTTCCTTTGTTCTTTTTATTGTTCTTTATTTTCTTTTTTTGTTTGCGCCACTTTTAGTGACCTGTGTCTTGGCTTTTAACAATTCAGATTTTCCTTCATTGCCCTGGCGAGGTTTCACTTTGGATTGGTTTTTTTCTGCTGGACCCAAACGGGTCGGGATTTTTGAAGACGCTGATAATTTGCGAGCTATTTGGGTGAGTGTGCGTACAGCCGTCTGGGTGTCTATGCTGTGTGTGGTGGTTGGAGTTTGTGCGGCATTTTTATTTGAGCAGGAAAACTTTCGTTTTAAAAATCTCCTCTATTTTCTTATGCTTGCTCCTTTGGTTATTCCAGGGGTGATTTTAGGAATTTCCATTTTAATCGGTGCTACCACAGTTGGCATTTATTTTGAGGATCACTGGAGTTTTGATTTTGAGCTGTTTCGCCCCAGTTTCTGGCTGGTGGTCATGGGACAATTTTCTTTTATTACTACTTTTGTCACCCTCGTAGTTTCAGCCAGATTGCGAAAGTTTGATTACTCCCTAGAAGAAGCAGCGTTGAACTTGGGAGCTACTCGCTGGCAAGTGATTTGGCATATCACCTTGCGTTACTTACGGACATCTATTCTTGGAGCCGGGGCAGTAGCTTTTTTGATGAGTTTTGAAAATTTTAATACCACGTTATTTTTGGTTGGCTCTCAGCCCACCCTTCCCATCAATTTATATTTACAAGTTCGAGACGGCTCTACCCCGGTCATTAACGCTATTTCTCTACTTCTTATTGTAGGTACATCTTTATTGGCATTGGCCAATCTCTATTTTGATAGGCGCGATGATTTTAAAAATTAATTGCAGCTTGTTTTGATCTCTGCATTACTTTGACTCACCCCGTAGCCTTCTCTTACAGTTTCCCTAAGATTGTGGTTCAGAAGTTTCACTATCTTGGCAATTATGGAAAATGTCTGCAATGGCCTGATTCAGATATGGTTCTTCTTTATAAGTTAAGAAGGTCGAGTTAAAGGCCTTGGTTACTTTGCTTATTTTTTCCGTAGCATATCCAATGTCTTGAGTGTAGGAGAGGAGATTTTCATATACCTCTTTATTGGTTTGGGTGAGGTTTTGCTCTACGTCCTGTAATTCTTCCAGAATTCCTTCCTGGGCATTTTGAATATGCATAAGATGGGTATTTAAATGGTGGCACATTCCCCCTGCTGCATGGCGTAACACCCGGTTACGTTGGTTTTCCATGGATTGGGTAATATTGGTGGCAATTCCTTCGTAGTAGAGCAAATTGCCCCGGTCGTCTTTTTTGGCTCTGGCGGTGATGTCAACTTCCAAGGACTGATTGGCAATAGTTCTTAAGCTGACATGTTTGTTGGCGACAAAACCTCGTGTATCCAGTTCTGATAAGATTTCATCACCAATACTGGGGTTTTCAAAAAAGGGATAGACTTGGCTTTTGAGGGCTTCTTGTTTGTCAGGAAAACCCAGCATTACTACTCCAGCATCATTAATATCCAGGAATGCTCCTTCTGGAGTAATACAAAAAGCCATATCTTTGGTGCTATAAAAAAAGTCTCGATATCTCTGTTCACTACGATAAAGTTCCATAGCGGCTTTGCGTTGTTCTGTTATATCCCGAATAACATGATCAATACGTTGCCCGGATTCCGCAGTGCACTGAACCAGATATCCCTCATCGCGGACCCACCTTACCCGTTCATCACTATGAATAATGCGGTATTCAATCTTGCCATATTCTTCATTGGATAATTCTTTGTAAAATGTACGCACGCGAGCTTCATCTTCAGGATAAACAAAGGCCAAGATATCTTCATCAGTACCATTGGTCAGGGTTCTTAATGGAACTCCATAGAGTATCTCTGCGGCAGGATTAATGGATATAATACTATTATCATCAACATCAAGAGAGATAACTACATCATGCATGGAGTGTAAGATACTTTGCAGACGGTTATTAAGACGTTTTACTTTTTCAATGGCAGCATGGCGAACGGTAACGTTAATGAGTGTGACAGCCAATAATGAAGGATCTGCCGTGTCTGGGACAAAAAGTCGAATTTCTACCCAGGCATGAGCTTGGGGGCGTTGCAAGCGTATATCCCAAGGTCGGGATGGTTCGTGGCCGGCCAGAATTTGTTCTTGTTCTTTAAGAAACAAGTCACGATATTCATCAGTGACCAGATCAAAAAATTGTTGTCCCAGGAGGGAGTCACACTCTTGGCCAGCGATGGTGCACAATCTTTCGTTGGCCCAAATAATGCGCCCTTCACGAAGAAGAGCAATCCCTTCTCTACTATGCTGGACAATGTTGGCCCAATTAATGGGTAAACGGTCCATATCTTCTCCTTAAAATCTATACATGTATTGGAAAATTTTATGCTATGACAAGGATATTGTTGCCTGTTGTTGATGGTATGATGATAAAAATAAAATGTCGTATTAGGCACTTGTACGCAATATACCCAAGGGGAATGCCAAGCAGTTGGCAATTCATTTTTTTGTGAAAAATCACGTAATCTCAATGCAAAGTTGGGTTAGCAATGATCCAGATAAATATGGGAGCCCGGTCTTGTTTTGAGCACAAGGCTGTCTAGGTCAGCATGCCCTATATCTTGGCATAATAACACCAAGAATACAAGGGGGGTAGGAAAAATAGGCAAGTAAATCTTCTCTAGGTGCCGGGCAGGGACGGGTGAGAGAGCCTTACTCCAAAAAATAACATACCTATGTTTAACTAGCTCCAATAGCTCCATTTTTTCTTTTGCGGGCAATATCCACCAAGTATTCGTCCATTTCTTGGGCTGTATCAGAATAAATTGCACCTAGGGCACCATCTCGGTCTTGGTCTGTGACAAAAACTACCTTTTTGTTTTGGGCCACACCTTCAAGAATGCCTTGGGCCGACTCTTGAGGAGTGATGGCACTATCAGGAGCATGGTCACCCCAGATGGGAGTAGCTACAGTTCCGGGAATAATAGCAGAGAAGCGGATATTTTCATCCCAAAATTCATAACGCAAAGATCCGGTCAAAGCGATGAGGGCAGCTTTGGTGGCACTATACATGCTTTGGTAGGGGAAATGCACAAAACCAATGCCTGATGCGGTGTTGGCAATATGTCCACCCCCCTGGGCACGCATGATGGGCAGCACAGCTCTGGTGGCATGGACAGCGGAATAAAAGTTAACCTCAAAGGCGAATTTCCAGTCAGCTTCGCTAGTTTCTTTAAAAGCTTTTGCTAGTCCAAGTCCTGCATTATTGAAAAGGAAATCAATTCGTCCATGGCCGAACTCAGCCGCACGACGGATCATTTCCACAACCTCTTCCTCCTTGGTCACATCAACCTTAAGGCCGAGGACCTTTCCGGGATACAGATTTTCCAGGCGTTTGGTTTCCTGCTTAAGCTTGTCAGAGTTGATATCAACGATGATGATCGCCTTGCCGTCCAGGGATAGAAGCATTTCTACCAGTGCCAGGCCTATGCCCGAGGCTCCGCCAGTGACCACCGCGACTTTGTTTGTGTAATATTCTTTCATGTTTTGTGCTCCTTTTATTTTTCATTCATGCTTGTATTTTGTCGATGATGATCAAAATACGCAAAAGATAGATCAGAACACCTCCGTTGGCAGTTAAAATCATACCAATAAACATGGCGTGCACCAGCCCTGGCATGAGCATGGACAGGCCAAACATGATCGCCAGTACATTCATAGTTACTTGAGTGCCAAAGAGTTTGGACAGGATTGGCAGAACCTGACTGGGCATGTCTTGAGGTTTTTTCGTTGAGGACAGGAGTACTTTGCCCAAAGTAATGGAGCCTCCTAAAATATTTACCATAGCAACAAGAAAGGTCAGCAGGGCCACCAAAATTTGAGGGATAATACAGGAGATAATTCCCAGCGCTGCAAATAAAAAACCAGCCCCCAGCATGGGCCATGAGCGAGGAAAGGAGCCCAGGGGGGTATTGCCCAAAGTCAGCATCTGAAGTGCGAAAGTAACCATTAAAAGGCCCAGTTGCGCATTGGGTGCAAATGGGATGAGGCCCAGGGATACTGGAATGAGCAGTAGCCCCAAAAGAAGCATGAACAGGGCTACAAGCATGAGCAGGGCTTGCTCCGTGGAAAGCTGTACATCACCTTGTGGCTGTTTTTCTGCTTCTGGGTATTGCTGATATATTTTTTGAAGCACCACCGCCAAATACAAGACGGTCAGGCCAAAAAAAAGTAGGATCATGGCCATGGTCGAAGTAGCTTCCAGGCTTTGCTTCCATACAAGTAGTGCCATGAGCATGGACAGAACATAGACCCCGGTACAGGCAAAGGTGAGCTGATGAAAAATTCCACCATGTTTGGACCAGGCTGGTGCCTTGGAGGGGGACAAATATAATTGCAACAGCAAAAGCAAACCACCCGGCCCAAAGCAGAGCAGTAAAAGAATACGGGGCAGAGGATTGGCCAGGGGGACAAAGCTGGTGCACAGGCCCAAGGTGGCTATGGTGAAGCCAGCAATCAATAGTCCTGGTGACCGGCGCAGGTCACCCCAAGGAGTTTTACCCAGGGTGATTATTTGTAGGGCAAAGATGATCAGCAGCAGCCCGTATAAACCGTTCTCATAGTAGGGAAGAATGCCAGCGGATACTGGAAAAAGGAGGATTCCGGTAATCAATAGGGCCAAACTGCCCATGAGCAAAATGACCACTTCAAGGGGAAGGTTGACTTCTTTAGGTGTCATACATCCCAACCAGCTTATTTTATACAGTTTTGAATTCTGTAAACAGAACTATTGTGATGTTCTCCTTAAGAAAACTTTTTATTTTGAAAAAAGTACGTTTGTTTTTTTTATTTTGTCAATCTTTTATGTGCTTTTGGGTCTGGTTGTGCCAATGCGATGATCACAGATGAGACTACAGAGTATAGCCATCCTGTAAGTCTTTTATCCAATGGGATCCTGCGGCAGTAGCCTCTTTATCAAAGGCATAGTAATAACTATAGGGCTTTCCATAATAATGCGGTAAGGGAGCATGGCCTTTGCGTTGCGCTCTATATTTTTTGCAAAACAGGATATGAGGATTTTTAGCTAGCTTATTGAGGCAGAACCTGAGTCTCTTCATCGCTCTGTTACGCGACCTATCCAGAGTCTTCAGATTTTCTTTGTCTATATCATGCTGTAAACCTCCCCAATTTAGTACCATCCAAAAGTAAAGTTTTCTTTTGGTGAATTTTTCATGAGGAACTCGGCCGGTGCTAAATTACCTAGCGATTCATGGGGACGGTCCTCATTGTACTGCCTCAGCCAATTTTCTGTAATATCCCTGACCTCTGTCAAGGAACTAAACAGGTAAAGGTTCAAGACTTCTTCCCATTAGATTCCTCATCATATCGAGCAGGATATAGCTATAATTCTATCCCCTGATCCATAATTTCAATATACTGGCCATAGCTAAATACCCGATTGCGTTTTTGCGCAGTGAGCTCCTTGACTATGGCCAGCCTTTCCAAATGACCCAAAGCTTTGTTTACTGTGGCTGGAGTAAGCCCGGTCTTAGTTACTAATGACCCAGACGTTGCAACGGGTTGCTCTAGTAAAGCCTGATGAATTCGCAGAACTGATGGAGCTGCCCGGCCCAGACTCTGGATTTTTTTTCGGTCTTGAGATGCCAAGGCTATTATTTGTTGGGCAGTTGTTATGGCTTGATGTGCCGTGGTCAGAACTGCATCAGCAAAAAAATCAAGCCAAGCTTCCCAATCTCCATGCAAACGTACATTATTGAGTAGTTCATAATAATGCAGCCGGTGTGTTTTGAAATAAAGGCTGAGGTACAGCAATGGCTCTTGCAGTATTTTTTGGGCACATAAAATGAGGGTAATCAATAGACGGCCCAAACGGCCATTGCCATCCAAAAATGGGTGGATGGTCTCAAATTGGACATGAGCAAGGGCTGCCTTGACTAGAACTGGAGTTGGCTCAGGCTGATCATGAAGAAAAAGCTCCAATTTACCCATGCAGTCCATGACTTCTATGGCTGGAGATGGGACAAAGGAGGCATTGCCAGGTCTGGTACCGCCGATCCAATTTTGTGTACGCCGGAACTCTCCTGGTGCCTGACTACTACCTCGTCCACGGGCCAAGAGTATTGCATGAATTTCACGCAGTAGCCGTAAAGACAGAGGAAATCCTTCTTTAAGCAGTTGCAGACCGCGATCAAGGGCCGCCACATAATTGCTCACCTCGTGCACGTCATCCAAAGGGACACCTGGTGCCTGATCCAGCTCAAATAAAAGCAGGTCGGACAAAGATGATTGTGTTCCCTCGATCATGGAGGAAAGCACGGCTTCTTTGCGGACATACATATACAAAAAAAGTGGTGTATCGGGCACTAGGGAGGCAATACTGTCCAGTCGTCCCAAAACAAGTAGAGCCTGATCAAACTTGTTGCGCAGGGGAGGTGTCCACTGAATGGGTGGATGTGGAGGCAAAGGTGTTGGTACAAAGGCTTGAACTGTTTCACCCAGAGTGGAAATAGTGACGTATCTTCCTTGGAGGTCTCGCTTCATTTTTTTACCTCAACTTAAAATAAGACAAGGCTTTATTTTATTTTTGTACAATATCCTAAAATAAGCAAGAGAAGATTCGCCAAATCTTTGCTCAGGAAGTTGGTTCCCCAGCGTCATGCTGCTTGTGCCACCACCAAAGAGCCTTTTGGCTCAAAAGTTCCAGATCTCCACCAGCGGCCACATTTAAATAAGAACGAAACAAACGCACTGCTTCCAGGCTGTGGGGATTATCCTCAAACATGGTAGTAAAAAGACAGGCGTCTTCAGTGATCATTTTGGTGGCTGCTTCCATGCGCCGGGCGAAGGAGGGTGTAAAAAACTGTTCCAGCCCGGTTTGCGCAGGCGATGCGCAGAGGTAGGCCACAGTGGTCACAAAATTAAGTCCCTGAATATAGGCCATGGCCTGATCATGTTCTTGGGCTGTGGTCATGAACGGTGTAAATTCCAAATCATGAAAACATGCAGCTACTTGGCTCGCGGCTAGCTCGTCGCGGCCAGGAGTTATGGCGATGCGTAGTTCCTCGGCATTGGTCTGTGGTCCAAAAAGGGGGTGGGTACCCACCACAGGAGTTGTGGTGGCTTCAAGCATAATGTTGAGTGGTCCGATTTTAACGGAACAAATATCAGCCAGGATAGTCTGTGGACTTAGGTGTGGAGCAACAAGATTGACCACAGATTTCATGGCAGGAATGGGCACGCACAAAAGCACCAAAGCAGCCTGGGGTACGGCTTGGGCCAAGGTATGCATATTCAGGGGATGATCCAGTTGTGTCACTGGATTGCCGTGCCCAATAAAGGCAGATACAAAACGCTGCCCCATCTGACCTTGTGCACCAATGACCACCACAGGTGAATTATGATCAAGGTTCATAATGCTCACCTCTCTTGTTGGCCTGGCGAATTTTTGCCCAATATTCCCAGAACTTGGGGAAAGATTTGGCCACACAACCTGGGTTATCAAGGCTGACCGTGAATTCACCCAGCTCCAGAAGGGCCAGGCTCATGGCCATGCGGTGATCAGCATAGGTGTTTAAAAACACGGATTCAGGTCTAAGGCTCTGACCCTGGATGACCATGCCATCAGGGCGGGCTTGAATAGTCACGCCAGCTTTGGTCAGCTCGGCCACAGGTGCAGCAATACGGTCACATTCCTTGAGGCTGAGATGACTGGCTCCGGTGATGATCGTTTCACCTTGGGCAAAGGCAGCCAGAACAGCCACAGTGGGCACAAGATCCGGGCAAGTGTTCATATCCACATGTATGCCGTGCAGCACGGACGGATAGACAGTTACCTGATCATTTTCCCACAAAATCTTGGCACCCATTTGCGTCAAAATATCAAGTATGGCCCGGTCCCCCTGGGCTGAAACAGGATTTAGGCCCGTGATCTGTATCGGTACCTGGCCTACAGCTCCAGCAGCCAGAAAGTAGGAAGCATTGGACCAGTCCCCTTCCACGCGCATGGTCTGGGGTTGGTAGGTACCGGGCTGAACAACAAGGCGAAGATCAGCTGGCGTGAAACTTGCCGCCTGAGCATGGCCACAAGACTGCCATTTTGTGTCTATCCGACATTCCATGCTTACCGGCACGTTGAAACGGGCCATGGTCTCCAGGGTCAGGGCCACATAGGGCCAGGAGGCAATGCTGCTCCCCTCAAGGTAAATGGTGGTGGGCGCAGCAGCCAAAGGTGCAGCCAGGAGCAGGGCCGAGAGATATTGGCTGCTTTGTTCCAAATTGATGGATACTTGGCCACCCAGAAGACCGGTACTGTGCACAACAACAGGGGGACAACCGGGTTTTTCTTCAAATTTGATCTTGATCCCTTGTTGTTCCAGGGCCTGGGTCAAGGGATGTACCGGGCGATCATGCAAACGGCCTTCACCAAAAATGCGGTAGGAGCCGGGAAAAGCCGGAGCAATGCCCAGCATCAGCCGGCAGGTCGTGCCCGATTCCCCCACATTCATGGTCATGGGCCTGG
>Ga0265293_10014452_pt1 | contig 10017 bp, 7 predicted proteins | sample Munlanlewell138R_FD_192505 | JGI IMG/M metagenome (GOLD analysis project Ga0265293, IMG submission 192505) | Leachate microbial communities from a municipal landfill in Southern Ontario, Canada - Leachate well 138R | ecosystem: Engineered > Solid waste > Landfill > Unclassified | place: Canada...
AAAATAGTGTATTATATATGTTAATATTTAATAACGGTAAAGGTTCTATAAAACAAATATAATATAAGGGGGATATCAATGAGTATAATAATTTCAAAAAAGGCGCAAAATATTTCGCCCTCAATCACGCTTGCGATAAGTGCTAAGGCAAAACAGATGAAAGAAGAGGGTATTGATGTAATAAGTTTCGGGGTAGGAGAACCTGATTTCGATACGCCGGCAAACATCAAAAATGCTGCCATAGAGGCAATTAAACAGGGGCACACTAAGTATACCCCTGCTTCAGGATTACCGCAGCTTAAAAAGGCAATATGCGCTAAACTGAAATCTGATAATAATTTAGATTATAGCCCTGAAAACATAATTGTATCCAATGGCGCAAAACATTCCTTATATAATATTTTTCAAGCCATATGCAATCCGGAAGATGATGTAATTATACCGGCACCATATTGGGTAAGTTATCCCGAAATGGTTAAAATGGCAGATGCTAATCCCGTGATTGTAAACTGTACGGAAGAAAACGAGTTTAAAATCACAACGGAGGATCTTTTAAATGCTGTCACATCCAAAACAAAGGCTATAATATTGAACAGCCCTTCTAATCCGACAGGTTCCATTTATACTAAAGCCGATTTGGAAGAAATTGCACAAATTGCGGTAGATCACAATATATTCGTAATAACCGACGAGGTATATGAAAAATTAGTATATGACGGGGAGGAACATATCAGTATCGCTTCTCTCAATGAGAAGATAAAAGATTTGACAATTACGGTAAATGCAATGTCCAAATGTTACGCTATGACGGGATGGAGAATAGGCTATACGGCGAGTCATGAAACCATAGCCAAAGCTATGAACAGTATGCAAAGTCATGCAACATCCAATCCTAATTCTATAGCTCAACATGCCAGTATCGAGGGATTAACCGGTGATCAATCTTCCGTAGAAGAGATGAGATTAGCATTTGATGAAAGAAGAAAATACATGGTACGGAGAGTAAACGAGATAAACGGCCTGTCATGCATAGTACCTAAGGGCGCATTTTATATCATGATGAATATCAAACAACTGATCGGCACTACTGTAAAAGGAATAGCTATCAATGGTTCCATGGATTTTTCCGAATTGCTGCTTGAACATGCCAATGTTGCGGTTGTACCGGGGGTTGCCTTTGGTGTAGATGAATTTGTCCGCCTATCCTACGCAAATTCACTTGAAAATATTGAGGAGGCCCTCAACAGAATAGATAACCTTTTAAATGGTTAAGGTTTTCTCGGCGGCAGGGAGTATAGAAAAAAACCGGAAATTCACTGGACATATATAGGGAAGTAGATTATAATTAGATAGCAACTATTCTTTAAATGTATATTTAGGGAATAGTTGTTAATTAATATGGCCGTTAAATCTGTTGCTATGCCTTACTCCTACACCCTACCGCATTTAAAAGTTAATTTTACTACACTACATTGTTATTTTATATTGTATAGAGAATTGATATGAAGTTAATTTTACTACATTGCATTGTTATTTTATGTTGTACAGGGAGTTGATACAATGTCAAAACGTCCGTCCATAATTATACATAATAAATCCGACAAACCGGATAACATTGTTATTAAACAGAATTATCTCATTGAAAATTGCCTTGAAATTCAGGAACAGCTTCCCCGGTTTATGAGAGATTTTTTTACATATCTGAAAAACGGCGTAGCTCTTTCCAGCCGATTGGCCTATTTAAATGATATATTATTTTTTTGTAATTATCTGCTTTCCGAAACCGCTCTTACCGATGCGGATACAGTTCGGGATATTACCGCTGCGGATTTTAATAAAATTACCGCCAAACATATCAATAGATTTATCGGGGACTATTGTACCAGATATACGATAAGAGACGAGGATTCCATAAGAGTGATAGAAAACAATAACCGTGCCTTGAGCAGAAAAAAGTCATCATTATCCGTGCTGTTTAAATTTCTTTACAGGGACGAGATCATAGAAAATGATATTACGGATGGTTTTAACCCCATTCACCTTCCGAAGCCCCAGCCCGATGCTATAAAAAGATTAGATATTGATGAAGCAGCTATTATGTTGGATATTGTGAGCTCCGGAGCACATCTCTCCAAGGGAGAAAAAAAATATTGGAAAAAAACCAGATTGAGAGATAAAGCAATTCTTGTGCTGTTTATTACATATGGCCTGAGATTGAGCGAACTTGAACAGTTGAATATATCATCATTCAATTTTAACAGAGGGGAATTCAAAATTTATCGCAAACGCGGCAAGGAGGCCATAATGCCCACTAACAGGACATGTGAGATTGTAATTAAAGATTATATAGAAAACGAGCGCGCGTCATCTAATATATTGGATGACGAACATAAGGATGCCCTGTTTTTATCCTTACAAAATAGGCGCATGACCGCGAGGGCCATCAGAAATCTGGTAAAAAAATATACCTCCATTGTATTAGGTACGACGAGGGACAAAGGTTATAGCCCTCATAAACTCAGGGCAACTGCCGCCACTTCGTTAATTCAACAGGGATTTTCCATATATGATGTTCAGGAACTGCTGGACCATGATAATGTAACCACAACACAGCTCTATTCCGCCCGCAGAAAAGATGAAAAAAGGGAAATAATAAAAAATTTTGAATGGATCGATGAATAGAATTTTTGAACATTTTACCGAACAAATGTTTGATATTTTACTCGATATATGATATACTTTAATAGTCAAAAACGATTATTATGCATAAGTTTAACTATACGTCGTATTATACGTTGTATTGTATATTTAAAATATCTATATATTACACTCTCATCGCGGTTTTAAATTTTGATGGTTCCAACAGCTCCTCTCAAATAAAAAACCTAAAATTCGCACCATAGGCACTCCTGTTTATATTCCTACGGAGTAAATTAAGGTTGCGAACTCGCTACGCTCGGACAGCGCGCAATTTTTACGGTTTTTTACTCTTAGATCGCTGGGAACCATTACAAAATTTCAAAAGCGATTCGTTTTGTAATATACAGCTATTTTAAAAAGCGGGAAAGCACCTTCAGCCTTTATTCCATCCTGACTATGAGAGCGAAAATTACTTTAAAATTTAATATAAAATACTAAGTGAATGCATTTGAGAATATGACTATAATTCCCAGCGAATGGAGATGAAAAATACGTGAAGCAACCTGCATGTTCGAAGCGAAGCAAGTTTGCGGGTTGTAGTATTTTTCATTGGAATAAGCTGCAGGAATTATTCATATTCGAAACTAAATGAACGTGTATTGTTATATTAAATTTTGTTAGACAATCGGGCTTCTAAAGGTTGGATCTTATTCCATGAGAAAGGAATTTTAAAATGTATGAAGATTTGAGCCAAAAACAATTAGAAATATTGAACTACATAAAGGCGGAAATAAATCAAAAAGGGTACCCTCCTTCCGTAAGAGAGATATGTAAAGCCGTCGGCTTAAAATCGACGTCTACGGTCCACAGTCATTTAACCACATTACAGGAAAAAGATTATATCCGGAGAGATGCTACTAAACCGAGGGCAATAGAAATTTTGAGTGATGATCCTTTCAGGCATCTATCATACAACAAGGAGATTGTCAATATTCCGGTTGTCGGGAGAGTGACTGCGGGTGAACCTATTTTGGCAGTTGAAAATGTTGAGGATGTATTTCCCCTGTCTGTTGATTTTGTCAACAATAGAGATGTTTTTATATTGATAGTTAAGGGAGACAGCATGATTGAGGCCGGTATATTGAATAATGATTATGTGATAGTCGGTAAACAACCTGTCGCGGCAAACGGGGATATAGTAGTTGCACTCATCGAAGATGAAGTCACAATAAAACGTTTTTATCGAGAAGCCGACCATATAAGGCTTCAGCCGGAAAACAGCCTGATGGAACCTATTATACTCAGGGATGTAACTATTTTAGGCAAAGTGATAGGGACATTTAGAAAGGTTTAAGAGGATATATTTATCCTCTTAATTTTTTCAGCCTGTTTTTATAGCAACAAAAATCTAAGCAACAAAAATCTAAGCAACAAAAGCAATCCCAAGAAATATATTAACCCAAAGAGCACCGGTTAATTCACCTGATTACTATGAAATGTTAGATTTAATTGAATCGCTAACTGATTTTATTTATATTTTTTAATGCCAACAGTGCTCCCAGTTTAGCATGCTCATAGGTCAAGCCTCCCTGATAATAGACTATATACGGCTCCCTAATGGGCGCATCCGCACTCAATTCGATTGAGGACCCCTGTACAAAGGCACCTGCGGCCATAATCACCGGATCATCATATCCGGGCATGGGCCAAGGTTCCGGGCTCACGTAAGAATCCACCGGTGCGGCTTCCTGTATCCCCTTACAAAAAGCAATGACCTTCTCGGCACTTCCCAACTTGATCAATTGAATGATGTCACTCCGGGCGGCATTATATTTCGGTTTTACCTCATATCCCATCTCCTCAAATAATTTGGAGCAAAATATTGAACCCTTTATAGCCTCACTGACAATATGGGGCGCTAAAAATAACCCTTGAAACATCTGCCTTGACAATCCGAATGTTAATCCGCATTCCTTACCCACTCCGGGAGATGTAAGCCTATAGGATATCTCTTCAATGAGATCTTGTTTTCCAACGATATATCCGCCTGTCAATACAATCCCCCCGCCGGGATTTTTAATCAAAGAACCGGCGAGCAAATCCGCACCTACTTCCGTAGGTTCTCTTTCCTCCAAAAATTCACCGTAACAATTATCTATCATGCAGATTGCTTTATTATTTTTTTGTTTGGCAATATTTATTATTCTTTCTATGGTATTGATATCCACCGCAGGCCTGAAACTATAACCGGTGGATCTTTGAATATAGACCAAGGTTGTTTTTTCAGTGACCTCTTTTTTTATAGCATCAAAATCGACGGTACCGTCAGCCGTAAAGTCGATCTGTTTATAGATAACACCTATATTTTTCAAGCTCCCTTTATAATTTCCTTTCAATCCTATAAGTTCGTTTAACGTATCGTAGGGGTTGCCTGTTACCGATATAATTTCATCACCCGAATGAAGCAATCCGGACAGGCATAAGCTCAATGCATGAGTTCCGTTTGCGATGGTAGGCCTGACTATAGCATCCTCCGCGAAAAAAACTTTTGCATATATTTCTTCTATTTTTTCACGGCCGATGTCATTATATCCATAACCCGTTGTCCAATTAAAATGTTGATCGTTCAGTCGGGCTTCCTGCATGGCCTTTAATACCTTATACTGATTGTATTGCTTTATTTGATCGATTTCTTCAAACCTATCGGTTAAAGTTTTTTCTATATTTACCATTTTATCAACCAGATGCTGCTCTATTCCAAAAGCATCTCTTAGTATTTTATGTATCATCAACTGTTTCCTCCCGGTCACTTTATCTATATATTTCAAATTTATTTATTTTTCCCAACCCTATAAATAAAGTAAAGTTTTCTAATTCATCCGAGAGGTTAGAAAACTTCACTTTTTTTATTGTTCATTCTTTCCTTTTATGTTTAAGTTAAAATTGACCTGTATGATTGGTGATATGGTAGAAACTGCGTGTTTATATATCAACTGCTGTTTTCCATCCGATTCTAATATTATGGTATAGTTATCAAAACCTTTGACTATTCCCTTTAACTGAAATCCATTTATTAAATATATAGTAATTAAAATATTTTCTTTTCTCACCTGATTTAAAAATACATCCTGTAAATTGATATTGCCCTTCATATTCCCTTCCCCTTCCATAGACTTGATTATGCAAACAAACACCATAGACATTTAATAGAAACAATGATCAGATTATGCTTATAAGATGTGATTATAACCCCCTAACAATTAAAATAAAAAACTCATAAAATTTTTCATATCTATACTGTTATTCTACAATAGATTGAAATATCCTTTAAAATCTTCAATAATATGCTCTGCCAAATTTTGACCGGCCGGATAATCGGACACATTGTACCAATTGATGCCGGCATATCTTCTGAACCAAGTTAATTGGCGCTTTGCATATCGCCTTGTATTCCTTTTAAGTATCCTGATCGCCTCGTTTAAATCATAATTGCCTTCCAAATATCCGATAATCTCTTTATAGCCCAATCCTTTGAAGGATATCAGGTCTTTAGAATATCCCAGATTGAGTAAATTTCTTATCTCCTCTATCAACCCCTGCTCTATCATAATATCCACCCTCGTATTTATTCTGTCATAGAGCTCCCTTCGCTCCCTTGTCAGACCGGCCAAAAAGAATTCATATTCATCGCTTAAAACAATATCCTTGCTGAAATCCCCTATTTTATCCCCTGTCTCATGATAAACCTCAATAGCCCTGATGACCCTTCTGATATTATTAGGATGTATCCTGTCCGCAAGGTCGGGATCTATTTTTCTGAGTTTATTATGTATATATTCATTCCCCATATTTTCGGCTTCTTCCTGTAATATTTCCCTCAGTCTCCGGTTAGAGACGGATTGTGTAAAATCCATATCATAGATAAGAGAATTGATATACAGCCCGGTGCCGCCCACTATGATCGGAAGTTTTTTATTTGATATCAGATCATCGATTATGCCCTTTGCCAATCTCTGAAATTCGGCTACGGAAAAATTTTCATCGGGATTGATTATATCGATTAAATGATGTATAACACCCTTTCTTTCTTTCAAATTAGGTTTAGCCGTACCTATATCCATATTTTTATAGATCTGCATTGAATCTGCAGAGATGATTTCACCATTTAATTTATCGGCTAAGATTATACCCATATCCGTTTTTCCCACGGCCGTAGGCCCTGCTATAATGAGCAATCTTTTTTTCACTTGTTAACCTCCTACTGTATTCGCTTAAAATGCTTTTCAATATCATATTGCCTCATTGTCAAAATAATCGGCCTTCCGTGGGGGCAGGTTAAAGGCGGTACGAGGGTATGGAGTTCTTCAATCAATTGTTTTATCTCATAATGATCCAATTTATCCTTCGCTTTAATCGCTTTTTTACATGCTCTCTTGGCAATAGTATCCTCAAAATGCCCGGCGATATTATCATTGCCCCTCATTTCATCCAATATTTCATAAATAAAGGAAAAATCCTGAGGTTTTCCTAAGATCATAGGTACCTCTCTGATGATTACCGCATTGATGCCGAAATCCTCCATGTGAAAACCTAATTTAATAAATAAATCCATGTTATCGGATAATAATATATAATCTTCATTAGATAATTCCAACACTTTTGCTTCCACTAATTTTTGAGATACAACGCTTTCGTCTTCAATCTCTTTCAGAAATCTGTTGTAAAGCAATCTTTCGTGAGCCGCATGCTGGTCAATCAAATAGATTGACTGTTCTTTTTCTAAAATTATATAGGTGTTGAATATTTGCCCTATTATTTTATATTGGCTCGACAATGTATCTAAAAAGGAAGATTGTTTGGTATAATCTTCATCAATTTCATTTATCATTGCATCTTCGGTGATGTCCATATCCTCTACAATCTCTTTCGGATTACCGGTTTCTGCCGAAGATATGAACATAGGTTCCGATATTTGTTCTTCCCGGCATTTATGTTCCGTTACCTGTAATTTAGGTATAACCGAATCTTTTTCCAGGGTTTCGACTATGGATTTGTAGATGAATTCCTGTACCTGCCCTTCCTTTTCGAATTTTATTTCTGTCTTTGAAGGGTGAACATTTATATCTGTTTCGGAGGGGTCAATATTTAAGTTCAATATACAAACGGGATACCTATTGATAATAACCTTTTCCTTATATGCTTCCCCTATGGCCTCACTGATCAATTTGTTTTTTATATATCTGCCGTTGACATATATGATCTGTAGATTTCTGTTGCCCCTTACAAAGTTCGGTTGGCTTATATATCCCGACAACTTCATATCCGGCCCTTTTTCTTCTAAAAATATCAGATTTTTAAATGTATCCTTATCAAGTACGGATAATATAGCCTGAGATAATGCGTTATTTCCGGGAGTGGTGAATATGATTTCGTTATTGTTGATATATTTAAAGGTAATACCCGGGTTACTGAGTGATAATAAGGTGATAACTTTGCTGATTTTCATTGTTTCGGCAGAGTTTGATTTCATAAATTTCAATCTGGCCGGGGTATTAAAAAATAGATTTTTAACTATAACAGTGGTTCCCACCGGACAACCTACTTTCTTTGCAGCCTCGATTTTGCCCCCTACAATTTCAATCATCACTCCATGGGCCTGATCCGCCGTCCTTGTGATCATCTCTACTTGAGAAACCGCAGCAATGCTGGCTAAGGCCTCGCCCCTAAAACCTAAGGAAACGATACTGTTCAGGTCATCTATATTTGTTATTTTTGATGTGCTATGCCGCATGAAGGCCTGTTCCACATATCCTTCGCTTATGCCTATACCGTTGTCCGTTACGCGAATATATTTTTTACCCCCTTCTTTTATCTCCAATGTTATTATTGATGCACCCGCATCGATGGAATTTTCAATCAGTTCCTTTACTACCGAATGAGGGGCTTCTATCATTTCACCGGCTGCTATTTTATTGATTGTCAAATTATCCAACATTTCAATTTTTTTATTCATCGACAGCCTCCTTAAGTTGTGTGAGTTTCTCCTGAAACTCATACAGTATATTCAGCGCATCTATAGGTGTCGTTTCCAATAAATTTATATTTTTCAGCTCTTCTATTATCTCCATATCAACAAGGTCTTCAAATTTAAATTGTTCCATATTGTTACCGGTAAGGGCAGTTTCCGCCTCCTTTAGGATATCGTTCATATCATCACCTTTATTGATATTCTTTTTTTCGAGATTTATCAGGATACTGCCGGCACGGCTTATAATATCCTGAGGTAATCCCGCTAATTTGGCGACTTGGATACCGTAACTTCTATCCGCACTGCCTTTCAAAAGCTTGTATAAAAATATGATATCATCCCTATCCTCTTTTACCGATACTTTGTAATTTTTGATTTTTTTATAGGTTTCGGATAATTTGGTCAGTTCATGATAATGTGTTGAAAAAAGTGACCTGGAATTGAGGGATTTACATATATATTCTACAACGGACCATGCGATACTCAATCCGTCAAAAGTGCTCGTTCCCCTACCTATCTCGTCTATTATCAATAAGCTTTTTTCGGTGGCTAAATTGATGATGCTTGCCATTTCACTCATTTCTACCATGAATGTACTCTGCCCCCGGGATAAATCGTCATTAGCCCCGACCCTCGTAAAGATTCTGTCGGTTATGCCGATAATAGCCTTATTGGCGGGGACAAAGGACCCTATCTGTGCCATCAGGACGATCAGTGCCACCTGTCTCATATATGTGGATTTTCCCGCCATATTGGGGCCGGTGATTATCAAAAATTGTTCGTCCCCGGTACTGATATAGGCATCATTGGGGATAAACATCTCATCTCCCAATATCTTTTCAACGACGGGATGCCGCCCTTCCTTTATATCTATGGTTTCACTGTCGTCAACAACCGGCTTGATATAATTATTTTCTTCCGCTGTTTCCGCAAAAGAATACAAAACATCCAGCTCCGCCACCGCATTTGCGGTACGCTGTATACGCTCTATTTCAGCTAAAAGTATATTGCGAACCTGCACAAAAAGTTCATATTCAATATTTACAATTTTTTCTTCGGCTCCCAATACTTTTGATTCTATCTCTTTAAGCTCCGGTGTAATATATCTTTCACAGTTGGCCAAAGTCTGTTTTCTTATATAGCATTCGGGCACTAAATGTAGATTAGATTTTGAAACCTCGATATAATATCCGAATATTCTGTTGTATCCTATCTTTAAAGATCTGATATTTGTTTTATCCTTTTCTTCCTGTTCTAATCTTGCAATCCAATGCTTACCTTCCTTAGATATCTCCCGAAGTTCATCGAGTTCTTCGTTGTATCCCGGCTTAATAATTCCTCCATCCTTC
>Ga0265293_10014453_pt1 | contig 10017 bp, 10 predicted proteins | sample Munlanlewell138R_FD_192505 | JGI IMG/M metagenome (GOLD analysis project Ga0265293, IMG submission 192505) | Leachate microbial communities from a municipal landfill in Southern Ontario, Canada - Leachate well 138R | ecosystem: Engineered > Solid waste > Landfill > Unclassified | place: Canada...
ATCCCAGCCCGGTAAAGCCTTATAGCGAGAAGAAGTCGATAAGCAGCGAGCACACCTTTGAGCAGGACACCACCGATATGGCACTGCTGCGGCAAAAACTGTCGCATAGCGTTGAGAAGCTGGCTTTTGAGCTGCGCAACAAACAAAAACTCACAGGCTGTATTACCGTGAAAATCCGTTATGCCAACTTCGATACGCACAGCCGGCAGAAACATATCGCTTACACCGCTTTCGACCATATTTTGCTCAACAGCGTGATGGAACTATTTGCCCAGCTTTACAACCGGCGCATGCTGATCAGGCTGGTGGGCGTGCGTTTCAGCCAATTGGTGGGCGGCGCTCAGCAGCTGAATATGTTTGAAGACACGCCCGAAATGAGCAATTTGTATCAGGCCATGGACCACATCCGCAGGCGCTACGGAAAAGCGGCAGTCGGCAGGGCAGTAGGAATGGTCTATCCGGTTTAGGCTGGGAGAAATATTTTTGCCTCCTGCTAACAAAAACGCCTACACATTATTATTGAATTGTAAAAACAGACCAAAATACCAACTGGCGAAAACCTGGTAAATCACGGCGGTGATATTCTGCAAACGGATGGCGATATCGTTAAATCAAACGACGATATTTGCGCAACCCACGGCATTGGCGTTGGTCACGGTGTAGAGACGCACGGCCGTGCGTCTCTACCGTGCCAACCACTAGCCCCATTAATAAAACCGAAAACGATAATTTTACCGAAAATAAAAATCCATTTTATTATTTATTGCGGGTTATAAATCCATAATTAATTCAATAATAGACGATTATATTGACGAATATAATTTAAACATACCCAAATACATTTTCCTTCACTCAAAACCTGATGTTGTGTTTCCAAACAAATTATTTCGTAAATTCGTTGGCGAAATATATACCAAATACCATCTCAAAATGAAAACGCTAATCTCTACTACCTTAGTTTTGGTTTCATTGCTGGCTTTCGGTCAAAGTCCCTACCAAATTGCTGACTCAACGAAAAAATGGAACACCGTTAAACATGGTATGTTGCCAATGGGCATCATAGCATGCGATGGAACAAAGACGACTAAGTTCCAGGAAGAAGTAATTATCAACAACACAAGATTTTTAAGGGTTTTTGAGGCACAAGATTCTTTGCAGCAAAACTGGGAACATATTGGTCATTTGACAGAAGATACGCTGAGTAAAAAGGTTTATTATGCAGGATCGAATGCTGAGGATATCGGTTTAATATATGATTTTGGTTTATCGGTGGGAGATAGTGTAATTATCAATAATTATTATGCTGGTTATGAGGATTTACTGATGTTTTGTGAAGGTATAGACTCTGTAAATATTAATGGCATGTACAAAAAGGCGTTTTTTCTCCGCGCTCCTTATTATGGTACTTATGACAGCTGGATTGAAGGCGTAGGAAGCAGATTTGGAATACTTTACAGCGGTTATAACGCGCCGGGCGGCGGAACAGATTTATTGTGTTGTTCCAAAAACGACACAGTTATTTATATGAACCCAAATTACAATGCGTGTTATTATCAGGATTTTTATCCACAGATAGTTTCGGAAAGCTTTGATACCGCTTATTTGAATAGTTTTTACGAATTTCAGCTACAAATTTCTAATACAATCAATATTGACTCTTTTGCCTTCATTGGAAATCTGATACCTGAAGGTTTTGAATTGGATGAAACAACAGGCCTGCTTACCGGAATGCCGCTTGAATTGGGCTCTTTTCCATGCGTTATCACGGTTGAAAACTATGATTTGGGCTTTTTAACCGATATTATAGATGCTGAAATTCATGTTGTAATGCCAACAGGAATCAGTGACGAGCCAAAGCAATCCTTACTAAAAATTCATCCCAATCCTTTTAGCGCAAGCTTTTTAATTTCTTTTGAAAAAGCACCAAAAGAGGTTTATTACCTGGAAATTTACAATTACGAAGGTAAAATAATTGATAAAAGAACGTTTACTGAAAATCAGAGTGAGATTGATTGTAGTGCCTTCAAAGATGGGATTTACCTATTAAAAATTACTGACAGTAACCAGCAAATAATCGGGATTGAGAAGGTGATGAAGAAATGAATGAGGGCTGAATGTACAGCTTAGCAAGGTATTTGAGGCAAACTCATCAAACTAACAAACACGGAAGGAATGGCAAAACAGAACTTTGAAACAGTAAGAGAATAAATTTTTTCCTATTTTCGTTGGCGAAATAAACACCGTCGAAAAAATGAAAGTAGCGCATGTTATTTCTAACAAAAAAAGATTTAAACATCTGTTATTTAGAGCATTAGATGTTGTATATAAGCGTTTCATACAACTTAAAACAAATAAACTAACATATCAAAACATGAAAAGACTGATTTATTTATTACTGATCGGCTTGCTTGCGGTGGGATGCCAAAAGGATGACTCAATAAGCAGTGCTGATAGAAATGTTGTTTCAGAGGATGGTTATATTCCTTTCGAAGAAATATTGATTCTAATTAACATAAATACAACTGATAGCACCTATCTGGTTGTTAATTCCATTGATTCGGTAAGTATTTTTATCAATAACTACTATTGGACAAAAATTAACTCGCAAGTTCTTGATACTTCAAAAGTTGATAAAGTTTTAGTTGGCAATAAGTTCCAGACTAAAAATAAGTTGAATTATTTGGTGATTGCAAATCAAGACATTGAACAACCTGACTTCAATACAGCTGGAGAATTTGCCCAATATTTAAACGCGGCTTATGAACTTAAACCGGGTGAATATGCATGTTTAATAGAATCTTTTCAAGTAACATTTAACGATAACTCAACCACAAAATATTATCCTTTTGAGTACACAACTTTTAAGGTTGAGCAAAATTCAAGAAGTGCTTTTGTCGGTGAAATCAATTTAAAAATTGACTAAATGAAAACATTAAAATTATTATTGATCGTATTTGTGGCTTTTATTATGCAATCATGCTATAAACCGGGAGATATTCAAGTGCAAAACAATATTACACAGGTAAAGATTGTCGATGTAAAGTGGGGAGACATATACATCGCCACAGAATTACTGCCCGGACAATCATCTGAGAAATTAACCATTCGTAAAAACGAGAAGAAATTGCCAAGCAGTCAAAAAATCTCATTTGTAATGACGGCAAATAACAAATCAATATACCTGGAGACAGAAGAAGAATACATGCTTGGTGAAGATGAGTTTTTATTAATAACTTTGTCAGACGACACTGGAGTAGTGAATCCAAATGAATAGTTAGTGGTTTACTAAACAGAGCTTTTATGGCAACAAAAAATAAAGAATTGAAAATGGTCACGTTAGATCAAATAAAAGATGAATTTATTGGCGAAATCGGAACCGAAAAAAGAACACTTTATGAGCAAGAACTTCAGCTTGAATTAATTGGTGAAATGATCCGTAAAGTGCGACTTGAAAGAAACTTAACTCAGGAAGAGCTGGGTAAGTTGATCGGTGTGCAGCGCGCTCAAATCTCAAAACTTGAGAACAATACGACCAATGTTACAAAATGGAAACAATTTTGAAAGTTTTCAGTGCCTTAAAAGCTAAAATACACTTTAACGTAGAGCTTTTAAATAGCGAAATTCAAATTGCACAATAGATTGTATCCACCAGTCATTTCCTGCCAGTTAAACTGGATTATTTGTGTCATAGCAAACGTAACCCTATGTTTATCAACACCTTAGATGCAAATAATCAGCCTTTTAGAAATGATTTTCCGTTTGATGCCTTATCACCTGTTTCCAACAAATTATTTCGTAAATTCGTTGGCGAAATATATACCAAATACCGTCAAAAAAATGAAAACGCTAATCTCTACACTCTTAGTTTTAGTTTCATTTCTGGCTTTCGGTCAAAGTCCCTACCAAATTTCTGATTCAACGAAAAGGTGGAACACCATTCAAGTTGGATTTTTTGCATGGAATATTGCTGGTTGTGCTGGAACAAAGACCACTAAGTTTCAAGAAGAGGTGATGATCAACAATGAACCATTTTTTAAAGTATTTGAGGCGCCTGATTCTTTGCAGCAAAACTGGAGTCATATTGGCTATTTGAGAGAAGATACCGTTAGTAAAAAGGTTTATTATACTAATTTGAATGCAGAAGAAATCGGCTTAATATATGATTTTAGTTTGTCGGTTGGTGATAGTGTAATTGTTGAGAATTATTATGCTGGTTATGAGGAAAATGTGCTGATGGTTTGCGATAGTATAGACTTTATTGAAATCAATGGAAGGACTAGAAAAAGGTTTTTCCTTCAAACTCCTGGTTATTGGTATTATGATATTTGGATTGAAGGTGTGGGAAGCACATCCGGCTTGTTTTACAGCGGCTTTGTTTTTGCCGGTTTTGGAGGTGGTGGGCCGCATTTGTTGTGTTGTTCCCATAACGATACGCTTATTTACATGAACCCGAGATTTAATGCGTGCTATTATCGCGATTTTTATCCAAAGATAGTCTCAGAATCCTTTGACACCGCATATTTGAATACTTCTTACGAATTTCAAATCCAACTGTCTCACACCATTAATATCGATTCTTTTGCCTTGATTGGAGAAGTGATTCCTGAGGGTTTTGAATTGGATGAAACAACAGGTCTGCTTACCGGAATGCCGCTTGAATTGGGCTCATTTACCTGCGTTATTAGGCTTAGAAACTATAATATTGGTTATTTTACAGATATAATTTATGCTGAAATCCCCGTAGTTTTGCCAACAGGAATCCTTGATGAGCCAAAAGAATCCTTACTAAAAATTCATCCCAACCCATTTAGCACAAGCTTTTTAGTTTCTTTTGAAAAAGCGCCAAAAGACGTCTATTACCTGGAAATTTTCAACCACGAAGGTAAAATGATTGATAAAAGAACGCTAACGGAAAATCAGAGTGAGATAGATTGTAGTGCCTTCAAAGATGGAATTTATCTGTTGAAAATTACTGACAGTAACCAGCAAATAATCGGGATTGAGAAGGTGATGAAGAATTAGAGTTAAATAATTTCATTAGTAACCAAAAATTATCAGGCTATATACGCTCAAAAACGTATTTTATCTTAACTAAATCAATGTAACTTTGTGCCATGGAACTAAAAATAGCCTTAATATTTTCGGTGGTTGTACAGTTCGTGGCATTTATCATTACCATCAGTTTAATACCTAAAACCAGGTTTAATATTGCATGGATAAGCATTTCTATAGGGTTTTTATTGATGGCATTTCGCAGGCTGATTGAGGCGTTAAGCTATTTTAGAGAAATGCCTAACGACAGCATCACGTTGCTTAACAGCTGGATAGCGGTAGTCATTTCTGTTGCTATGTTATTATCTTCAATTTATATTCGCAAAATATTTAAGGTACTTAACCTTATGCATCAACTCAGGAAAGAAAGTGAGGCAAAACTACTTTCGGCCATAATTGCAACTGAAGAGAAGGAGCGAAAACATTTTTCTAAAGAATTGCATGATGGACTTGGTCCGGTATTATCTTCTGCTAAAATGACTATTTCGGCCTTAAACAAAGTGAATATAGAAAAGCAAAACAGAGAGCTGCTTGACAAAGTGGAGAAACTGGTTGATAATGCTATTTTAACAACCAAAGAAATATCAAATCACTTAACTCCCCACGTATTAGAACGTTATGGTTTAAAAAAGGCGATAGATAATTTTATCCGAAACACAACAATTCAGGAAGCAATTCAGATAAATATCAGTTCAAATCTTGAAAAGCGACGCTATACAGAAAGTGTTGAAGTTGTGCTATTTCGTATTTGCTGCGAATTGATAATTAACACTCAAAAACATGCTTTTGCAACCAAAATTTCAATAGAATTGAATGACAACAATGAGCTGCTTGAATTGAAATACAGCGATAATGGTATTGGATTTGAAAGTAAACATGAAAAATATGGGATGGGGCTAACCAATATAGTATCAAGGGTTAAGGCTTTAAATGGTTCTATTGAATTAACGAGTTCTCCAAACAAAGGTTTTTATGCCAGCATAGAATTACCAGTATGAAAAAGAAGCTAAAAGTTTATATTGTTGATGATCACACACTATTTCGTGAGGGCTTAAGGTTTTTGTTGAGAAATAGTGAATATGTTTCAGAGATTAAAGAAGCCGGCAATGGTTTTGAGTTCTTGAAAGAGGTTGAAAGTTTTAATCCCGATGTCGTTTTGATGGATATTGAAATGCCTGAAATTAACGGTATTGAAGCTACTAAAGCCGCGCTATCGCGTTTTCCTGACATAAAAATAATTGCGCTTTCGATGTATTCTGACGAAAACTTTTATACAGAGATGATTGAAGCCGGAGCAAAAGGATTTTTGATCAAAAACTCGCAGTTTAATGATGTTCAAACAGCGATTATAGAGGTATATAACAATAGAAATTATTTTTCACCCGAAATTCTTTCTTCTATCATAAATAGCTTAAACCACAAAGCTGAAACTCCCGTAAACAATGAGTTAACCAAGCGCGAACTGGAAGTATTGCTCCAAATTTGCAAGGGCCTATCAAATCAGGAAATCTCCGAAAAGCTGTCGATAAGTAAGCGGACGGTTGATAAGCACAGGGAAAATATTTTGTGTAAATCACAATCCAGGAACACAGCCGAACTGGTTGTTTATGCGATCAGAAAAGGCTATTTTGAAATTTAGCAAAGCAATTCATATACGCACAAAAACGTAATACTAAGCCCAAGTACGTAATTTCTAAAATACGATATTTAGCTGTTTTAATTCACTTTTTTTATCCTGAATTTCGTCCTGTAATTAAAACACAGGAAATGAAACCTATAAAGATTATTGCTTTGGCACTTACTGCAATTGTTATACTAAGTTCGTGTGCATCAAAAGCGAGCAAAGAGAACACCATTAGCATTTCGGGAGCATTTGCCATTTATCCTCTAGTTGTAAAATGGTCGGATGAGTATCAAAAAGAGCATCCGGAAGTACGCTTTAACATCTCGGGAGGTGGTGCAGGCAAAGGCATGGCCGATGCTTTGGCTGAGGCGGTTGACTTGGGTATGTTCTCAAGAGAAATTACTCAGGCCGAAAAAGATAAAGGCGTTTGGTGGGTTGGTCTTACAGTTGATGCTGTGGTGCCAACTATTAGTGATAAAAGCCAGTACATAAAGGCTTTACAAAAGCGTGGCCTCACCCGAAATGAGTTAAAAGCTATTTTTATTGATAAAACAGTACTATCATGGGAGGACTTGCTTGGTGGTCAAAACAAAAATCAAATTGCTGTTTACACCCGTTCCGATGCTTGCGGTGCTGCCGGAACATGGGCACAGTACCTTGGAGGAAAACAGGAAAACCTTGCCGGCGTCGGTATTTACGGCGATCCCGGGCTTGCTGAAGCGGTTAGTAAAGATCCTTTTGGCATAGCCTTCAACAATACCATTTTTGCATATAATGTGAAAACAGGTGAAAAACTTAATGGCGTTGAAGTGATTCCTATTGATATTAATGAAAATGGTATAATAGATCCCGAAGAAGACTTTTACGATTCTCTCGACAATATACTTGAGGCCATTGCCAACAATGTTTATCCATCGCCTCCTGCGCGTGAATTGTATTTTGTAGCCAAAGGAAAACCGCAAAAAAAGGCAACAATCGACTTTATTGAGTGGACACTCACAAAAGGTCAGGTATTTGTGAAAGAGGTTGGTTATGTGCGTGTTGACCAATCGAAGATAGATGAATATTTGATTAAATTAAAAGCTCAATAATAAAACCTAATAACAAATGCTATACAAAAGAATAGTTATCGATAAGGTTTCAAATGCATGGATGATGCTGTCTATCGCAATCATACTGCTTTTGCCAGTTATTATTGGTGCAGGTTTATATATTAAAGCAAGTCCGCTATTTGATGTTCAGTCACTGGGCAGGCTTCTTGGTTCAACCACCTGGCTTCCAAATGAAATGGAATTTGGTTTTTTGCCTTTTGTGCTTGGTTCTCTGTATGTTACCCTGATTTCTTTTTTGCTAGCCGCTCCTGTATGCTTGCTTTCTGCCATATTTCTTACCCAATTTTCATCAAAGCGATTTATGCGGTTTATGTATCCTGTGATTGATATTCTTGCAGGCTTACCTTCGGTAATATATGGAGTGTGGGGCATTATAGTTATCGTGCCGTTTATTTCTGATTCTGCAGCACCGTTTTTCGGGATAAAAAGTTCGGGATATACCATTCTTGCTGGTGGTATTGTTTTGGCAGTAATGTGTATTCCGTACATACTCAATATGTTGATTGAGGTGTTTAATACGATCCCCATAGGACTCAAGGAAGCATCACTTTCGCTGGGCGCAACCTATTGGGAATCAGTAAAACATATTGTTTTGAAAAAGGGATTTCCGGGCATAATTTCGGCTTTCGGACTTGGTATAGCTAAAGCTTTTGGTGAAACAATGGCAGTAATGATGGTGGTCGGGAATATGGTGCAAATCAAATTTCACTTGTTTGAAGCAGCTTATCCGCTTCCAGCTCTAATTGCAAATAATTACGGCGAAATGCTATCGATCCCGATGTATGATTCAGCACTTATGTTTGCTGCTCTGCTGTTGTTTGTAATCATTTTACTGATAAATCTTGTTTTTAGGTATTTTATTTACAGAACAAAGAAAAATGAATAAAAGAAAAATTATTGAAGAAAAAGTATTCAGGATTTTATCTGCAATTGCTACCTATTCATTAGTAGCAATTTTAGCTTTTATTGTCCTCCTGATTTTTATCAAGGGCTTTGATGCACTAAGCTGGGATATGGTTCTTAAAACTCCAAAAGGCGGCTATTATTATGGCGGTGAGGGAGGTGTTTTAAATGCCATTGTAGGCTCGCTGTATATTTCAATTGGTGCAACTATTATTGCAGCAATAATTGGTATTCCAGCCGCTTTATATATCAATGTTCATCTGTCGAGGTATAAGAGAACGCAAAACACAATTCGCTATGTTCTAGATGCTTTATGGGGTGTGCCATCTATTGTTTACGGGGCTTTTGGCTTTACACTTATGTTGTTTTTAGGGATGAATGCTTCCTTGCTGGCGGGAATAATTGCAGTGGCATTATTGATTATTCCTATCGTGGTCAGGACTTTTGATGAGGTGTTGTGCACGATTCCCAAAGGATTACATGAAGCCTCGCTGGCTCTTGGCTCGACCCGCGCCGAAATGGCATTTAAAATCATTTTCAAGCAAGGCTTTCCCGGATTAATTACGGCGTTACTATTGGCTTTTGGCAGGGGAATTGGCGATGCTGCCTCCGTACTTTTTACGGCAGGCTACACCGACCGTATTCCTTTTAACCTTGATGAACCGACTGCAACATTGCCTCTGGCGATTTTCTTTCAGCTAAGTTCGCCCATCCCCGAAGTAAGAGAACGTGCTTTTGCCGCTGCTGCTATACTAACAATTATTATCCTGATAATTAGCCTTGCCGCCCGTTTCCTTTCTAAAATATATACTAAAACCAATTTTAAATAAGCTTATTATGTATTTACTAAAAGAAGAAATGATCATACACGATAAAACAATAGATGTTATCGACACTAACCTTAACATTGATTATGATTTGCAAATCAGAGACTTAAACGTGTATGCAAGAAAACATCATATTTTGAAAGACATAAACCTGGATATCCCAAAGAACAAAGTTACCGTACTTCTGGGGCCATCAGGTTGCGGAAAAACTACGCTGCTAAAATGTATAAACAGACTCACTGATATTTATAAAGAACTCGATGTTAGCGGACATATTTTCATAGAAAATTATGACATATTAAATACCTACAAAAACGTGTCCTCCATCAGGCAAAAAATGGGCTTGCTCGGCCAACGACCTTATCCATTGCCTATGTCAATCTATAAAAATGTGGCTTATGGCATAAAGCTAAAAGGCGTCAGAGACAAAAAGCTAATCCAATATAATGTAGAGAAACACCTGCGGGAAGTGGGCTTGTGGGAAGAGGTAAAAGACCGG
>Ga0265293_10014454_pt1 | contig 10014 bp, 9 predicted proteins | sample Munlanlewell138R_FD_192505 | JGI IMG/M metagenome (GOLD analysis project Ga0265293, IMG submission 192505) | Leachate microbial communities from a municipal landfill in Southern Ontario, Canada - Leachate well 138R | ecosystem: Engineered > Solid waste > Landfill > Unclassified | place: Canada...
CCGCAGCCACGGGTGAAGGCCGTCATACCAGTGTATCGACGGCTTTGTTTCGCGTCCCCGGCGGAGGCGAGCTGATCGATTCGCCCGGCGTGCGCGATTACGCCCCGCCCATGATCGAGGATGCGATGGTTCAAGTGGGCTGGCCGGAGTTCCTGGCGCTGGCGCCGCAGTGCCGATTCAACAACTGCCTGCACCTGCGCGAGCCGGACTGCGCCGTCATTGCCGCGCTGGCTGCCGGGCGCCTGCCGGTACGACGCTATGACAGCTACAAGCGCCTGATGAACATCATGCGAGGCTTGGCGCCAGGGTACGAGCGGCGGCGATAGTATGAAACAGCGACTCGGGCATCCTGCTGACCGACATGGATGTCGGGAATGCAGGTGTTGCAGGAGCATTCACTTGCTGACCGACATGGATGTCGGGAATGCAGGTGTTGCAGGAGCATTCACCTGCCCTCGCGCTGTGGCACGTCCCTATGCCTGAGTGACGTTGAAAACTCGTTTCATCCTTGACCCAGCGTATGCCGGCCGGCCAGCGCGTGCGCCAGGGTCCCGCCATCGACATATTCGAGTTCGCCGCCCACCGGCACGCCGTGCGCGATGCGGCTGGGCTTGACCTTGTGGCGCAAGGCCAGTTCCGCGATGACATGGGCGGTGGCATCGCCTTCGACCGTAGCGTTCGTGGCCAGGATGGCTTCCTGGATCTCGCCCTGTGCGAACAACGCCTCGAGCTGCACGAAACCCAGCTCATCCGGACCGATGCCGTCCAGCGGCGAGAGATGCCCCATCAACACGAAGTAGGTGCCGCGATAACTTCCCGACTGCTCGATGGCGGCCACATCGGCGGGCGATTCCACGATGCACAGGGTCGTAGCGTCCCGCGAACTGGATGCACAGATCGGGCACATCTGCGCCTGCGCAAACATGCGGCAGCGCTGGCAACGCCCGATACCGCCGATCGCCTGACGCAGCGAGTCGGCCAGCACGGCTGCGCCGTCGCGGTCTTTCTCGAGCAGATGGAATGCCATGCGCTGCGCGGATTTCGGGCCCACACCGGGCAGGCAGCGCAGTGCTTCGATCAGGCGCAGCAGCGCAGGCGGATAGATCATGATCCGACCGGACGCAGCACCACGATCATCCTCAGAACGGCAGCTTCATGCCCGGCGGCAGGTTCATGCCGCCCATCAGGCTGGACATTCTTTCCTGCGTCGTACGTTCGATCTTCTGCACCGCATCGTTGATGGCTGCGGCGATCAGATCCTCGAGCATCTCCTTGTCCTCGGCGCCGAGAATCGAGGCGTCCAAGGCAACACGGCGCACTTCGTGCTTGCCCGTCATCGTGACCTTGGCCATGCCGCCACCCGCTTCGCCGGTCACCTCGACCGCCGCGATTTCGGCTTGCGCCCGCTGCATGTTCGATTGCAGCTGCTGCGCCTGTTTCATGAGATTGCCAATATTGCCTTTCATTGCGACTCCGATCGATCAATCAAGAAAACCAAAGAAAGCGATTCAATCCGCCGGCCTGATCGATTCCGGATTGACGCTCGCGCCAAACATATCCTGCATCGCGCGCACGTTCGGATCGTTCTCGATGGAAGCACGTGCAGCCTGCAAGCGGCCATCGGCCGCGGCTTGCCGGCGGCTGGCTGGCGTATTCTTCGCCTCGGTGGACACCGTGATCTCCAGACGCACTGTCTCGCCCAGATACTCACAGATCGCCTGGGTCAGCTTCTCCTCCATCGCGGCGGTCCGGAACAACTCTCCATTCGCATCGAGCAGCAGCCTGACGGTATTTCCATCCCGCCCGGCCAATATGCAATGCGAGGCCAGCTGTGTGACCGGACCACGCAGATTCATGGCTGCGATCATGCGCGCCCAGTCGCTCATATCGCCTGGATCGCGGCGCCCCTGCTCCGTCCCCGGACCGGAATCCTGAGTCGGATCCGGTCTCCCGGCCTGAGCTGCTTTCGCACTCGCCGGCTGTACGGATGCGCCGGCTGTGGCGGCGCTGCGCGCGGCAGGCGCCGCGCCCGGGGCGCGGCCGGCGGCAGGAACGGCCGGCGTCCTGGAGGCGACGGCCTCGGCGGCCTGTTCCTCGGCCACGCCGAAGGCCAACATACGCAGCAAGGTCATCTCGAAACCCGCCCTCGCATCCGGCGCCAGCTCCAGGTCGCGACGCCCCAGGATCGCGAACTGGTAAAACAGTTGCGCATCTTCCGGCGAAAGCGCCGCGGCGAGCCGCCGGTAGGTTTCATGATCCTCCGCTTCATCGAGCTGCAGATCGGGTACGGCCTGCAGCAGCGCAAGCTTTTGCAGCAGCGCCGCCAGCTCTGCCAGCACCTCCCCATAATCCGGCGCCTGTTCGTCGAGTTCGGACACGCAGTCCAGCACCTGGCGTGCATCCCGCGCCACCAGCGCATCGACCAGCGTGAACACCTGGGCGCGATCCAGGGTACCGAGGATCTTGCGGGTGTCTGCCGCCGTCAACGCACCGCCGCAGAACGCGATGACCTGGTCGAGCAGGCTCAGCGCATCGCGCATGCTGCCCTGGGCCGCACGCGCCACCAGGCGCAGCGCCTCGGGCTCGGATTCGATGTTCTCGGCTTGCACGATCTCGGTGAGCCGGTTGAAGACCATGCCGGGCGTGAAACGCTTGAGGCTGAACTGCAGGCAGCGCGACAGCACCGTTACAGGCAGCTTCTGCGGGTCGGTCGTCGCCAGCAGGAACTTTACATGGGGGGGAGGCTCTTCCAGCGTCTTCAACAAGGCATTGAAGGAATGCGCCGAAAGCATGTGGACCTCGTCGATCAGGTAGACCTTGTAGCGTCCGCGCGCGGGCGCGTACTGCACGTTGTCCAGCAGCTCTCGGGTGTCATCGACCTTGGTGCGCGACGCCGCATCCACTTCGAGCAGGTCCACGAAGCGGCCTTCGTCGATTTCCCGGCAGGCGCTGCACTGTCCGCAGGGAGCGGGTGTCACACCCGTTTCGCAGTTCAGCGATTTCGCCAGGATACGCGCAATCGTGGTCTTGCCCACGCCCCGGGTGCCGGTGAACAAGAAGGCGTGATGCACACGGCCGGTCTGCAGCGCATTGACCAGCGCACGCATCACGTGCTCCTGTCCGGCCAGTTCGTTGAAGTTGCGCGGCCGCCATTTGCGAGCCAGTGCGAGATAGGACATGTGGAACGCTGTCAGCCATGGACCTGGTGAACGACGCCGGCCACTTTACACGACCTGGCCGCTTCCTTGACGAACCTCGCCCGGTCACCGGCGAGGCAGCTCTGCGAGCCGCTGCCCGGATGAGCCACCCCGGCCACCGCCCCCCCCGACCCCGGCCACCGCAGGTCTCCCGTCAGGAGGGCGGCCATCCATGGATGCCCCTGGGATGCCCCTGCCGCGATCCACCGCGGATCGGGAGGCAGCCCGCGCCGGCACCTCTCCGGCGCCCGATATCACCGTTACCGTTGCTCCCTTCCGGGCCTGGCGGGATTCACGGCTGATCGTCGCGGAGAAACCGGCGCGAGCCACCATTGAACTGTGCTGCGGCTCTGGATTCGAACGGACTGCGTTCGAAACGAAGTCGGGAATGATAGCAGAGGGAGGGCTGGAGCGCAGAAGACCTCGCATGTGCGGCTCGAGAATCCGCGGGTACCGGTGCGCGACTATCCCCGGCCACGATAGGCCGGTACGCCCTGCTCCGGAATCCACACGCCGGCCGGCGGCCGGCCGGTCTGCCAGAAGACATCGATGGGAATGCCGCCACGCGGATACCAGTAGCCGCCGATACGCAGCCAGCGGGGCCTCAGGAGCCGGACGAGGCGATCGGCGATGGCAATCGTGCAATCCTCATGAAAGGCGCCGTGATTGCGAAAGGAGCCCAAGTATAATTTCAAGGACTTGCTCTCGACCAGCCAGTCACGCGGCACGTAGTCGATCACCAGGTGCGCGAAGTCGGGTTGGCCCGTCACGGGGCACAGGGACGTGAATTCCGGCGCCGTGAAGCGCGCCAGGTAGCGCTTCGCCGGATGCGGATTGGGCACGCGCTCCAGTTCCGCTTCATCCGGCGATGCCGGCCAGGGCACGCTGCGCCCGAGCTGCGCCGGAGCGATGACCTCGTCCCGCGCCGGGCCGGTCTCGCGGCCACGTGCGCCCGCGCGGCGGGTCGTGCGCACGGCCATCGCTACAGAATCTCCGAGGCGTAGTCCGCCAGGCGGGAACGCTCGCCGCGCAGCAGCGTGATGTGTCCCGAATGCGGCCAGTCGCGAAAGCGGTTGACCACATAAGTCAGCCCCGACGTGGTTTCCGTCAGGTAGGGCGTGTCGATCTGCGCGATGTTGCCCAGGCAGATCAGCTTCGTGCCCGGTCCGGCGCGCGTCACCAGCGCCTTCATCTGCTTGGGCGTGAGGTTCTGTGCCTCATCCAGGATCAGGAAGCGGTTCAGGAACGTGCGCCCGCGCATGAAGTTCAGGGAGCGGATCTTGATCCGGTTGCGCAGCAGATCGTTGGTTGCCGCGCGCCCCCAGCTGCCGCCTTCCTGACTCTGGGTGAGCACCTCGAGATTGTCCATCAAGGCCCCCATCCAGGGCTCCATTTTTTCCTCTTCCGTGCCGGGCAGGAAGCCGATGTCCTCGCCCAGCGGAATCGTCACGCGAGTCATGATGATTTCGCTGTAGCGATTGTTCTCCAGCGTCTGCATCAGCCCCGCCGCCAAGGTCAGCAACGTCTTGCCGGTACCTGCCGGGCCCAGGATCGTGACGAAGTCGATCTCCGGATCCATCAGCAGGTTCAGGGCGAAATTCTGTTCGCGGTTGCGGGCGTGGATGCCCCAGATACCGTGGCGTTCACTACGATAGTCGCGCACCAGTTCGAGAACACACTCGTTGCCATCGATGCGCTTCACCTGGGCTTCCAGGCCATCCGGCTCCTTCTGGAACACGAACTGGTTCACGTGCCAGTCACGCACCATCGGGCCGTGCACGCGGTAGTAGGTGCGTGCCTGCTCCTGCCAGGACTGCATGTTCTTGCCATGCTTTTCCCAGAAGTTGTCTGCCAGCGCCTGCGTACCGCTGTACAGCAGGTCCGCATCCTCGATCGTCTTGTCGCTGAAGTAGTCCTCTGCATGCACGCCGATGATCGCGGCCTTGATGCGCAGGTTGATGTCCTTGGAAACGAGCGTGACACGCGCATCGGCAAACTCGCGCTGCAAGGCGAGTGTCTGGCCCAGGATCGCATTATCTGCACCGTGCCCCGGCAGCGTGTCCGGCAGCCCGCTGTTCAGCACCTTCGTCTGAAAGAACAGTCGCCCACCACCGCTGCGCTGGCCGCCGTTCCCATACCGTCCCGAAGGGAGCGCCAGACCGCGGTCGATCTGCCCCTTGGTGGCATTCGCCATCAGCTCGTCCAGGAACCGGCTGACCTGACGCACGTTGCGCGCCGCTTCCGAAAGGCCCTTCTTTCCCGAATCCAGTTCCTCGAGCACGATCATGGGTATGTAGATATCGTGCTCATCGAAACGAAAAATCGCCGTCGGATCGTGCATCAGCACGTTCGTATCGAGCACGAAGATCCGACGCCGGGCGCGTCCACGCGACACGGGGCGTTGACGCTTCGCTTCTGGAGACTGTTCGCCTTTGGGCATGGACTCAAAACTCCCGGGCTGCGGCCAGCACTTCTTCCGCATGCCCCGGAACCTTTACCTTGCGCCATTCCCGGCGAAGTACGCCACCGGCGTCGATCAGGAAGGTACTGCGCTCCACCCCCAGGAATCTGCGTCCGTACATGCTTTTCTCTTTGATTACGCCGAACATTTCACATAAAGAGCGATCTTCGTCGGACAACAGCTCGAACGGCAAGGACAGTTTGGCCTTGAACTTTTCATGCGCCGCCAGGGGATCGGGCGACACGCCAACGACGAGCGTGCCCGCTCGTTTGAAAGCCGGATGCAGATCGCGAAAACTTTCCGCTTCCTTCGTGCATCCGGACGTGTTGTCGCGAGGGTAGAAATAGATGACCAGCTTCCTGCCGGCTGCTTGCGCCGGCTTCCAGCTCCCGCCGCCCGTCACCGGACGGGAAAAAGCCGGAATCTTCTTGCCGAGGGAGATCTTCCTGACTGTCATAAGGGTCTCGCTGCCAGTCACTTCCATACGGCCGACCGCCGCCTGCGCTCGCCTTGCAAGCCTGGCTTCAGGCCTTGACCGGCTCCAGGATGGCATCGAGATTCAACTGATCGCACAGGTCCATGAACTCCTCGCGCAGCGCGGAGATATGGATCTTGGCCGGAATGTGCACGACCATTTGAACGGAAAACATGGGCGCGCCGGTATGTGCGGCGGAATAGCTGCGCGTGCTGAGCTCGGCGATATCGATGCCGCGCGAACTGAAGAAGCCCGCCAGGTTGTAGACGATCCCGGCCTGGTCCAGGCAGACGATGTCCACCGAATAGGTCACGACATCCTTGCGCTGAGCGCGCTGTTCGGTGCGCCTCAGGCTGATCGTGATCCCGCTGGTTTCGCTCAGCCGCTTCAGCTCGGTCTCCAGCTTCGCGAGGGTATGCCAGTTGCCGGAGACCAGCAACAACATCGCAAACTCGCTGCCGAGCGCGCTCATCCGGCTCTCGACGATATTGCCGGAACACTCGGAAACGACCCGACTGAGGTCGTACACCAGTCCGGTGCGGTCGCTGCCGAGCGCGGAAATGACTATGAGCTGCATCGCAAAAACGGATACCAGGAACAGACCGATAGTCTACAGGCTCGACCCGATACTTAAAACGCACATTCTTGCGCGCCGGGCCGGGCTCACCCATCCGGTCCTCACTCATCCGGCCGCGGGCGCTCGCCGAACGACGGCGCGACACAGGACCGTCGCGCGGACGAGCTTGCGTCCTGCCGCATGCGGCCAGTAGGATTCTCTTCCTCCCACGCGAAGGATCTCCATGTTCAGCGGCAGCATAGTAGCGATCGTTACACCGATGCGAACGGACGGCTCGGTCGATGACGACGCACTGGATCGTCTGGTCGATTTTCACATCGACAACGGCACGAACGGCATCGTCGCCGTCGGCACCACCGGAGAATCCCCGACCTTGAGTGTCGACGAGCACATCGGGGTCATACGCCGGATCGTCGTGCGTGCGGACAAACGTCTGCCGGTGATCGCCGGCACCGGAGCGAACTCCACCACCGAGGCCATCGAGCTGACCGAGCTGGCCAAGGAGGCAGGGGCGGATGCCTGCCTGCTGGTGACCCCCTACTACAACAAGCCCACCCAGGAAGGCTTGTATCAGCACTACCGGAAGATCGCCGAGACCGTCGACATTCCTCTGGTGCTCTACAATGTTCCCAGCCGGACCTGCTGCGACATCAAACCGGAAACCGTCGAACGCCTGGCCGCCATCCCCAATATCGTCGGGCTGAAGGAAGCCCCGACATTGGAGCGTAACCGCGAGTTGCTGGCTCGAGTCGGCGGACGAATCGCATTGTTCAGCGGCGATGACCCGGTGGCGTGCGAAAGCATTCTGGCCGGCTACCAGGGGGTGGTTTCCGTGACGGCCAACGTGGCTCCGCGGCAGGTACGCGCGGTCGTCGATGCGGCCCTGGCGGGCCGGCGCGATGAAGCCCGCCGGCTGGACGCCGGCCTGCAACAGTTGCACAAGGCCCTGTTCGTCGAAACCAACCCGATCCCGGTCAAATGGGCCGCCGCCCGCCTGGGGCTGATTTCCGACGGCATCCGCCTGCCCCTGGTCGCGCTGTCCCGCGAGCACCATGAGACGGTCGTCGACGGCCTGCATTCCGCCGGCATTGCGTTTGCCTGAGCGCCGCGCGACCTGTAATCTTCGCGCCCGTGAGCGGAGAGGTGGCCGAGTGGTCGAAGGCGCTGGACTGGAATTCCAGTAACATCTTCACGGGTGTTCGTGGGTTCGAATCCCACCCTCTCCGCCAGGTGCCGGGCCGGGAAACCGGGAAACCTTCCGCGCGGGTGGGATGAAAACCCACGATGGGTTCGACCTGATCCCCCCACTCAAGCGCCACTCAAACCCTGCTCAGTAACGGGCGTGCACGCTCGATCAGCTCGTGCTCCTGGCGGAGCGAAGGCGATGCCGGGACGTGTGGGGCCAATCATGTCGGCGACATCTCAATTTTTCGGGGAGTGATCTCTCGCGACTCGTCCTGGCAGGCCGATCGCCGACACGTCGATGTCTAGGCCGTGGCGCTTTCGCGTATCATCGCCGCACCAGGAGGCCTGTTGCCCATGACGAAGTCGGCTGATTTCTCGCTGTCCCGCCCCTACCCGCTCGCACGCGTCGAACGCTTCGATTTCGAGACCGAGGTCGCCATCGTCGGCTTCGGCACCGCCGGCTCCTGTGCGGCGATCGAGGCAGCCACGGCGGGCGCGAAAGTGATGCTCTTCGAGGTAACCTCGGGCAGCGGCGGCGCGGCAGCGCTCTCCGGCGGAGAACTCTATGTCGGCGGCGGTGGCGGCTCGCTCCAACAACGCACGGCAGGCTTCGAGGATCGCACCGAGGACTTCTACCAGTACCTCCTGATGGCCGGCGGGCCCAATGCCGACGAGGCGAAGGTGCGTCTCTATGCCGACAACGCGCTCGAACATCTCGACTGGGTGATAGCCCAAGGGGTCCCGTTCAAAAATTCCTACGTCGCCGAGCGCGTGATGGAGCCGCTCACCGACGACTGCCTCGTGTGGACGGGGAGCGAGGAGGCCTGGCCTTTCGCCCAGGCGGCGCGCCCTGCCCCACGCGGCCACACGGTGCAGCAGGAAGGCTGGGGGGCAGGCAAGCTCCTCATGGACACGCTGGCAAAGCGGGTAAAGACCCTCGACGTCGACGTGCGCTTCGATGCACGTGCCCTGGCGCTCATTGCGGATGACAACGGACATGTGCAGGGACTGGTGGTACGCATCGACGGCCAGCCGCGCTTCGTGCGCGCCCGCAACGGCGTGGTGCTCTGCGCGGGCGGTTTCATCATGAATCGCGAGATGGTCAAGCGACACGCGCCGCTGTTGTTGCGGGCGGATAACCCTATCGGCACGGTGGACGACGGTACGGGCGTGCGTCTCGGCATGAGCGTCGGTGGCGCGGCGATCAACATGTCGGAGGGCTTCGCGACCGTGCCCTGGTATCCGCCCGGCTCGCTGGTGAAGGGCATCTTCGTGAACGAGCGCGGCCAGCGCTTCATCAACGAGGACTGCTATCACGGTCGCGTCACGCAGTTCATCCTCGATCAGCCGGGCAACCATATCTGGCTGTTGCAGGATCATGAGACCTACGCTCCCGGACTGCTGCACGAGAACGCAAGAATCGAAATCGGCGCAGCCGCAGACAGCTGGGAAGAGATCGAGCGGGAGCTGAAGCTGCCCGAGGGCATGCTCACCGCCACCGTGGCGGTCTACAACCGCCACGCCGCGCGCGGCGAAGATCCGCTCTTCCACAAGGCGAAGAAGTGGCTCAAACCTCTCGACAAACCGCCCTTCGTCGCCCTCGATTGCCGTATCGATCACGCCCAGTACACCACCTTCACGCTCGGCGGACTCGATACGCTCCCGACGGGCGAGGTGCTCACCGAGAGCCGCGACCCGATTCCGGGGCTGTATGCCGCCGGGCGCACCGCCTGCGGGCTGCCGCGCTGGGGCAAAGGCTACAGCTCGGGCATGTCCATTGCCGATTCGACCTTCTTCGGACGCCAGGCGGGACGTCGGGCGGCTCGCGCACGGCGCTGAAGGGGTGCGCGTAATCCATTGTCGTTTGTTATTTTTCGCCGCAAATGAGCACTGAACAGCACGATCTTCCGCCGACCATTCCTGCCGCCGTCGCGCGTGCAGCGCGCCTCTTCGGCGAGGCGAGCGCCCTCGAGGAAGGGGATTACCATGTGAACTTCCGTGAGCTCGAGCGCGAGTGCCTGCGCGCCGCCGCCGCCTTTCTCGCCTGCGGGCTACGCAAGGGCGATCAGGTCGCAATATGGGCGCCGAACAGCGCCGAGTGGATCATAGCGGCGATCGG
>Ga0265293_10014455_pt1 | contig 10014 bp, 3 predicted proteins | sample Munlanlewell138R_FD_192505 | JGI IMG/M metagenome (GOLD analysis project Ga0265293, IMG submission 192505) | Leachate microbial communities from a municipal landfill in Southern Ontario, Canada - Leachate well 138R | ecosystem: Engineered > Solid waste > Landfill > Unclassified | place: Canada...
CCAATGCTTCAGGATCAAAATCAGCAAAATGAGATAAAGTTAAAAGGTTAGTTCCTCTAATGAAAAACTTCATACTTTTGAAAACTAAAGTGTTTCTACCTTGATACGTATAACTCAATTCTACATTTTTCAATTTTAGAAAATCAGCCTTTTCAATCCAGAATGATGAGTTTCTAAAATTATTAGAACCGTTCGTAGTGGTTAATCTCGGCATATGTCCGGTTGGATTGTTCGTCACATGATATCTTTCTAATGCCAACTCAGAATACTTATTCTCTCCTCTTATCCAGTAATAATCATTATTTAGCCAATTATAAAAACCGAGTTGCGACGTCCCCGAAACATATAATCCAAACCTTTTATACATTAAATTGACATTCAAGCCTATGTTAAAGCGTGGAAAACTATTTCCAAGTTTCTGCTGATCAAGCTCATTAATCATTTGGTCTTGATTCAGATCTTCATAAGCAATGTCTCCAATACCATAAGTACCAAACGTTTGCTGATAGGCTGATGACAGATCCACATCTTTTCCAAATAATCCCATCGCAACATATCCATACATAGCGTCAGTGGGCTTCCCAACACGATTTAAATAATCGTCTGGATAATCAACCTGGTTTGTTTTTATTATTTTATTTTTTGAATAAACAGTATTTACGCCGAGTTGGTATGTGAATTCACCAACTTTATCAGTGTAAAGTATTTCTGCTTCAATACCTCGATTTTGAACTTGTCCCCAATTAACAAATTGATATAGCCCACCGAGCACCATCGAATTTGAGAAATCAGCTGCCTGAATGATATCAGATCTCATTTCATTAAAATAATTTAGCTCTATGTTTAACTTATTGTTAAACGCTAATGCTTCTATCCCAAGATTGAATTCTAAAGATTTTTCCCATTTTAAGCTTGGGTTTCCGATCTGATAAAATTTAACAAGACTGGGATTAAGTGAATTATTCATCCTGGCAGAGCCACTTGATTCATATGAACTTAAAAATAAATTATAAGCTGTTTGCCCATCATAGGGAAGCACCCCAAAGCTAGATTTAAGTTTTAGAAAATCAACATAGTCAACTGTTTGAAAAAAATCTTCTGATGAGATTATCCATCCAAGTGCAGCTGCATATGACATAGCATATCTATTGCTGTTTGAAAATTTATTATTTCCTAAATATCCAATATTTCCTTGAATAATATATTTATCACGATTTATAAAATTGACTTTCAAAACATTATTTAAAAATTTAATATCTTGATTAATACCAGTTCTTTCGTTCAGATAAAAATTATATAAGTATTGTAGAGAAACATGTAAATGATCATTTAGGTTTCGCTCGTAATTCAGTGAACCTAAAAAATTTAACTTTCTACTATTTGTATTATCTGTTAAAGTAATCAAATCATTTTTATCATGTTGCTTACGCATAATCATAATCAGGGAATCATTACCGTCCGGTGTTTTAAACCAGCGTTGAGAATAGGTTGCCGCTGTTGTTGACAAGCTTTCAGTTCCTGAAAATTCATTATCAAACATCAAATAAGTACTAGCTTTCAAACCTTTTACATAATGTTTGAAATCGAAATCCAATCCGACATTTAATTGACCTGCCAAACTTTGATTTTTCCTATATCCACCGTACATCAGGGTACCGTATAAATTATCTATGACAGTATTGCTAGCTCCAAGATTTGGATAGCCGGCTGAATCTGCCGGGATAATATTTTCCGGAATCATTATAGGGTATTCATTAGGACGATGCGAACTTAAAGTACTTATTAAATCACGATCATTAATTTGATTTCCATTTGCAACATCAAAGACGAGTCCCATGCCTATAGATGCAGATATTAAGTCATTGATTCGCATACTTAAATTACCACGAGCATTAAATCGATTACGATCGTGTGCTCTTCCTATTTTTTCTAATCCGGTTTGATTTAGAAAACCTCCAATAAAAGAGTACTGTGTAGTTTCAGTTCCTCCTGAATATTCAAATGTAGCCTTATTAAAATTATTATAATTGTTCAAGAAGTAATTATAATAATCTAAATTTGGGTATCTGAAGTCATTTTCACCTGAGCTGTTTTTATAAGCTAACAAATCATCATCAGTATAAATCCCGGGTAATCCATCATTTGTACGTGCTTCATTATATAACTTGGCATAGTCATATGATTGTAGAAAATTCGGATATTTTGCAGCCAGTCCAATTCCACTCTCAAGACTCGCATGTATGGTACGAGTCATTTTTCGTCCTTTCTTAGTGGTTACTAATAATACGCCATTTGCTGCACGTGGACCGTATATTAATTTTGTTAACGGATCTTTCAATATTTCTATGGACTCAACTTCTTCAGCCAACAATGTCCCAATTCCTCTCTCCATACCATCAACAATAGTGATAATGCCGTCACCACCACCTCTACTTAAGCCTCTACTTATTAAAGTTGCATTATTTGAACCAAGAGTTCCACCAGTATCATGTCTAACAATGAGCCCCATCAGTTTTCCTTGTAATGCATTACCTAAACCCATAGAAGGGAAAGATTCTAAATCTACTCCGTTAATCCTGCTAACTGCACCGACATTGTAGTTTTCAGTAAGTACAAAATCTGATATCAGTGACAGTGAATCTCGTTGTTCCATTTTCAACTTTGATGTATCACTGTTTATCTGTTGTTCCTGTGAATAAAGAACAGTAAATTTACTCCAGAGCAATAACAGGAGAATAAAGCTTTGTAAAAAAAAGTGAATTCTTTTCTTTTTCATACGATAGTTTTTATTTTAGTTACCAACCAGGATTCTGTTTGAAATTTATATACCTATTAGCCTCTTCCTGCGGTATGGGATACCAATAATGTTTTCTCTCAAATACTCGCAATTCTTCCGGAACATCTTTTAATTGATATGTAAATACATTTCCGGGATTTGGTTTTAGCTGCGTAGCATCACTTGGGATTGCACGAATACCCTTTATTGGACTTGGCATGTTAAACAAACTCTCAGCAATCATCCAACGGCGAATATCAAACCATCGATGATTTTCTAAAAGTAATTCAACAGCTCTCTCATCTCTAATTACATTTCTAAACCTTGTTGCATCCGTTGTCAAATCAATTTTAACAGCGGGCATGCCTACTCTGGCTCTAACTTTATTAATTGCATCAACTGAAGAATACGTGTAGCCTGCAGGAACTGTAGTTGGACCATAAGCTTCATTCATTGCTTCTGCATAGTCAAGCCAGACTTGAGTTGTCCGTATATGAACACAATTATAATAGTACAGCAAAGCATCATTATGATTAGGCTTATCTAATTTTACTGCCTCGGGCCATAACCATTTTTTTACCTGATAACCTGTCCTAACAGTTGATCCGGGCGGTACAGCAGGTTCTACATCTGCTCCACCCTCCCACGTGCAAACATAATTTGGCGAACCATTAGCATAATTTCCATATTGCTCTCCGGGATAAAGTATAAAAGCATCAAACCTTGGATCACGATTATCAAACGGATTTATGGGATCAAATGTAGGATCATTACTTTCCCAGCCCGTTGGCGTTAAAATCGCATTATACCCATTTATCGTTTGAAACTTATCAATTAGATTTTGAGATATACTAACATTAGCTTGTCCATAGTTGCCTGCTCCACCGGTTCTCTCTGTTAACCAGAAAATATGAATGTCAGGAGTTCCACCGGCGCCCTGCCTACGGTACGCTCCCGCAGAATTAATATACCACAATGACTCATCACTGACAAAATTAGGGGAGTGATAGAAAATATACTTATAATTAGCACCTCCAGGCATCATTTTATGAGCAGGGACATTGGTTTCCACATACTCAAGACACTCTTTGGCATACTGCGCTGCTAATTTAGCTTTTTCCACGTCATAACCATTATTCTCGATTTTATCTAGAGGATTACACATAAGCGGACTTGCAGCATACAAAGCAGCCATTTCTTTCACAGCATATGCAGCAGCTTTATTGGGGCGTCCCAACTCTGAATCCAGCCACTCATGAGGTAAGAGCTCTATTGCTTGATCCAACTGTTCAATCACCCACAAGTGGGATTCCCAATAGGTTTTCCTTTCCATATCCATATTATCGCTGGTAGATAAAACTTTATCAAAGATCGGCATTCCTCCAACTCTACGAATAATTTCAAAATAAAACCAAGCCCTGAAAAAATATGCTTGCCCTAATAGCTCTTCTTTCTCACTTTTAGATAAAATAGACATTGTAGGAACCTTCTCTATAATGCGGTTTGAAATTCTTAAAGCCAAAAAGGCATTGGGAATCACTCTACCTAAATTTGAACCTACATCATCAGTGCTCCATCCAGTTTCAGGAGATACCGCACTATTGAGCCAAATTCCTTTATTTATATAATTAGTAATTTGGGTAAAGCCATATGGATTTGCTGCTTCGTCTGACATTTGCCCCACATGTGCCCGATTTGCTGTTTGGTTTTTCCAAAATGAGAAATCATTGATACAATTATATACTTTATCAAGATATCCTCTGGTTGAAAAAAAGCTACTAAACACTTCATCTTCCGACAATCCTAAATCAGGGTTTTTTTCTAAATAACTTTCACAAGAAAATAATGTTAGAAGGATGATTAATATTATATTATATTTCTTTTCCATAATTTATCTTTTAAAAAGTCACTCTTGTACCAAAATTAAATCTTCTAACCATTGGATAAACAGAAACTGAGCTTCCCTCTGGATCTAATTGTCTGTTAAACTTCGTAAATGTGAGTAAATTATTGCCATTTACATATAGTTCAATATTGTTTATTCCAAGCTGCGCACGATTTAGAATGGATCTATCAATTAAGTAAGAAATTTCAAGGTTTTTAAGTCGGACATAGGAAGCATCCTGAAAACTAAATGTTGTACCTCCAATCATACTATAACCTCTATTTTGACTAAGAACATGAATAGAGGGCTTTGTGGCATCACTTGGATTTGCAGCATTCCATCTGCCCGGAGCGTCTGTGTTTGCGCTATAAATACCATTATTGCCGTATTCCATGTCCCACAACACCGAACCATCCACTTCCTTATATATTTGAGATACTCCATAAAACATGGCACTAAACTGAATAGATTTGTAACTAAGTCCCACAGTCCAGCCATAGGTTACGCGAGGGAAACTATTGTATTTTTGTGGTATTTTATCTTTGTTCATATCTATCACTCCATCAGAGTCATAGTCCAAATACATAAGATCACCCGGCACCAACAATGTTTGCGTAGCTTTATTATTAGGCGTTGTATAATTAAAAATATCATCTAAAGATTCATAATAACCTATATTTTGTAATTTATAGGCAGCCCGAATAGGTTTACCCGCATTTTTTAAATATTCCGATAAATAGGCAGGATCATCCCGAAAAACGACTCGGTTTTCATTAAAGGAATAATTTCCTTTAATCCAATATTGCCAATTTTTGGATAAATTATCCTGCCATGCCAACTCAATTTCAAAACCACGACTTTTAGTTCGTCCGATATTACCTGCAGATGCTGTGTTTCCAAACCATCCGGGAACATACACCGACATAAGAATACCTTCACGATTTTCTGAATACAGATCAAATGAACCGGTGAGTCTGTTGAAAATTTTTGTTTCAATTCCAAAATTTTGTTTATACGCAGTTTCCCAGGTTGCATTTATATTGGCAGCACTCCCCTCTGTATATAACGGACCATACGAAGTTGTCACATCTTTCCCAAAATTAATTCCACCGCCGTCATTAGAATATAATTGTATATAAGTAAATGGATTGGCATATCGATCGTACCCTACTATTCCATACGAGTACCTGAATTTTAAATTATTTAAATAAGAACCCATTGTATTTTTTATAAAAGGCTCTTCAGATGCCCTCCATCCTATAGAATATGATGGAAAAAAATGAAAACGAAGTCCCGGTGCAAATTTGTAAGATCCTGTATACGCTCCATTAAATTCGGCAAGGTAACGTTCATTCCAGTTGTATGTCATCCGAGTAACCCATGCCTCATCTTTATATTCATAATCCATTTCACTAACGCTGTTTCTTTTCAACATGTTATTCTCATTCCTATTCATCAGAGCTAATAATGAAATATTGTGCAAATCGAAACTTCGTGTATAATTTAAAGCTAATTCATAATATAATTTATTACTATAACCACCATCTAATAAATTATCATAAGCAGCTAACGGAATTCTTCCTTGATATTCAGGATCATCTGTAGGACTACGTTGTTCACGTTTCAAAGCATAACCACCACCAGGTAGAATTTGTGTGTAATCCCACTCCCTATAATAAGCAATATAGGCTACTTCACCGAAATTGCCACCTGAATACCGTTGTAATCTTGTTTGAGCATTAGATTCGGCATTGTAAGCTAATTTTCCGGAAAAATTCAATCCTTTCGTGATAAAATCTAAATTTTGTTTTAATGAAACATCGATAAAATTTTGGTTATACTTGTAAATGCGCTGTCCAAGTTCAAAGAGTAGGAATAAATTATCTGATTGTACTGCATTAGAGCTAACCCCGTAATAGCCATCATCGTATTTGATTGGAAATACGTTTCGCGGAGCATTGTATAATGTTTTAAAAAACCTTTCCTGACCAAATGCATCGTCATTCTCATTATTCCCATCTGCCCGATAGCCCGTTTGACTTCTATAACCTTGCTTCCCTGCTAAATTTATTGCAAGGGTTGTGGATTTTGTAATATTAAAATCAAAATTTGCTCTCCAATTGAATCGTTTGTAACTAAAGGCCGGATCAAACATATCAGTTTTCTGTGTATTATAAACATCCCCGTCATGTAAGTAGCCGATTGAGGTGAAGTATTTCATAAACTCTGAACCTCCCCGAATATTTAAATTGTATTGTTCTGAAAGCGAGACGGGTCTTATAATTTCATTATACCAATCTATAGTTGGAAAGTATTGGTTGTAAGGTCCTATGTTTCCTGTTGCATACGCATTTTCCCATGCTGCTATAGTGGACTCAGGTATTAAAGAAGAATAAGCTAAGTCATTGACAGCTCCTTCATTCCATAAGTGCATAGCAGTTACGTAATCGGTGTACTCAGGATGTGTTAGAGGCTGTTTAAAACCAAAGTTTGCTGTAAGAGAGATTTTAGGTTTTTCCTTGGTACCTCTTTTAGTTGTAATTAATATTACACCGTTTGCTCCTTTAACTCCATAAACAGCTGTAGCCGATGCATCTTTAAGAACTGAAAGAGATTCAATCTCGTTGGGATCAACATCATTCATATCTCGTTCCACCCCATCAACCATAATCAAAGGATCACTTGATTGCCAACTTGAATTTCCCCGTATAGTAATTTGGGCATCGTCTGCTCCCGGTTTTCCGTCAACCATCACTGATGTTACTCCGGCCATCATGCCTTGAAGAGCTTCAGAAACTGTTGTAACATTTCTGACTTTTTGTAATTCTTCACCTTTCAAAGCAGAAATAGAACCAACTAATGATGCTTTTGTCTGTATGCCATAGCCCACCACTACGACCTCTTCAAGTTCTTTGGTATCTTCTCTCATAAACACCCGCTTATACAAATCATCATCAGCATGTAATACCAATTCAACATCAGTATATCCAATATAGGAAAATACCAACAGACTATTAGTTTCAGCTGAAATTGTATACTTACCATTATAATCTGTAATGGTTCCTGAATTAGTCCCTTTTAGAATCACTGATACGCCGATAAGTGGCTCGTTGGTAGTTTCATCCATTACTTGTCCTGCCCACTGATATTGTTGAGCACTAATACCGATCGATAAAAAAAGGAAAAGGAACAGATGGTAAAATAATATTATGTTTCTCATTCTATGTATTTGTGTAATTGATATTAAATCAATGAAATATAATATCTTGGCGGATTATGTTTTCGTTTGAGCGAAAGTCTCTACCCATTTGTTTGTCAACATCCTTCATACAGAAGCAATCCACATATGATGCATACCATATAAGATATTAAAATGAAATTTCATCTAAAAAAGTGAGAGGCTGCCATTTTTAATCAAACAACCCCTCAACAAAAAATTTATAAAGCTATCTTTAGATTTGCTGTACCAACCTTCACAATATATACTCCTCCCTGTAAATTAAAATCAACACTTTGTGATTGTGTTGTAATATCCTGAACTATTTTTCCAAGCATATCGTATACCAGCACCCTTGATATACCTTGTAGTCCGCTTAAAGTTATAAGACCGTTTTTTGTGAAAACTGTTATATCATTATCTAATTCTTGGAATTTAATGCCTGACATTACCCTTTTAATGGATTTTACACCTTTATCGTCTGTGTAAATCTTAGGAGCCGCCCCCTCCATTTCAAAATAGGAAGAAGACTTAGCATCGGACAATATCTCAGCACCATCAAGCTCTTCAACATCAATAAATTCACCTGCGGCTTCTGATTTCACACTGTTAAAAACACAAGATTCCAAAATGGGAGTAACATCCGACGAATAAGCAAAATCGCAATCAGGTGTTTCTGCTCTTACATTAGATAACATAACAAGGTCTTTTACAATCATTGCACTCACTGAGGCAGGAGAAGCTGCTTTGACACGAATCATAGGCAGGAGAGAAGTGGATTCGGCAGTAATGCTGCTATTTATAATATTAACGTTTTCTATTAAAATATTAGAAGGGTATGCGTCAGCAGCCTCCATGTGAATAATCAAACCATTTTTTCGATTCAAGTCTTGTCCACTTGAAGCATCTGTGGGGTGTTGATTGTGTAATTCAAAATCGTTATTCATAAATGTTACATTTCTGAGTGTAAGCTCTGCCCCCCATTTGAAAAACATCATCCCGGCGATATTATTAAAATCATATTCACCGGAATCTTCTATAAAACAATTCTCCATGGAAAAGGAAACCGGGGTTGCAGCCGCTGCCGTAGCAGCGATAATAGCACCTTGACGTACAAATATTTTTCTGAAATTACAATTCTTAAAGGAGTATTTTTGATTCTGTCCTTCAGCAACAACGACAGCACCACCCCAATTATGTTTGGTTGCTCCTATGTATTGGAATGTCATATTTTCACATGTTAACTCCATATTATCACAAGGATAGTTAGTCTTATGAGTCCGGAATAAATACCCTGCTTGCTGTCCATCAAGCATTTCGAAAGTTTCAAGACTTGCTCGTTGGATGAAGGTCTTATCAGCTCCGGATCCAATAATAGTTATTTTCACATCGGGTATGCCCTGCAGTTCACTTTCAATATAGGTGCCTGCATCAACTTGGATAGTGTATGTATCAAGTACATCTTCTCTAATTGCTTCCCAAGCTTCAGATATAGTCTTGTATGGCTTGTCAAGACCAACTTCATACATTCCTTGTGCTGATAAAAAACTTAGTCCAATCAGCATAAACATTAAAAATAAAGTACTTTTTTTCATAAACATCTAATTTGAAAAATTTAACAATTAATATACAACTCTCTCTGTTTTCTTCGATGGCTCGAACACCTTGCAAAGATAATTGATGCAAAGCCATTACATGGTTTACATATAAATCAAATATGTTCAATTTTTATTCATGTACGTAAAAATATATAAAGAGGCCGGTCGTAATCGAATTTATCACTCGAATTTATAGGGTCTGAGAAGCCTCTCTCAAGTGTTTTTTTAAGAGCCTATCTTAAGTTATCCTCCTATGAATAATATTTAAGAATTAATGAATAAATGTTACTGTGATTACTGAATCTTTATAAATACCTTTGTTTCGTATCTTTTTTTATAAAATGCAATGAACAGAATACTTATTTTACTTTTATCAGCGGCACTCACACTCCCCGGAGCATACGCTCAATTATCATTTGGAGAACCACAAAACATCAACCAAAAATGGCAATTTTACTTAGGGGATAATAACCAGGCATCTGAGGTTAATTTGAACGATCTCAAATGGCAGACAATCAATCTTCCTCACGATTGGAGT
>Ga0265293_10014456_pt1 | contig 10014 bp, 11 predicted proteins | sample Munlanlewell138R_FD_192505 | JGI IMG/M metagenome (GOLD analysis project Ga0265293, IMG submission 192505) | Leachate microbial communities from a municipal landfill in Southern Ontario, Canada - Leachate well 138R | ecosystem: Engineered > Solid waste > Landfill > Unclassified | place: Canada...
CACGGTGACGCCCCGCCCGCAAGACGGCAACCCCCGGCCACGGCTGTTCCGGCTGCCAAGGGCACAAGCACTCATCAATCGTTTCGGTTTCAACAACCTGGGGCTGGATGCATTCATTGCCAATGTGCAAGGCAGCCGTTTCCGGCAGGAAGGCGGGGTTCTGGGGTTGAACATCGGCAAGAATGCCAGCACTCCCATTGAGCAGGCTGTTGACGATTATCTTAAATGTCTGGATGGCGTATATACACATGCCGATTATGTGACCGTCAACATTTCTTCGCCGAACACGCAGAACCTGCGGGCACTGCAGGCGGGTGATGAACTCACTTCCCTGCTGCAGGCTCTGAAAGAACGGCGTGAAACGCTGGCCGACCAACACGGCAAACGCGTACCTATGGCCGTGAAGATCGCCCCAGACCTCAGCACGGAACAAGTCGATGTCATTGCCGGGTTGTTGCTGCAATACGATATGGATGGCGTGATCGCCACCAACACCACGCTGGATCGCAGCACAGTGCAGGGCCTGCCCCATGCCGACGAGGCTGGCGGCTTGTCCGGCCCGCCCGTGCACGAGCACTCCTTGAAAGTGATCCAGCGTCTGCGAGAAAAGCTGGGATCGGCCACCGCCATCATTGGGGTAGGCGGTATTTCTTCAGGCAAGCAGGCTCGCGAAAAGATTGAGGCCGGCGCCGACGCCGTTCAGCTGTATACGGGGTTGATCTATCGGGGGCCGGCCCTTATCAGCGAGTGCGTCCGGGCCGTATGAAGTTCTGCATCCGGGCAAGATAGCCGGATGAATCCTGGCCTGAAAAAAGAAACCGCCCCGGATGCCGATAAAGCTCTGGCATCCGGGGCGGTTTCAGGGAACGCCTGCCTTGCGGCAGGTGTGTTCCTATTCCTGCTTAGGCTTCAGCAGCAGGGGCGCGACGGGCACGCGTCGTGGCTGTAGCAGTAGCGCTCTTGGTGGCTTCGGCAGCGTCAGACGCAGCCTTGAGCGTAGCATTGGCAGCTGCGGTGAAATTCGTTTCGGCAGCATCGCTGGCCTGACGTGCGACCTTGGCAACCGATTCGTAAGCGCTGCTTGCCGTAGCCAGCGAGCTCTTCATCAAGGCCACAGCACCTTCAGAACCGGTGGGGGCATTCTTTGCCAATTGCTCAACAGTGTCGTCAAGCTGACGCTGAGCTTGAGCGATTTGCTCTTCCGTCAGTTTCGTCAGGCTGGATTGCACACCAGCAACGATGTCATAAACATGCTTGCCGTAAGCAGCAACCTTGTCGGTGCTGGGCTGAACCAGGCTGGTAGTGAAGCTGACAGCTTCCTGGACGTCTTTAACTTCCATGGCTTCCTGAGCCTTCTGGCCGGCTTCGTCCAGCGAAGCACGTACAACCTTGAGGTTCAAATCGACCAGCTTTTCGAAGCCGTTGAAAAACGCTTCTTGAAAGGCCAGAAGGTTATCAACAGTTGCTTTCTGGTTGACTAAAACTTGTTGGGGGACCGCGCTCATATGATTTCCTTTACCTTCGGTGGTGATAGGCCTTGGGCCTGTAAGCGGAAAGCAGATTGCTGCACCGCACAAAACACATTTTTACCGAAGCTGCACCCTATGTCAAGAGGAATTTATTGCATCGCAACATAACAACAGGCGCTCGCTATCGCCGGCCCTTGATTGCTCGGAGCCTCATGGCAGCAAAGAGTCTGGTGCCCAAACGTAAAAATCTCGGGTTTACCCCGGCGGACAAGGCATAACCATTGCCTTAGCATCTAACACCGGCTTGATGCCCTGCAAGTATGGCAAGGCCAACTGCGTTTGTCCGCCACAAGTCGCCAGACCGGCGCCTCTCAACTGTATTCAGGAAATATGCCAATACTATGAAAAACTTTCCCCTGAAACTTGCTTCCGCCCTTATCCTGGGTTCTGTCATGCTCGGAGGAACAGCCTCCGCCCAATACCCTGAGCGGCCCGTCAACATGGTTGTACCTTTCTCTGCGGGCGGCCCGACCGACACCGTGGCCCGCTCGCTTGCCGAAGCCATGCGCCCCACTTTGGGCGAAACCGTGGTGGTCGAAAACAAGGGCGGCGCCGGCGGCACCATTGGCGTGACTCATGTCGCACGCTCCAAACCTGATGGCCACACCATACTGTTGATGCATATCGGCTTCTCCACGGCTCAATCGCTATACAAGAATCCCGGCTACACATCCGAGAGCTTCGAACCTATCGGCCTGGTTCTCGATGTACCCATGACCCTCATTGCGCGTTCCGACTTCCCCGCCAACAACATCACCGAACTGGTGGAATACATCAAGAACAACAAAGACAAGGTCTCTCTGGCCAACGCAGGCATCGGGGCTGCCAGCCAGCTTTGCGGCACCATGCTGACGAGCGCGATTGGTGTGGATCTGCTCACGATTCCATACAAGGGCACTGGCCCGGCAATGAACGACCTGCTGGGCAAGCAGGTCGACATCATGTGTGATCAGACCACCAATACTTCACAGCACATCAAGGCTGGCACGGTCAAGGCCTATGCCGTCACCAGCAAGGAACGCGTGCCGACCCTGCCCGACCTTCCCACCATGCAGGAATCGGGTTACGACGGTTTCGAGGTCGGTATCTGGCATGGTATCTGGGCGCCTAAAGGCACGCCCCAGCCCGCTCTGGACAAACTTCAGGCGGCCCTGAAGGCAGGTCTGGAAGATAAAGCCTTCCAGGAACGCATGGCTGGCCTGGGCGCCAACTTGCTGGCTGACCGCGCCAACCCCGAAGCGCTCTCCGCACACGTGAACCAGCAAGTCCCCCAATGGGCCGAACTGTTCAAGAAGGCGGGTATCGAAGCTCAATAAAGCTGGCTGTGGTTCCAGTGTCCTGAATCCAACCACCGATTCAGGACACTGGGTACCCGAAGCGGCCTGCCATAACGGCGATTCCGGGTTCAGCTTGCAGCTGCCTCGTAGCCCAATGCTTCGGAAATCTTCAAGGCTGCGTTTTGCAGCAGCGGAATCCACTCATCCCGCAGGCGGTCGGTAGGCGCCGACAGCGACAGCCCTGCCTGCAGTTTGCCTGTGTCGTCGTGGATGCCGGCGGCAATGCAACGGACACCCAGTTCCAGTTCTTCGTTGTCGCGCGCATAGCCGTGACGGCGCACCATGGCCAGTTCACGCTCCAGCCGGTCGATATCAGTAATGCTATTGCGCGTCGTCCCGGCCAGGCCGGTACGGGTGGCGTAGGCACGAACCTGACGCGAGTCGGCTACGGAAAGAAACAGTTTCCCTGTAGAAGTCAGATGCAGGGGCGCATGCCCGCCTATGGCGCGCACTACCTGCATGCCGGATCGCTCGCTCCAGGCGCGTTCGATATAAACGATCTCATCACCCTGCTGCAACGACAGATTGACCGTCTGACCTGTCACCCGATGCAGTTCACGCATTGGGTCCAGCGCCACTTCGCGTACATTCAGACGCCGCTTGACCAGCGAGCCCAGCTCAAGCAGCCGCATGCCCAACTGATACATGCCGCTGTCTACCCTGTCCACGTAACGCCCCACCACCAGATCGTTCAGGATCCGATGAGTGGTCGACGTATGCAGGCCGGTCGCTGCTGCCAGATCCTTGAGCGCGACCGGTTCGTTATGCAGCGCCAGCACATCCAGCAGCCTCATGGCCCGCTCCAGCACCTGAATGGACACATGGCTGCCATTGACATGCAGGGTCGGGGCGGGATGGACGGACTCAGTACGAGCGGGTGATATGGGCATGATGATGCAACGCAACATTTTCGTATGGTGGAATATACACGAAGTGTGTGACGCTGTCTGCCCGTTGCGGCAATGCGTGTCCGGTCAAGGTGTAAGTTCGCCCCCGAGACGGCGCACCTCTTCGCGCAGATACGCCAGAGCCTCGGCAGCAGCTGCCGGTTCGCCCTTCACGCCCAGGTCGATATGGGGCCGCCCCTTGCCCAGGCTGGGCAGACTGAAAGCCCGTACGCCGGGCCAACGCCGTTCCAGTTCTTCAAGCGCGGGTATGACCCTGGATTCGGGCATTTCAAAGACCAGGAAAGAATGCTCGACGCGCTCAACCTGATGGTGCAGTGAGGGATAACGCTGGTCCAGTGTCCATTCCATCATGGGCCAGGCCATGACGGGGAAACCCGGCATGAAGGTGTGATCGCGAATGAAAAACCCGGGGATCTTGTTATAGGGGTTGTGAACGATATCGCTTCCCACCGGAAAGACACCCATTTCCAGGCGTTGCCGGTTCTCAGGCAAGGACATGTCGCCACTACCCCGCCCGGCTCTTTCATTGTCAGCACAGCGCTCGGTAATCAAGCGCTCGGCTTCGGGATGCAAGGCCAGTTTTACCCCCAGGGCGTCGGCGGCGGCCTGCCGCGTACGATCGTCGGGGGTTGCGCCTATGCCGCCGCAGCAGAACACGATGTCTCGGGTGGCAAAGCTGCGGGTCAGGACAGCGGCGATTTCTGCCTGCGTATCGGAAACGATTTCCACAGCGCTGAGCTGCAGCCCCCGCTCACCGAGCAAGGTGATGAGATGAGGCATGTGCTTGTCCTGTCGGCGGCCGGACAGAATTTCATCTCCGATGAGAATAAGGCGGATCTTTGGAAGGGTTTGAGTCATGTATGGGCTCCCGACAGACGATGCTGGCGCAGGATTTCCAGCCCGAAATGGGCGAACACCAAGGAAGAGAACACGGGCATGATCAACCAGGCCGGGGGCAGCAGATTGATCAGAGCCAGGCAGAAACCGATGAGCCACCATTGGCGGTTGTGGCGCCGCCACAGGTAACGCCGTTCTTCAACATTTGCATGTTCGATGATGGCGTCCACACGCAACATGCGCGTGATGGCAAAGGCCCACCAGAAAATCGGCAACAGCACGGCAAAGGGTGGAAACAGCCATAACGGCATGGTCAACAACCAGCCTGCCACAAAGAGAAACCCCACCCAGACGGCATTCCATGCGCTAAGCACCGTCACGTTCTGACCGTTGCGCCGCAAGCCTGGATAATTGGCCTTGTCGAGGTGGCCCAGCACGATAGGCATGATAAAAACAGCGGCGATGATCAGGCCAAGAATGCCCGACATCGGCAGCAGAATGCCCGCGGCCAGCACAGGTATCAGGTAAAGCTTGATGGAGAACAGCCCGATGGCCACCAACCAGCCGTCCACCGTGTTGACCATGTCCCATCCCGCCGAACGCATTTCCAGCCAGTCGGTCAGGGGCGACCAAAAGATCCACAACAGCAGAATGGCGCCCAGCAAGGTAATGATGAAAGGCAGCAAAATCGCAGCCAGCATCTTCGGGTGCAGCTGCGATACCAGTGCACGCTTGAAGGATACCGCCACGGTGCCAAGGCCTGTCGGTGCAACCCTATCATCACGCAAAGCCACTTGGTGTTCTTTCATTGGGCGCTCTCAGTTTGAACAAAAACCATCGTATTCAATCAGCTTCGGGGCCTGAGCCCAAGCTTCACCGCAACTATACAGGTGAGCTCCAGGCTCCGTAAAATGATGGGATCCCATCCACATGCCCGCTGTGGTCAGCAGCCGGGACGCCGTTTCAGGACGTGGCCGGTAAACCACAAGAATGACTCTTATCTATGAATTTCTTTGATGCTCAGCTGGAATTAAGCGCCTTGTCGCAGCGGCTTGCCGGCCATGATGGCCTGGTCGTGGTCTGCTATTGCGCCGCCTGGTGCGATACCTGTAGCCAATACCGTGACGGCTTCGAGGCATTGGCACAACGGCTTTCCCAGCACGTTTTCGTATGGGTGGACATTGAAGAGAACGAAACCCTGCTCGACGATACAGAGGTGGAAGATTTCCCCACGCTGCTGGTGCAATCGCCTTCAGGGAATGTGTTCTTCGGGCCCATGCCGCCCTACCATGAGCACCTGGAACGGCTGTTGAACAGCGTCGTGCCGACAGACTCGGCATCTGCTGACGGGCCGGGCCCTTTGAAAAAACTAGTGGCGGCCGCCGCCCAATAAAACGCCTACTGACCGGCGCCTTTCGGAATCCCGGTTCCCTGTTGCAACGGACGTGGTAGACGCGGGTGGGGCAGTTGGCGTTGAGGGTACGTAGGGGCGGTAGAAGAAATCATCCACCGGCTGGGTGGGGCGTTGGTACGAGCCCGAAGCACTACGACCATGACCCGAACGGCTGCGGCGCGGGGCTGCGGGCAGGCTCAGCTGGCCACGTGGAATCTTGCGCCCTATCAGTTTCTCGATATCACCCAGCAGGCGTTCTTCTTCGGGCCCGAAAAAGCTGATGGCCTCCCCGCTGGCGCCTGCGCGGCCTGTGCGGCCAATGCGGTGTACGTAATCTTCTGCATTGTGCGGCAGGTCGTAATTGATGACGCACGGCACCCCTGCCACGTCCAGCCCGCGAGCCGCTACGTCGGTGGCCACCAATACTTCGAGTTCGCCGGCCTTGAAGGCTTCAAGCGCCTTCATGCGGTCACCCTGGCTTTTATCGCCATGAATGGATTCCGCCTTTACGCCATCGCGAATGAGTTCGCGCGCCAAACGGCTGCAACCGATCTTGGTATTGGAAAACACGATGACCTGACGCAGGCCGCGCGACTTGACCAGATGCACGACTGCAGAACGCTTGTCGGCGGACGCCAGGGGGTAGACCTGCTGGGTGACGGTGTCGGCGGTTGCATTGCGGGCCGCGACGGAGACTTCGACAGGATTGTTCAGGTAACTGCGGGCCAGCTTTCGTATTTCATTGCTGAAGGTTGCCGAGAACAGCAAGCCCTGACGACGCGCCGGCAATTGCCGCACGATACGATCGAGGTCGGGCAAAAAACCCATGTCCAGCATGCGGTCGGCTTCGTCCAGCACAAACAGCCCGACCTGGCTCAGATTGAGATTTTTCTGTTCCAGATGGTCAAGCAAGCGGCCAGGCGTAGCGACCAGCACTTCGCAGCCACGGCGCAACGCCTCTCGCTGAGGGCCGATATCGACGCCGCCGAACACGACGGCGGACCTGAGCGGCACGTGCTTGCTGTACTGCACCACGCTTTGATGGACCTGGTCGGCCAGTTCGCGGGTGGGGGCCAGGATGAGCGCCCGCACGGGATGCCGCGCAGGCGACGCACTGGTATTGGCCAGCGGCATGAGGCGGTGCAGAATCGGCAATGTAAAGGCTGCTGTCTTGCCCGTACCCGTTTGCGCGGCGCCCATGACGTCACGGCCATCCAGCACCAGCGGAATGGCCTTCGCCTGTATGGGTGTGGGGGTGGTGTAACCGGTATCGGCAATGGCCTGGAGCAGGCCGGGGTGCAGCCCGAACTCAGGAAAGGTGGCGATAGTGTCTTGCTGAATTTGTGTAGTGTCTGTCATTGAGGTGTGCATGCCCCGCCCGGAGATCCCGGCGGCGGCGTCGGTAACGCATTGATTTTAACGCAGATGTGCGCCGCCCCCATTACAAACCTGAGACATGCGGCACTATGACGACACTCTGCCGCCCCAAGAGACCGGCGATCTAGAACGGCCACCAGGGCCGCAGCAGCCAATAAGCCACCATGCCGCCGACTATGACCAGCAGGCTGTTACGGGTTTTCAGGTACAGCAGTATGGCCAGCGCCGCTGCGACGGCCTTTACGTCCAGAGAGGGCAGCGTGCCCGGTTGCCACGGCAATAGTTCGGGCACCAGAATACCCACCAGTGCTGCAGTGGGAGCAAAACGCAAGGCACTGCGCACCCTGTCGGAAAGTGGCAGGTAATCACCAAACACCATGTAGCCGGAACGCGTCAGCAGGCTGCATAGCGCCAATAGAACTATGGCCCCTAGCAGATACCAGGTGGTGTCATCCCACGCGAACAGTGCCGGCAAACTCATTTGTGCCTCACTTTGCGCGCCAGGCGCTCACTCAATACCCCGGCGATAATGCCGGCCACCACGGCTGCCGCCAGCCCAAGCCGCAACGGCAGGCCCTGGCCGACGTAAGCGACACACGCCGCCGCCAGCATGCAGACCGCCATTGGCCGGGTGCTGACCAACGGGATCACCACAGACAGCAAGGCCAGCACCCCGGCGAATTCCAGTGACCAGGATGTTGGAATTACCGCGGCCAGATAGATGCCGATGATGGACATCGCATTCCACGCCACCCATCCGGGCCCGATGATCCCAAGGAAGTACCAAAGGTGCAAAGGGTTGCCGCGCTCGCGGGATTCCCCATAGCGGCCCATGAACAGCACAAAGCCGATGTCGGATGAAAAAAACCCCACGATCAGCCGCTTGCGCCAGCTCAAATGCCGGAAATATGGCTGCAGCGCAGCGCCAAAGATAAGGAACCGTATATTCACGACCAGACCGGCCGCAAAGATCAACAGCAGCGGCATGCCGTCGCTGATGAGAGGCAGCGCCGTAAGTTGCGCGGAACCCGCATAGACCACCAGGGTCATGAGTGTGGCAAGCGTTTCGCTGATGCCCGATTTGACGATGGCAACACCCGTCACCAGCCCCCACATTCCGATAGCGATAAGGGCCGGAATGGCGTCACGAAAACCGATCATGAATTCCGAACGATACTGCGCTTGCGGCCAAACGGAAACCAATCTGCTGAACAACACGGCACCTATCCTGGGGAAAAACCGGCAGCCGCATATTGTAAACACGCAGTTCCTGAAGCGCTCTGAACCGCCCACCGCGCCATGCGCCTCTCCTGATTCAAGGCGTGCGCTTACTGTTCGATTTATTCAGAGGATCCCTTGGTACAATCAAGCGACTTTTCGGGAGAGCATATATGTCCATGGCTGATCGTGATGGTGTTATCTGGTATGACGGCAAACTGGTGCCCTGGCGTGACGCCACCACGCATGTACTGACCCATTCCCTGCACTACGGGCTGGCGGTATTCGAAGGCCTGCGCGCCTACAACACTGAACAGGGCCCGGCCATCTTCCGTCTGCACGACCACACGCGCCGGCTGTTCAATTCAGCTCATATCTATCAGATGCCCATCCCGTACACCCAGGAAGAGCTCAACGCAGCGCATTGCGAAGTCGTGCGCGCCAACGAGCTGGATTCCTGCTATATACGGCCTTTGGTGTTCTATGGCTCTGAAAAAATGGGCGTGTCGCCCAAGGGCTCGACCGTGCATGTGGCGATTGCAGCTTGGTCCTGGGGGGCTTACCTGGGCGAAGAAGCCCTTAAAGCCGGCATCCGCGTAAAGATTTCCTCTTACGCCCGCCAGCACGTCAATGTGACCATGCCGCGCGCCAAAGTCGCCAGCACCTATGCGAATTCCATACTTGCCAACGCCGAAGCGCTCGACCACGGCTATGACGAAGCGATTCTGCTGGACACCGATGGCTTCGTGGCCGAAGGTGCAGGCGAAAACCTCTTCATCGTCAAGGACGGCGTCATTTACGAACCCGAAATCGCTTCAGCCCTGACCGGTATCACGCGCGCCAGCGTTCACACCCTGGCTTCTGATCTGGGCCTTCAACTGCAGACCCGCCGCCTGACCCGCGACGATCTCTACATTGCCGACGAAGCCTTCTTTTCAGGCACGGCAGCCGAAATCACCCCCATCCGTGAAATAGACGGCCGTCGCATCGGTGCCGGGCAGCGCGGGCCAGTCACCGAAAAACTGCAAAGTGCCTTTTTTGACGCGGTCAATGGCCGCAACCCCAAATATCGTCACTGGCTGACTCCGGTCTGATACGGTACAGCCCGCAAACCAGTCTCTTATCAGGAAACCACATGAGCAGTACGTCACAGAATCCCGTCGAACAGCAGGGCGAGACCGTCTACGTCGAAGCCAAAGACCTACCGGTCTATTGCCCCGGCCCCAAGGCGCCTCTCTGGAGCATGCACCCACGCGTGTACATCGAGATCGTCCAATCGGGCGGCGCCATCTGTCCGTACTGTGGCACAGCCTACCAACTCAAAGAAGGTGAAAAAGTTCACGGTCACTGATCGGGTGAAGACGGTTCGTGGCTGCTAGCGTCGATACCTCACCCTGCCCCGCCCCATCGTGGCT
>Ga0265293_10014457_pt1 | contig 10013 bp, 12 predicted proteins | sample Munlanlewell138R_FD_192505 | JGI IMG/M metagenome (GOLD analysis project Ga0265293, IMG submission 192505) | Leachate microbial communities from a municipal landfill in Southern Ontario, Canada - Leachate well 138R | ecosystem: Engineered > Solid waste > Landfill > Unclassified | place: Canada...
CGGGCTGTGTGACAGGAAGCGCCCCCCTTCAGTCAACGATCTCGACTTCCACGCGCCGGGCCTGGGCATCGTCGCCGGAGCCGGTGGTCTGCTCGGGCTTGCTCATCACGATCGACGATTCGGCCACACCCACCGCCACCAGGGCATCGCGCAGGGCCAGGGCACGCTTCTTGGCGAGTTCGGCGTTCATGGCCGGGTTGCCGGTGGCGTCGTGAAAGCCCGACAGCACCAGCTTCTTGCCCGCCTTGGCCGCGGCAACGGCATCGCTCAGGGCCTCGGCAGCGCCCGGCGCCAGATCGGCCTTGCCGGAAGCAAAGTAGAACTTGACCACGCCGTTTTCGACGACGATGCTGGCGTCGTCGTCATCGGCAGCGGCGCCCACCGGCGCAGCGACCGCCGCCGTCGCGGGCGCCGCCGAGGCCTCGGCGGCAGGCGCCGGCGTGGCGGCCGCGGATGGGCCGGCACCGGCACGCGACTTCTGGATGCCCGCACCGACGGCCAGACCGACGGCCAGCAGAATGGCGGAAATCAGCACGATGGCAACGGCGCGGGTGTCCTGATCGTTATCTTGGGAAGACATGGTGGAATGGCTCCGGAGGGTGGTGTCGGGTGTGTTGCCGGTCAATGACCGGGCGGCTGGCGCCGCTGCGGGCGATGCGCAAGAATGGCGCGATCCGCACATGCAATCCTTGATTTTAGATGGCCCGCCCTGATTCTGTCCCTGCGCCACCTGCCCCGCGCCCATTGCGTTACACCTCGTGGGAACCTGCCGAACGCAATGGCGCCGCCATGATGGCGCAGACCCTGGCGCAATGGCGGTCCTTCGGGCCCAAGGCCGACCTGTGGGTGTTCGGCTATGCCTCGCTGGTCTGGCGGCCCGAGTTTGAGGCGGCCGAACACCGCCCGGCCCGGGTCCACGGCTACCACCGCTGCCTGCACATGTGGAGCCGCGTCAACCGTGGCACCGCCGATCGCCCCGGTCTGGTGTTCGCGCTCATGCATGGCGGCTGCTGCGACGGCGTGGCACTGCGCCTGCCCCACGACCAGGTCGAAGCCGCTATGCCCGCGCTGTGGGAGCGCGAGATGCCCAACCCGGTCTACGACCCCAAATGGCTGCTGTGCCACACACCGCAAGGGCCGGTGCGGGGGCTGGCGTTCACGCTGTCCCGGCGCAGCCCCAACTACACCGGCCCCCTGAGCGATGCGCAGTACCGCGACATCTTCGCCCACGCGAAGGGGCGCTACGGCAGCACGCTGGACTACGCCCGCCAGACCTTGCACGGGCTGCGCTCCCACGGCATCGAAGACCACGCCCTGGCCCATCTGCTGCGCCTGGCCGATCATCTGTGACCCGCCCCTATACTGACACGATGAACATCGCCGACCTCCGCAAGAGCTACGAAAAGGCCGAACTGAGCGAATCGGCCTCGCATGCCGACCCGCTCCGGCAGTTTGACCAGTGGCTGCAGGAAGCCATCCAGTCCGAGGTGCCCGAGCCCAATGCCATGACCGTGGCCACCGTCGGTGCCGACCTCAGACCCACCACCCGCGTGGTGCTCATCAAGGGCTATGACGAACGCGGCATCGTCTGGTACACCAACTACCAGAGCCAGAAGGGCCGCCAGTTGGCCGGCAACCCCTACGCCGCCCTGCAGTTCCACTGGGTGGAGCTGGAGCGCGTGGTGCGCATCGAAGGACTGGTGGAAAAGGTGAGCCCGGAGGAAAGCGACGCCTACTTCCACAGCCGCCCATTGGACAGCCGCATCGGCGCCTGGGCCAGCCCGCAGAGCGAGGTGATCGAGAGCCGGGCGGTGCTGGTGGCCAATGCCGCCAAGTACGGCGCGCAGTTCCTCCTCAACCCTCCCCGCCCACCGCACTGGGGCGGCTACCGCCTCAAGCCCGACAACTGGCAGTTCTGGCAAGGCCGCAAGAGCCGCCTGCACGACCGACTGCGCTACGCCCTGCAGCCCGATGGCCGTTGGCTGCGCGAGCGCCTGGCGCCGTGATCGCTCAGGGCACGGCGCTCGTCAGCACCTCCACCGGCAGGAACTGCAGCAGCGTGCCGCCCACGAAGCTCTGCACGTAGCTGACCACCGCGCGGCGGTACTTCTCGGACGTCACCTCGGCCAGCAGGTCGAGCCGGACGACGATCTTGCCGAACTCGCGCTCGAAGCTCAGGTTGCGCCCCTGGGGGCCGATCTCGTCGGCCAGCAGCAGGGGACGGCCGGCCGCGTCCCGCCGCTGCGCCAGCAGCCAGACGGCGATCTCGACATTGCGCGCGGCGTTGTACACCGTCTGTGCATCGATCCCGTCGAGCAGGTGAAAGCTCGTCTTGCCGCCGTGCGCGGTGATGATCATGTCGGCCAGCGCATGGCAGAAGGCCGCGACACGGTCGCCCTGGAACTCGGGCTGCAGCGCCAGCGCCAGCGCCTGGACGTCGTGCCGCTCGCCGAGCGCGGGCCACGGCTGCCGGGTCTCGATCGACTCGCGCAGGGTTTGCAGGGCGGTCTCGCGGCTGGCGGCGCCGCCCTTGCGCCATTCTTTCGGATTGCGGCGGTACAGCTTGTCGGCCAGCAGGTGGATGCTGACCAGGTTGTCGCGCATGCCCAGCGTGGCCATGCGGTTCACGTCGGACTGGATCAGGTCCTGCGAGGTCATGGGTTCGGCCCTGACCTCGCCGCGGTCCGTGGGCGGGGACGCGCAACCGGCCAGCGCCAGCAGCAGCGTGGCGGCGGCCATGGCCGTGAACGGACGGGGGCGGAAGAAAGCGGATCGCAGGGGCATGACGGGACCTCGGCAGGGCAAGAGCCCGCGTCAGTCCAGCCGCTCCACCGCCTGGTGCCGCACGGCGTCGAGTGCCTCGGGTGGCACCAGCGCGGGCAGCACCTCATGCAGGGGCACCAGCACGAAGGCCCGTTCCATCATACGGGGGTGGGGTACCGTCAACGCGGGCGAATCGATGCGCGCCGTGCCATACGTCAACAAATCGAGGTCCAGCGTCCTCGGTGCGTTGCGGTAAGGCCGCAGGCGGCCGGCCGCCTGCTCGATGTCCTGCAGCACGGCCAGCAGGCCGGGCGCCGTCAGCGTGGCGGCCACCAGCGCCACGGCATTGATGAAGTCGGGTCCTGATGCCTCGACCGGTGCGGTGCGATAGAAGGACGAGGTCCGCAACACACGCACGGCCGGATGCGCATCCAGCGCGGCCAGCGCATCGCGCAGCGACTGCACGGCATCGCCCAGGTTGGCACCCAGGGCGACACAGGCCTGGACCTCAGGCCGCATCGGCCTGGCCTTCTCCGCCGCCTCCGCCGCTGGACTTGCCCGACGACGGCTTGCGGCGACGGCGGCGGCGTTTTTTCGCCGGTGCACTGCCGTCGGACGATGGCATCCCGTCATCTGCCGCCGGTTCGCCGTCGGCACCCTCCTCCTCCTCGATGGAGCGGAAACGCGGATCGTCCTCGGAGGCCTGCGCAGCCGCCGCGTCATCCTTCTTCACGCGGCGCACACGAGCGCCGGCCGCCTTGGGCTGGTTGGCCTTGCGCTGCGCGTCCACCATGTCACGGCGGTGGTCGTCGTCGGCCAGGCTGAAGGTTTCCCACCAGTGCGCCAGTTCTTCGTCCACCTCGCCGGTCTGGGCGCGCAGGCGCAGGAAGTCGAAACCGGCCCGGAAGCGGGGCTGCTCCACCAGGCTGAACGGCGAGGTGCCCACCCGCTTGTCGAAGCGCGGTTGCATCATCCAGATCTCGCGCATGTCGGTGCCCAGCTTGCCGCGGCCCGACACATCGCCGATGCGCGCGTCGAAGGCCTCGTCCACCGCCTCCTGCAGGGCGGCAAACGGGGTGGGCGGACGCTGGTTGCCCCGGGGCTGCAGACGGCGTTCCCAGGCCTTGCGCACATCGGCCCACAGCACGCAGGCCAGCAGGAAACTCGGCGCCACCGGTTTGCCCTCGCCCACACGGCGGTCGGTGTCCTGCAAGGCGAGCCGGACAAAATCGTCGCCGGCGCGCTCGACCACCAGATCCAGCAGCGGGTAGATGCCCCGCGCCAGGCCATAGGTCTTGAGCGATTCGATGCTGGCCAGCGCGTGTCCGGTCTGCAGCAACTTGAGCATCTCGTCGAACAGGCGGCTTTGCGGCACGTCGCGCAGCAGGTCGCGCGAGGCCGCCAGCGGCTCGCGGGTCCTGGCATCGAGCTTGAAACCGAGCGCACTGAGCTTGGCCGCGAAGCGCACGGCACGGATGATGCGCACCGGGTCTTCGCGGTAGCGCATCGCCGCATCGCCGATCATGCGCAGCGTCTTCTTCTGCGCATCGCGGATCCCTTGATGGAAGTCGACCACAACCTGCGTTTCCGGGTCGTAGTACATCGCGTTGATCGAGAAGTCGCGGCGCGCCGCGTCCTGCTCGATCGGGCCCCAGACGTTGTCGCGCAGCACGCGGCCACTGGCGTCCACGGCGTGCTTCATGCCCGCCAGTTGCCCCTTGGAGGTGCGCTCGTTGCCGCTGACCTGCTCGGCGTCGGCGCTGTCCAGGTAGGCACGAAAGGTCGAGACCTCGATCACCTCGTGCTCGCGCCCGCGGCCGTACACCACGTGCACGATGCGGAAGCGCCGGCCGATGATGAAGGCACGGCGGAACAGCCCCTTGACCTGCTCGGGCGTGGCGTTGGTGGCCACGTCGAAGTCCTTGGGACGCAGACCCAGCAGCAGGTCGCGCACGGCGCCACCGACGATGTAGGCCTCGTACCCGGCCTGCTTGAGCGTGCGCACCACGTCGATGGCCCGCTGGTCCACCAGCTTCGGGTTGATGCCGTGCACGCTGGCCGGCACGTCCTGGCGCTTGCCGAACTTGGTGGTCTTGCCGCCCTTGGCGCTGGCCTTGCCCAGCAGCTTGTTGATGAGTTTCTTGATCATTCGAAGAGATTCAGGATACGCCAGCCGCGCTCGACGGCGATGGCCTGGAGCCGGGCGTCCGGGTTGGTGGCCACAGGCTCGTGCACCTTCTCCATCAGTGGCAGGTCGTTGACCGAGTCGCTGTAGAAGGTGCTGTGCACGACGCGGGACCAGTCCAGCCCGCGTGCGGACAGCCATTGTTCCACACGCGCGACCTTGCCCTCGCGGAACGATGGCGTGCCCCGGATGAGGCCGGTGGGATTGCCCTGCGCGTCACGCTCCAGCTCGATGGCGATCAGTTCGTCCACACCGAAGGCCCGGGCAATCGGGCGCGTCACGAATTCGTTGGTCGCGGTGACGATCACCACCTCGTCTCCCGCCTGCTGGTGCGCACGCACCAGTTTCCGCGCCTGGGGCCGGATGGCCGGCTCGATCACCTCGCGCATGAAGCGCCGGTGCGCCGCCTCGGCCGCCGCCACGCCACGCTCGCGCACGGCGTCAACGGAAAAGCGGATGTACTCGTGGATGTCCAGCGTGCCGGCCTTGTACTGCTCGTAGAAGTAGTCGTTGGCATGGGTCTGGGCCTCGGCGGCACGCCAGCCCAGGGTGACGACGAAATCACCCCAGGCGTAGTCCGAATCGAGCGGCAGCAGGGTGTGGTCCAGATCGAAAAGCGCAAGTCTCATTCCGGCAGACGCGTGGTCCTCATTCGTTTTCCAACATGGATTTGATCAGCGGAATCGTGATCGCACGCTGCGTGCGCAGCGCGTAGGCATCGAGCTGGTCCAGCAGCATCATCAGGCTGGACAGGTCGCGTGAGAAGCGGTTGAGCATGAAGTCCATGACCTCGTCGCCCAGGAACACGCCGCGTTCATCGGCGGCGCGGCGCAGCACCGCGCGGCGCTCGGCCTCACCCAGCGCCACGAGGTGGAACACGTGGCCCCAGCCCAGCCGGGTGCGCAGGTCTTCACGCAGTTGCAGGTCGGCCGGCGGCCGGTCGGTGGCGGCCAGCACCCAGCGCGCCCGCCCGTGTGCCGGCGCCTGGGCATTGACGAACCAGTTGAACGCCGCGGCCTGCTGATCCGCCGTGTACAGGTGCACGTCGTCGAGCAGCACCGCCTCCCAGGCGTCGTCGAATTCGCCGGGTTGCAGGGTGTCCGCGTCCATCCAGCCCACCTGCGCGCCCTGCTCGCGCAGCGACTCGCGCACGGCGCGCAGCAGATGCGTCTTGCCACTGCCGCTGTCGCCCCACAGACAGGTGGGCACGGGCGAGCGCAGCGGGTTGCCCGCCCACAGGCGCAGGTGTTCCAGCGCCCCTTCGTTGCCCGCCGCCACGAAATTGGCCAGCGTGGGCACCGGCGCCATGCCGATGTCCAGCGCCAGTTGCCGCATCGCGGTCTGTCGGTCGCGGCTCATGCGCCGGATTCCCGCGAAGAAGATGCGGCAGGGGCCGGCGCGGCCGGCATCGGCGCCTTCAGGTACAGATCGCTGCCGAGGTAGCTGCGCCGCACGCGCCGCACCGCCACCAGCAGCACCGCGCTGGCCGGCAGGGCCACCAGCACGCCGATGAAGCCGAACAGATGCCCGAAGGCCATCAGGGCGAAGATCACCGCAATCGGGTGCAGGCCGATGCGCTCACCCAGCAGGCGCGGCGTGACAACAAAACTCTCGACCGCCTGGCCCACCGAGTACACCAGCGCCACCATGGCCACACCCCACAAGGTCTGGAACTCCAGCGCGGCCGCCAGCAGCCCCAGCACCAGGCCGACCCCGAAACCCAGGTAGGGCACGAAGACGGCCAGACCGGTGAACACCCCGATGGGCAGCGCCAGATCCAGGCCCACCAGCATCAGGCCCACCGTGTAGAACACGGCCAGCACACCCATCACCACCAGTTGCCCGCGCAGGTACTGCCCCAGCACGGCGTCCGTCTCGTCCAGGAAGCTCTGCACCCCCTCGCGCCAGCGCGGCGGAATCATGTGCTTGGTGCGCTCCACCATCGGCCCCCAGTCCAGCAGCAGGTAGTAGGCCACGATCGGGGTGAGCACCAGGTTGCCGAACACCGCCGCCAGCGCACTGCCGCCGATGCGCAGCGAGGACAGCAGGCCGCCCAGGATGTCGCCTTCATTGCCCGTGATCAGTTCCTTGATCCACTCGCGCACCTGCGACACATCGAGATGGACGGGCACGCCCCAGCGGGCCCCGAGCACCTGCAGATACGCGCCAGCCTTGTCCAGCAGCAACGGCACCTGCGCCTTGAACAGCGGCACCTGCTTGGTGATCACCGGCACGATCAGCAGGGCCACCGACAGCACCACCAGAATCACCAGGGCCAGCGCGATGCCGGCGCCCAGCCAGCGCGGCAGCCCCCTGGCGTGCAGTTTTTCCACCGGCGGATGCAGCACGTAGGCCAGCACGCCCGCCATGAGAAAAGGCATCAGCACCGGCGCCAGCACCGACAGCAGCAGCCACAGGGCCACGGCAATCGCGGCCCAGGCGGCCAAACGCTTCTGGTTGGAGGAAAAACTCATGTCGGTCTGCGGGGAGGAAGGGTATCGGCCCGCCATGGCGGGCATGCCCGTAAAATCTCGCCAAATTCTATCGGTCCGGCCCGTTCCCCGGGACGGCCCTGCCTCTGGCGTCCTTTTCCCTCCTGTTCCGACCCCGCACCGGGGCCTTTCCTCCCATGAGCTCCAGCCCCTCCCCCCTGTCCTACAAAGACGCCGGCGTCGACATCGACGCGGGCGACGCGCTGGTCGAGCGCATCAAGCCGCTGGCCAAGAAGACCCTGCGCGAGGGCGTGATGGCCGGCATCGGCGGCTTCGGCGCCCTGTTCGAGGTGCCCAAGCGTTACCAGGAGCCGGTGCTGGTCAGCGGCACCGACGGCGTCGGCACCAAGCTCAAGCTGGCCTTCGAATGGAACATGCACGACACCGTGGGCATCGACCTGGTCGGCATGAGCGTGAACGACGTGCTGGTGCAGGGCGCCGAGCCGCTGTTCTTCCTCGATTACTTCGCCTGCGGCAAGCTCGACGTGGACACCGCCGCCGCCGTGGTCGGTGGCATCGCCAAGGGCTGCGAACTGTCGGGCTGCGCGCTCATCGGCGGCGAGACCGCCGAGATGCCCGGCATGTACCCGGCCGGCGAATACGACCTGGCCGGTTTCTGCGTCGGTGCGGTCGAAAAGAGCAAGATCCTCACCGGCCGGAACGTCAAGCCGGGCGACGTGGTGCTGGGCCTGGCCTCGCACGGCGTGCACTCCAACGGTTTCTCGCTGGTGCGCAAGTGCATCGAGCGCGCCGCCGGCAACCTGCCCGCCACGCTCGACGGCCAGCCCTTCCGCGAGGCCATCATGGCCCCGACCCGCCTGTACGTGAAGAACGTGCTCGCCACGCTGGCCAAACACCCCGTCAAGGCCCTGGCCCACATCACGGGCGGCGGCCTGCTGGAGAACATCCCGCGCGTGCTGCCCGAGGGCACGGCCGCCCACCTGAAGAAGGGTAGCTGGCCGCAGACCGAGCTGTTCGCCTGGCTGCAGAAGACCGCCGGCATCGACGACATCGAGATGAACCGCACCTTCAACAACGGCATCGGCATGGTGGTGGTGATCGCCGCCGAGGACGCCGCCGCCTGCGCCGCCACCCTGCGCGAGCTGGGCGAGACGGTGTACGAGATCGGCGCCATCGCCCCCCGCGGCGACGGTGCCGCGGTCGTGGTGGCCTGAGGCCACCCCGACCCGCTGTCCGAAAATGATCGAAGCCTGTCCGCCGCTGGCGCTGACAGGCTCTCCCCGACAGGGAACAATGCGGCCCATCCCAGCCCGGAGCAACGCCCATGAAAACCTGTCTGCTTGTGATCGATGTCCAGGAATCGTTCCGGCATCGCCCCTTCTTCACCGAGACTGAGCTGCCGGCCTATCTGGCCGCGCAGAACGCCCTGATCGCCGGCTGCGCGGCGCAGAGCGTGCCGATCGTGCGCATCCTGCACAGCGACGGCCCCGAGACGGCGGCCAACCCCTTCTCGCTCGTGTCCGGCCACGTCCGCCCGCTGCAGGGGCTGGCCGACTTCGACGCCGCCGCCAGTTTCGCCAAGCACCGCCACAGCGCGCTCGTGGGCACGGGGCTGGACGTCTGGCTGATCAGCCAGGGCATCCGGCGCCTGATCATCAGCGGCATCCGCACCGAGCAGTGCTGTGAAACCACCACGCGCCACGCGTCCGACCTCGGTTTCACGGTGGATTACGTGCTCGACGCGACCATGACCTGGGACATGACCCAGCCCGACGGCACGCCGCTGGCCGCCGCCGACATCAAGGCCCGCACCGCCACCGTGCTGCAGGGGCGCTTCTGCACCCTGTGCAGCGTTGACGAGGCCTTGGCCCGCGCACGGCAGGCAGCATGAACACGCCGTTCACCATCGCCATCCTGGCCTTCGACGAGGTCGAGGCGCTGGACCTGGCCGGCCCCTACGAGGTCTTCACCACCGCCGCGCGCATGGCCGCCCGGCCCGAGGCAGAGGCCTGGCCGCGCAGTGCCCTCGTGCGGGACTGGCAGGTGCGGACCGTGGCCCGCACCCGGCACCCTGTCCGGGCACGCGCCGGCCTGCGCATCCTGCCCGACCTGGCCTTCGACGAATGCCCCTCGGCCGGGCTGCTGCTCGTCCCGGGGGGCATCGTCGATGCCGTGGCCCGCTGTCCCGCCACGCTCGACTGGGTGCGCCGGGTTCATGCCGGCGCGGCGCTGACCGCCTCGGTCTGCACGGGCGTCTTCGTGCTGGCCACCGCCGGCGTGGCGCGCACCGGGCGCGTGACGACCCACTGGGAAGACATCGACGCGTTGCGGCGGCAATGGCCGAACCTGCAGGTGGCCGAAGGTGTGCGCTGGGTCGAGGACGGCCGCGTGCTCAGCTCCGCCGGCATCAGCGCCGGCATCGACATGGCGCTGTACCTGGTCTCGCGGCTGGCGTCCCCGGCGCTGGCCGAGCGCACCGCCCGGCAGATGGACTACCGATGGCTGCGACACCCGGCCTGAGCCTGCCCACCGTCGATGTGCACTTCGTGCTGCTCGACGGCAGCCTGATTCTCGACTGGGCGGGCCCGGCCGAGGCCCTGCGCATCGCCAAT
>Ga0265293_10014458_pt1 | contig 10013 bp, 7 predicted proteins | sample Munlanlewell138R_FD_192505 | JGI IMG/M metagenome (GOLD analysis project Ga0265293, IMG submission 192505) | Leachate microbial communities from a municipal landfill in Southern Ontario, Canada - Leachate well 138R | ecosystem: Engineered > Solid waste > Landfill > Unclassified | place: Canada...
AGAGCCCGACGCCTCTAGTTTTCCCAACGGGGGCCTTAGGGCTACTTTTGAGGCGCGCGGCTATACTGCTTGGGATACCTCCTCCCCCGCCTTCATAAAAGAAACGGAGGGGGTTAAAACCTTTTATATCCCTACCGCCTTCTTCTCATACAATGGACAGGCCCTCGATAAAAAAGTGCCCCTTTTGCGCTCTTGTGATGCAATTGAGAGGCAGATGTTGAGGATTTTAAGAGCTTTCGGCGATGAGAGTAAAAGGATTGATGTCGCAGTCGGCGCCGAGCAAGAGTATTTTCTAGTTGATAGAAAGTTCTATGAAGAGCGCCTCGATTTGCGTCTTACCGGACGGACCCTCTTTGGCAACTTAGCGGCTAAAGGGCAGGAGTTAGATGACCACTATTTTGGCTCAATCAGTGACCGTGTCACTGTCTTTATGAATGAGTTAAATTACGAGTTATGGAAAGTCGGAATCCCCAGCAAAACCCAACATAAAGAGGTAGCTCCCGGCCAGTTCGAAGTAGCTACTATCTACGATATCGCCAATGTCTCAACCGACAGGAATCAGCTACTCATGCGGATTCTAAAGTCGGTAGCCCGGCGCCACGGAATGAAAGCCCTCCTCCATGAGAAACCGTTTGCCGGGATTAACGGTTCGGGGAAACACAATAACTGGTCAATAGCTAACGAAAAAGGGCAAAATTATCTAACTCCCGGCGAGAGCCCCCAAGATAACTTACTCTTTCTCCTAATGTTAACTTCCTGGGTAAAAGCTGTGGATAAGTACGCTCCTTTAATTCGTAGCAGTATTGCCGTCGCCGGTAACGATCACCGCCTTGGCAAAAATGAAGCGCCCCCTGCCATCATTTCAATCTACCTAGGGGAGCAATTAACCGAAATCCTCGAACATCTCACGAGTAACACTCCCTATACAAAACGGGATGGTGAAATTCTTAAAGTCGGCGTTAACGCCCTCCCCGGTCTTCCTAAAGATATGACGGACCGCAATAGAACTAGCCCTCTGGCTTTTACCGGTAATAAGTTTGAGTTAAGGATGGTAGGCTCTTCCCAATCACTGGCCGGTCCCAATACGATGTTGAATGCCGCTGTCGCTGACGTTTTTAGTGAAATTGCCACTAGACTGGAAAAATGTGATGATGTGAACACTGAAGCAATTGAACTAATTAAAGAGATGTATAGTAGCCACAAACGGATTGTCTTTAATGGTAACGGCTACTCCCCCGAGTGGGTTGAGGAGGCGAAGCGCCGGGGACTGCCCAATATTGATAACACGGTTGATGCCCTTCAAGCCTTAATCCGGCCCGAGTTTATAGCGCTCTTTAAACGTCACGCTATTTTCAGTGAAGAGGAGCTTAACTCACGATTAGAGGTTTATCTCGATATCTACTCCAAACAGATTAATATAGAGGCGGGGGCGATGGTCGAGATGGCTCGTCGTTCAATTATACCGGCTCTTATGCGTTATGTTGCCGAGGTCGCCCGCGACATTAAAAGCATGCATGAGATCGCTTTGGAAACAGAAGAACTGGAGAAGATAGCTACGCTTTTAACAACTGAGCTGAGTGCCACTATTAAAGCCACTGATGATCTTAATGCTGCCATTACTGAAGCTTTAGCTTTAAATGACACCTTTATTGCACAGGCAAAATTTTACCACGAGGTTGTGATCGCTAAGATGGAGAGGCTAAGAGAGCATGTCGACCTGCTGGAACTTTACAGCGATAAGAAGATTTGGCCTATCCCTGGTTATGAGGAACTTCTATTTAAGCTTTAAATAAAAGAGGGGTTAAAAACCCCTCTTTTTAATATCTTTTTTTTTATTTCTAATACATTTCCTATGTAGTTTAATTATTTTCTATATGTTTCTACCTAGATTCATAATAGTTCTTCTTTATTATTTATATATGTTTTACCTATTTATAAGTGTAGTATCATATTTTTCTTATATAGATTTACTATTTATTCAGAATATTTCTTAATAAATTCTCGTAGCGCAAACCGGATTCCAGCAGCCCACCCAAGACCCATATCGGCAAACATATCCTCTAATTCAGCTTTAAAAGAGGGTTCAATGGAGAAGGTCGTTAAAACCTTATTCTCCTTCTTACGTCGCTTAGGCTCTTTCTTAAAGAGCTCTTTAGCCTTCTGCATGCTTTCAGAATCTTGTGTTTCTTCTACCGGTGGATTTTTCTTTAGTGCCATAGTTAACTCCATACCCTTTCGTTCAGCTCTTTAATAGCTTCCAGAGTTTTTGGTTTTAGACCACGACCTCTGTATTTAAATAATTGAGGAGCTGTATTTTTCTCTTGAGATTTTCTAAATGCCGGGTCAACGGGAATTTTGTAGACTTCAAATTTCCCTTCCATAGCGGCTGCGAAAATCTCTTTATGTTGACGAATCCTTTCATCAAAAGAATTAATTATTACCCTTTCATGTCTAACCGGGCTTCTTAAATTTTTCCTGATTTTGTCGAGTTCATTAATGAAGATCTCTAATCCGTCAAGGCTAAATATTTCTGGAGTCATTGGTGTGATAATCTCATCACTGGCAATTAAGGCGCTTCTTTCAAGTTTGCTTAAACCTGGCGAGAGGTCTAAGATGATCCTATCGTAATCATTGGCTAACTCAACAACCAAATCTTGTAAGACATAGGGCTCTTCTACAATCTTATTCTCGGAATATTGCTTTAAAGTCCCGCCAATTCCAAAAGTAGGTAAAATGTGTAAATTGGGAACGTTAGGCACATCAGCTATGGCTTCTTTATAGTAACAGTGACCCTGCAATACATCGGCTAATTCATACTCTAAGCTTTTAGTAAGAAACCAAGAGGAGGCATTCCCCTGAGGGTCGACATCAACTAAAAGAGTGTTAACCCCTTCTAAGGCTGACTGACAAGCAAGAGTACCGGCTATAGTGGTCTTCCCAATACCACCCTTTTGCAAATGCAAAGAGATAGTCTTACTCATTTTTCCTTCCTTCCTTAGTGACGCTATTATATAGGGGCAATAGCAATATTACAAGTAAAAATATGTAATTTCATATGCTTTTTATTTTAAATGATAAACTTCAATAGTTTAATTATCGCACTTCTATGTGATATATTATAATATATATTTATTTACTATTTAATAATGATATAAGTATTATTTAATACTAAATAATACTTATATAAATCATTTAAAATTTCTATTTATTTGTAACTACTTACCGCTTGACAGTAAAGAGATATTCAAAAAACTTAACCTAATTAAGACTTATATATTTTTAATAGCAGATTAATTTAAAATAGCAATAGAAATCTATAGATATCATTTGTTTCTAAATCTGTCTCTATTTGTTTAAATATAAAATATATTTAAGAATATTCTTATTTTGTATTGCTATAAGTTAAACCAATATAAAACACATCACTTATTATTTAATTCACTCGACTATTCTTATTATATCTGTTAAATACTACATAAGAAGTAATTATTCTTAAATATTATTTGTTAAGGACCTATCTATGATTTATGAAGAACTTAAAGCGCGATTAAATAGGAGTTTAGAAATCGCACGTGAGGTTGGCGATTTTCTTATCTCTAAACAACTCGATGACTTTAAAACAAGCTCGAAGGGACGCTCCGACCTGGTCACTGAGATGGATATAGATTCAGAGAAGAAGATTAAAGCTTACCTGCACTCTTATTTCCCACACGACAACTTCTTAGGTGAAGAGATGGGTTATGAAAAACATGGCGACGGGGGCACTTGGGTGATTGACCCTATCGATGGTACCAGCAACTATGTTCAAGGCCTGCCTGGTTACACAATAAGTATCGGTTATGAAATTGAGCGGTGGAAACCGGTGTTAGGGGTGGTCTATGATCCCCTTTTGAAGGAAGCCTTCTATGGCTTTCAAGAGGGGGGTGCCTTTTTAAACGGTAAACCACTCACCTGTGGCTCCAAAGAGAGACTGACCGACTCTATTGTCTTTACAAGCCCACCCATGCGCTACAATAACTATATGGAAGATTATTTGAGTAATTACCAGAAGATTATTAAAGAAATTGGAGAATTTAGAGACTATGGATCAGCGGCACTCCACCTAGCCTATGTAGCGGCCGGACGAGGCGATCTATTCTATGAATTTGGTCTGCAATACCACGATATGGCGGGGGGGAGCATTTTAGTAAAAGAGGCCGGTGGTGCGATTAGTCCGATCTACCCAACACAGCAAGGACAATTTAACGGCAGCATCATAGCCTCGGGGTTAAATAGCCACTCTGCCTACTGTGAACTCCTACAAATTGAGTGAGTTAATCTTGACAGGCTCTAGTAATACTCGCTAGGTTTTCTAAAAGCCTTAAGAAAAGAGGAGAGGTCAATGGTAAAAGAACAATTTCCGAATGGTTACCGCCCCCTAATGGACCAAAAACATACCGAAAAAGCGATTAAATTTGTTAAAGATACTTTTGAAAGGGAATTGTCGGGAGAATTGTACCTCTCAAGGGTAACCTCTCCCCTCTTTGTCCCCCAGGGCAGTGGCCTTAACGATGAACTCAATGGAACTGAAAAACCGGTGAGTTTTCAAGTTCCCCGTTTAAATAACCAAACACTCGAAATTGTCCACTCCCTAGCTAAATGGAAACGGATGGCTCTGGCTGATTACAACTTTGCCGTCAACACCGGGCTTTATACCGATATGAATGCCATTAGAGCAGAAGATCAACTCGATGCCATCCACTCTATCTATGTCGACCAGTGGGATTGGGAGTTAATAATTAAAGAAGAGCAAAGGACCCTTGATTACTTAAAATGTGTGGTTACTAAGCTTTATGGTGCCCTAAAGCGCACAGAATTTTTAGTAAGTGAACTCTTTCCTGTTTGCCAACCAACGCTTCCCGAAAAGATTAAGTTCATCCACAGCGAAGAGGCTTATGCTGCTTACCCAGAGCTCACCGGTGAAGAACGGGAGAGACAACTCGTTAAGGAGTATGGAGCAATCTTTTTAATTGGAATCGGCTACCCTCTAAACAATGGAGTAGCCCATGGGGGGCGGGCACCAGACTACGACGACTGGTCTACTGAGACCCACAAGGGCTACCACGGCCTCAATGGCGATATTATCGTTTACGATAGCGTTAGGGATGATGCCATGGAGCTCTCTTCTATGGGTATCCGCGTCAACCAGGAGGTGCTCCTCAGACAACTAGAAATGCGTGGTGAATTGGCCAAAAAAGAGCTATACTGGCATAAAAGGCTCTTAAACGGCGAATTCCCGCAAACTATTGGAGGGGGACTCGGGCAGTCCCGCATCTGTATGTTGTTGTTAAAGAAAGCCCACATCGGCGAAGTACAGGCCTCTATTTGGCCCAACTCTTTCTATAAAGAGGCCTTTAAACATAGTCTAAGACTATTATAACGGGGGGAGTTAAATGCGCATATTAAACTTTGGCTCAACTAATATCGATATTATCTTTGCGGTCGACCATATTGTTTTACCGGGAGAGACCATTAGTAGCACCAGCGTGGTGCGCTCAACCGGCGGAAAAGGGGCTAATCAATCGGTGGCAATTGCCCAAGCCGGCTCGCACCCTGTCTACCATGCGGGGAAAATCGGCCCCGATGGACTGTGGATAAAAGAAAAATTAGAGCGTAAAGGGGTAAATACCGATTATTTAATGGTGGGAGAGACCCCCACGGGCCAAGCCCTCATCCAAGTAGCCAAAGATGGCCAAAACTCCATTGTACTCTACGCCGGTAGCAACAAAGAGCTCACTAAATCCGAAATTGACAAGGTCCTCGCCGATTTTGATGAAGGAGATTGGGTAGTTTTGCAAAATGAGATCAACTTTATTGGTTATATCATGGAGCAAGCCCACTCTAAGGGGATGCAAATCTGTTTCAACCCCGCCCCTTTTGATGAGAGTGTCCTTAATCTCCCGTTAGAGTTCGTTGACCTGCTGGTGGTCAATGAAGTTGAAGCTCAAGGCTTATCGAAAATAGAGGTGCCTGAAGCAGCTTTAGATTACCTAACGTCTAAGTACCCCCACAAGGCTGTCATACTCACCCTAGGGCCTCTAGGGGCACGCTACGGCAAAGATAGCGAGCGACTCAGCTTCGGCACTTGGCAGGTGCCCGTAGTGGACACTACGGCAGCCGGAGACACTTTTATTGGGTGTTACGTAGCCAATATTGCCCAAGGCAAGAGCCCTCAGGAGGCACTCGAGTTAGCTAGTGCCGCCAGTAGCATCACTGTAATGCGTGAAGGAGCCCTTGATTCTATCCCCACTCCTCAAGAATTTTCTCTCCTCAATGCTTATAACCTCAAAGATTAGACCACCTCAAAGCGTTTGGGAGGGTCTGCCCCCTCCCTACCGGTTGTTACCGCCGCAGCCTTAGCAGCAAAGCTTAGAGCTTCTCTGGCCTGCTCCTCGGTAATAAATCCCGAACGCTTGAGATTATTCTCTTGCAAGAAGTTCAGCAAAGCACCACTCACCGTGTCTCCGGCACCAATGGTGTCGACAATTGGGTTGTCAACTGCCGGCACTTTAACATTTAGCCCTTGCGAATTGTGCCACTCTAACCCCTCTTTACCTTTAGTCAGGACAACTTGTTCAGCTCCGAGTTTTAAGAGTGATGCAACTCCATCAGCGAGACTTTTAGCGGGGAAGAGGTGCAAAAGGTCTTCATCCGAGAGTTTAACTAGGTAGGAGAGTTTTACAAACTCAAAGACCCTCTGTTGGTATCTAGCAAAATCGTTGATGACGGTCGGCCTTACGTTGGGGTCAAAAATTAGGTTAAAACGTGTTTTACCCACAGTTTGGAGGGCTTCTAAAATAGCATTTCCTGATTTTTCAAGGGCGACGGCTACCGAACCAACCAAAAGGTAATCTATCGCTGTGTACTGCTCAAAAACTCGTAAAATTTCCCCTTTGCTGAGCTCTGTAACGGTGGTGCCTTGGGTGTAGAAAACATAAGATGCTGACCCGCCCGTGTCGAGTTTAGCGAAACCTATCATGGAGTTCTGCTCAACATCACACAACCAAGGGACCAGCTTAACATTGTTTGCCTCAAGGAAAACCTGCATCTGTTTACCAAACATATCCTTAGATAACTTGCCTAGGTAGAGGGTAGAGGCGTTAAGGCGAGCTGTGGCGACAGCCGTATTGAGGGCACTGCCTCCGTTGTAGTAGTAAAATAGATCTTTACCATCGCTCCCTTTAGAGCCCACAAAATCGATTAAAGCTTCCCCTAGAATTGCTATCATCGCTCTCCTCCTCCTAATTATCCTCTATAATAAAGCCCCCTAACCCCAAAAGCAAGTATGGCCACCGGTAAAGGTGGCCACTGACAGATAATTTAAGTGCGTCTAATTGGTAGCGCTTAAATCCATGATATGGGCAATAAAGGTGGCCATGAAGTTATCTTCAAATTTGTCACTGGTGAAGATGGATTGGATAAGGTCTTGTTGCAAAGTCTCCTGTAAGATGTAGGGATAGAGGAATTTAACATAATCGACCATATCCTGTGAAAGGTTCCCCTCTTCTATAGGGCGGGCTACTACGTAGGCCCCTCCTGATGCAAAAGGTTCTACTAGGGTATTTAACGGTGCCCCGTAGAGGGCTTTAATGGTGTCATTATCAAGGCTAATTGCCCTTAGATAACCACCACTGTCGGTATTGGAGAAACCAATAAAGAAGGAGGAGTTACCGGTATTGGGTACGGTAGATTCTACTTCGTAGAGTTTTAGTGCCTCACTTTGGGCCTTCCGCTTAAAATCTTCGCCCCCCTTGACCGCCTCGCTAAACTCACTTGCGGCTGTTTGTAAGTAGGTACTAACCGCTTGTGAATCGTTGCCAATGAAGAGTTTAATATCTTTCAGCACCTCAGGATCGCTCAAGTCGGCTAGGTGGGGGTTCTGCTCAACTTTGAAGAAGGTGTAGCCATCAACTGTGGCAAAGACTTCAGAGAGTGCCCCTTGTTTAGTCGCAAAGAGGAGATTTACAGCATCTTTATCGATAAATTCGTTTTGTATTTCATGGAAATAGTAGTTGCCTCGTCGGCCCCCCTCATCATGGTAGGCGTCTGTTGAGTTATTACGAGCCGCCTCGTCAAAAGAGAGCTCTCCATTGGCCACTTGTAAGCGCAATTCATTGGCTCGCTCTTCACTCTCAACAGAGATACTTGAGAGGTCTATAAGGGTAAAGAGGACGGAATTTGCCATGGCATACTGTTGAGTCAAGTCATCGGGATAGAGGGACGCATCGAAGACTACGTATTCGAAAGAGCGGGCTTTATCGCCAATGGCTGTGATAAAAGCGAGCTCTTGGGGACTCGTTAAGAGCGAGGCGATGTCATTAAAGATCATCTGCGCAGGTAGGCTTTCACTGATTTGTTGATGGACAAGGTTTTTAGACTCATTACTCGCCTGCTCATAGCTCTCACGGTCAAACTTGCCATCTTTTTGGTAAAGGCCACTGTCGATAATAGCTTCGTTGATAGCCTTATCGGTCACCTTTAAACCTGCTTTATGGGCCATCTTATCGATGGCGATGTGGAACACGGTTCCTTGGTAGGCGTTCATCCACACTTGATAGGCAACTGCCTGTGATGAGCCCTTACTCTGCTGAGCGTATCTCTGATACTGACGATGAAAATAGTTACCATTAGCGAAAGTGATAGGAGTGCCGTCCCAAGAGCCAAACTTAAGGGAGTCCCCTCCCCCTCTAGGACCAATAGCAGGAATTGCAACACCGGCAATTAAGGCAATCGCCACCAGAACCAGAATGACGTAGGTGATAACTCTAGAGAAAGTCATCTCCTCTCTCTTCTTAGGCTTCTCTTTCCCTTTTTCAAACTTAACAACACTTTTATCTTTTTCGGTGGGCGTCTTAGAATCGTTGGATGGCATGCAAAACCTCTTTAATGCTCAAAATTAACTATCCTTCAGGCAAGGATATCTAGAGAAAAATAACATGTTGGGTAGGGAGTGTCAATGTTGAACACCACCACCCCCGACTATCTTTTACCGTTTTACCAGATATTTTCTGACGTCAATAGCCACCGCCAGGACGATTATTAGACCACGAATGATGTACTGTAAGTAGGGGTTAACGCCTAAGAAGTAGAGGGAGTAGTTTATGGCTTGGAGGATTATCGCTCCAATTACAACCCCTTGGATTGTCCCTATCCCTCCACTGAAGGAGACTCCCCCTATAACACAGGCCGAAATGGCGTCAAGTTCGTAGTTAATACCGGTATTGGCCCCTACGGATTGGATTCTGGCAGCCTCTAGGAAGCTCGCTACACCGTAAAGTACTCCGGCCATTAGATAGACGAACATTATAGTTTTCGTGACATTGACACCCGATACGGCAGCGGCCTCTTTGTTCCCTCCGACGGCAAACATATTTTTTCCCAGCTTAGTCTTGTTCCAAATAATCCACATAATTACCGCTAAAATAGCGAAGTAGATGACCACTTTAGGGAATTTTAGAGAGCCTAGCATTATGTTGCCGGCCGCTTTATCTAAGAAGTTGCGATCGAATGTACTTAATGCCTGTGCCGAGCCGGAAGGCTGACTTTCAATGTAGATACAGTTGGCACCATAGGCAATTAACTGGGTACCCAGTGTGATAATAAAAGCGTGCATATGGAGTTTCGAGACACCAAAGCCGTTGATTGCCGAGATGATGACACAGACGCAGATTGCCGCTAACAAAGGGACAATTAAGGGGAGTTGCTGGGTCATTCCGTGGTAATAACGGCTGGCATAGGTTACCGACTGCACCAGTGAAGCTGTCACTGCAGCCGATAGTCCCAGCATCCTTCCAATGGAGAGGTCGGTACCTTCCAAAACGATGATTCCGGCACATCCAAGGGCTAAGATCCCTTTGGTTGAAGCTTGCTTCATGATGTTCAAAATATTGTTGAGCCTGATAAAGTTAGGCCGGATGATACTGACCGTAACTAGAATTGCCCCTAATAAAATGTAGAGTGCGTAGTTTAGTAAG
>Ga0265293_10014459_pt1 | contig 10013 bp, 11 predicted proteins | sample Munlanlewell138R_FD_192505 | JGI IMG/M metagenome (GOLD analysis project Ga0265293, IMG submission 192505) | Leachate microbial communities from a municipal landfill in Southern Ontario, Canada - Leachate well 138R | ecosystem: Engineered > Solid waste > Landfill > Unclassified | place: Canada...
TAAAAAAAGACATTATAAACAAAGTCACACCTGTAAAAATATAATATTTTATTCGTCTTTTGTCCAATGCAGCTATAAATAGCTCCTTAAAATTGATTGGAATGCGGATTTTTTTATTTGAAATTATGCCATCTGGCATTGCAGAACGGTCTAAAAGAAACTTTCTTACTAACCGTTTTTCAATAAATTTACAATTTATATTAAGTCTTGCCGCAAGCACCATTACCCGCCTATCTGTGCGGCGGCTAAGGATAAGCGCATTGTCTATTGATAACTCTACACATTTTCTATATAGTAGCGCAATATCCTCCTCTGTTGTATCGGCAAACTTGTAGTTGGAAAATACCAAGACTTTGCCGCTATTTTTATTTATCACAAAAAATGGCGGGCAAAGCTCTAAGCGCATATTCTCTGGCAATGTATTGTAAAAATACTCTGCTGATTTATCTCTGCCCATCAATGCAAGGGCAGCGCACATTTCCGTTGAGGAAAGGTTTTTCCAACTTTTTTTTCTAGACAGCAAAAACGCACGCACCATACGAGCGAGCAAAAACACAAGTGCGGCGAGCAGAAAGCCGTAAGTTGGCTCTCCTGTGATGTATGCGCCCCAAGCGTAAGACACCAATATTATCGATAAACTGAATATTATATTGTCTGCAACCTTTCCCACGCATATATTATTGACTGCAAAATAATTAATATATGGTTTTTTCTTCTTTTCTTTAATAATAAATATCCTTAAAGATAAGAACAATATTATCTATGGAAAAACATTAAGATAAGAACAATATTATCTATGTAAAAACATTTGATTTACCTTATTAATATATGGTATCATATAGCTATTCAGGGCGGGGTGCAAGTCCCCACCGGCGGTATAGTCCGTGAGCCTCTTGGCAGATTGGGTGCAACTCCCAAACCGACGGTTAAAGTCCGGATGAAAGAATAAAATTATAAATAAAAGTCCATTTGCCCTGTAAATAGTTATTTACGGGCTTTTTGTTTATAAAAGAGGCAAAAAATGCAGAACAAAAAACGCTTTTCGGGCAGAATCTCCACAAAAAAAATTGCAACCCTTGCTATACTATCCGCACTTGGTGTGGCACTTGCTATGCTTGTACGCTTTCCCTTAATACCGTCTGCGCCATTTTTGGAGTATGATGCCGCAGATATCCCGATTTTTTTGGGAACATTTATGTACGGACCAATCGCCGGGTTAATTATGACGGTGGTGGTGAGCGTGATACAAGGCGTGACAGTTAGCGCACATAGCGGATACATAGGAATAATTATGCACATCTTTGCAACAGGCTCATATGTGCTTGTGGCAGGATTAATTTATAAATTTAAAAGAACTTTTAAGGGCGCATTGCTATCCGTATCCATAGCGTCTTTGGTGATGATAGTGGTAATGGTGTTTTGGAATATTATCTTTACACCTATATTTATGGGAGTGGATAGGGATGCAGTTTATGCAATGCTACTCCCCGCAATTATACCTTTTAACGCTATAAAAGCAGGAATAAATAGTATTTTTACGCTAATTCTATACAAAAGAGTGAGTAAATTTTTCAAATGGCTTACCAAAGAAAACGAAACAAACGGTAAGTTGAGAAATAATAAATAATAAAGTTGAAATTTGTTGGTTTTTAGGCTATAATTATTCTTATGAAATTAGGAGTATTTGGCGGCGCATTCGACCCCTTGCACAAAGAGCATATAAAGATTATCGAGGAGAGTCGCCGCATTCTTGCACTTGACGGTGTAATTTTACTTCCTACAATCAATCCACCTCACAAAGAACAAGCATCAACATCCTTTGAACATAGGGTGGAAATGCTAAAGGTTTGGGCAAAGGGCAAGGATTATATTTTTATTGATGAAACCGAAAAAGAGCTTAACTACAAAAACAGCTATACTTACCGAGTACTTCCGCATCTAGTAAAAAAATATAAGGGTGCGGAGCTAATATATATTATTGGCGGGGATAGTATGCTACGCTTTCATACTTGGATGCGTCCCGAAAGAATTGCGGGAACTATTAAGATTGCGGCGGCAGGGCGGGAAGGATACCCCAATTTGTTGGAGGCAATTTCGGCGGCACAAAGGCGGTACGGCGCAGATATCACTTTGCTAAATATCACAGGCAGCAGTGTGTCGTCGGCAGAGCTTAGGGCGTGCCTTGAGCTTGGTCTTGATACCAAAGACAATGTTCCAGAGGAAATTTTAGCATATATATCCCAAAACAATCTATATACAAAGCATTGCAAGCTTGTTGCAGCAGTTAGGACGGCATTAAGTCCTAAATTATTTGCTCACTGTGCAAGAACAGTCGCCTTTGCCATGAGGTATGCGGGTATTCTCAACCTTCCGTCCGACAAAGTTTTTTATGCCGCACTCCTTCACGATATCGCAAAAGAAAGACAGCCCATACTCCCCCAGCACTCAATATTTTTGCCAAAGATAGTGCATCAATACGATGGGCGAACGGTAGCCCAAATTGAATATGGGATAGATGATGAGGATATTTTGGATGCGATAGGGTTTCACACCACCGCCAAACCTAATATGACCAATTTAGGTAAACTAATTTATGTTGCAGATAAGCTAGAGGAAGGACGGACATATGACGGGGTGGAAAGGCTAAGAACAATAACCGATACAGATTTTCACACAGGATTTCGCCTAACTCTCAAACATTCATACAAAACAATCAAGAAAAAAGGCGGCAAAATTGACCGCTTAACAGAGGAGGCGCACAAGTATTACAGCCACAATGTGGTGTAGCGCATTTGGTTACCTCGCAAAATTTACAACGGCTATGATAAAAACGCAAAGGAGAAAAACAAATGAGAAAGAAAGAGAGTAAAAGCGAAAATGCAGATAATGTAAATAAAAAAATCAAATATAGCGATAAATTAATAGCGATTACAGAATCGATAGTAAACAAGCCTGATGTTAAGATTTATAGAGATGAGTTTTTAAAAGACCGATTTTCAGATACTGCACCCGAATTGTACGACGCAATTATTGAGCAAGGACCAATAATGGCAGGTTATGATAAAAAAGAAATACATAAAAAAGCAAAAGAATTAATAAATGAAAGGGCAAAGACATCTTCAAAAGAGGTGTTTCATACAAATAAGTCAAAAGAACTTCCAATAACCCAAGAAACTGTTGTAGAAATCGCACAACATTATAAACCCGTATTAATGTTAGCGCAAGAGTTAGCTTACCTATACGGCGAGGAAGATTTGTGGACGGATAATGCCGTCAGCGATAAAGTCAAAAGTCAAATATTGCTATATTGCGGCGTTATGTTTGGTGTCGCAGGTGCGCCACAGTTGCTTAAAGCGCTATCGAATATGCTCAACCCCGAAGTTACATCTAAAATATTCGAACGGACTTTAAATATAATTAAAAAACATCCAACAATTAATTTAATAATAGAACTTTTTAGTGGAGAAATGACAAAAAAGCAGTTTGATAAATTGCTATCTAAAGCGATACCTGTTGTTGGCGGTGCGATATCGGGCGGTGCTGCCTATTTAACAATGAGGGTTATGGGTGCAAGACTCGTAAAAGCATTAGAAAAGGCTAAATTTGACTATACGGAAAAAGAGTTTAATGCTGATTTGAACAATATAATTATTGAAAGCGAAACTCTCTCTGCCGAAAGTGACGATATAGAAAATATTATAATTGACAATATTGATGACTCCTCTAGCGATAATAATTAATATAAGATTGTAAATAAATCTTGTATAGATTATCCACTTGATAATAAAGGCAAATAATCCGAACCTAATGCATGCAAGCCAAGCAGAAGGTTCGGACTTGTTTTCTATTACGATATTTAAAACATCGCATACTATATTTAGTTTAAAAACAAGACAGGAAAAAATTGCTAAATACCGCATAAAGCGGCTTGAAAAATTAGATGTATTGTGGTATGATTATTTTAAAGCTTGAGGAGTTTGGCAAAGATAATAATAAAAGAAATTATTGTTTATTTTAATAATAGCAAGGAGCTATATGAAAACAGAAAAATTATTAGATATAGTAGTAAAAACTCTGGACGAGAAAAACGGAGGGGATATCAAGACCCTTTATGTAACCGAAAAGACTTCAATTGCCGACTATTTTGTGATAGCGACAGGCAAAAATATCACCCATGTTCGTGCGCTTGCCGAATCAGTTGAGGAAAAATTGGAAGAAGAAGGGGTGTTTGCCGCACGCAAAGAAGGTATAAAAGAGGGCAGATGGGCGGTAATAGATTATATTACCGTGATAGTGCATATATTCAATTCCGATACAAGAGATTTTTATTGCTTGGAAAAACTTTGGCAATAGTTTGGTGATATGAAGTTTTTATCCGATAGCGTAGGGCAAACCTATAATATAGCATGCCTTGTCGCCGCTCATTTACAGGGCGGCGAAATTATTATTTTGAACGGCGAGCTTGGCGTTGGCAAAACTACATTCACCAAAGGTTTGGCAAAGGCGCTTGGGATAAAAAAGAGCGTGGTAAGTCCCACTTTTACCATAATGCGTGAGTACAAAGGCAAATATAAACTAAGCCACATAGATATGTATCGCTTGGGCGAGGACGAGGCGGATTATCTTGGGCTTGAGGAATCATTCACCAAGGACAGCGTTACGGTTATTGAGTGGAACAAGCTAAAAAACCTGCAAGGAAAAGTAATTACAATCAATATTGATTACTACGGCGATGATATGAGGATGTTTAGGATAGAGGGCTTGAAATGAACGCATTAATATTTGATACAACTCGTGAGAGCTTGACAATTATTTTGGTAAAAGAGGATATTGGGTATCCGTTTGTAGGGAAAGAGGGTATGAAACGCCATACAAGCAGTATATTGGCGGGTACGGAAAAATTGCTTGCCGACCATAAACTTGCCCCCAAAGATATTGATGCGCTTGGGGTGGTGACAGGTCCTGGGTCTTTTACAGGCATTAGGATAGGGGTTGCCACAGTAAACGCTTTTTCTTTTGCGACAGGGGCAAAGGTGGTGGAAATGACAGCGTTAGAGCCATCTGCACACATAAGAGATAGCGCCCTTGTACTTATTGATTGCAACCACAATAACTTTTATGCGCTTAAAAAAGATGCAAATACCTTTGAGTATCTTGCGCTTAGCGGCGAGGAAACAGAGGAGATAGACCTCCCCAAAGTCTATGCAAATGAGGCAAATGTAGATGAGCTTGTTCGCTTTTTTTTGTATAAGGTAAAAAACGGGCTTTTTTCTAAGCGGGCAACTCCATTTTATATTAAAAAGTCCTCTGCCGAATTATGAGTGTTTCGCAGCTAACAATAAATATGCAAAAATCCAATTCCGAATTATGAGCGTTTCGCAGCTAACAATAAATATGCAAATATCCGATTTAAACAAGCAAGATTTATCTGCAATGGCAGACATTGAAAGTGAGGCTTTTTGCTCCCGTGCGTGGTCGCTTGACTTATTATCAGCAGAATTAAACGACAATACCAAACACTATTTAGCCGCACGGGAAAGCGGCAAATTATTGGGCTATGCAGGTTTTGCACAGATTGGACAAGAAGCCCATATTATGAATATAGCGGTTAGGAAAGATGCGCAGCGGAGGGGCATTGGCAGGGCATTACTTCAGGCTCTCCTACATAAAGCCGTTGCGCTTGGTATAACTGCCGCCACCTTAGAGGTAAGCTGTGATAATTTACCCGCAATTGCCTTATATAAGGAGTTGGGGTTTGTATCCGCTGGGATAAGACCCGATTATTATGAAAAGGGGGAGGGCGCACTTATTCTCTGGGCGTATTTATAATAAGGAGGGATACCTATCAAGCTCATCAATCATACTCGGTACGGCAGAGGACAAGACATCATCTTTTTGCACGGCTGGGGAGGGTCTAAAGAGAGCCTGAAAGGTCTTGCCAATGCTCTAAAAAGTGAATTTTGTGTAACTCTTGTAGATTTTTACGGCTCGGGCGATACCCCTCATCCGCCGCACCCGTTATATTTAGAGGATTTTGTATCCGCTATTGTCGACCTCATTAACTACTACCGTATGAGCGGCGTGGTGTTGGTGGGGCATTCCTTTGGAGGGCGGGTTGCGGTTATGCTTGCCGCACGCTACGGGCATCTTTTAGACCGTGTTATTTTAATAGATGGCGCAGGCATAAAACCCAAAAGAAGTTTTAAATACTACTTCCGACTTTATAAATATAAACTCTGCAAATTGTTCAAGGTGAAAACCTTGCCCAAAGGCTCTGCCGACTATAATGCCCTTTCGGGTGCGGCTAGGGCGACATTTGTCAATATTGTCAATTTTCATTTGGATAATTATTTAAAATATATTACTTTACCCGTCTTGATTATTTGGGGAGAGAGCGACACCGACACGCCGCTATATATGGCAAAAAAACTAAATAGAATAAAAAACAGCAGCTTAGTGATATTGCAAGGGGCGGGGCATTTTTCCTATTTGGATTGCCCCTCGGAGTGTAGTGCTGCCATTAAAGATTTTTTGGGAGGGGCGGATGATTAAAACTACGCTAACATTGCTGTTTATCATAGCGCAAGCGGTATATGCTATGGATGAGCTTGCCGAAGTGCAAATGAACAACTATCGTATGCCTCTCTCCCGTCCTAAAGCAAGATATAGCATAGAGAGCGGCTTGCTTTCTTTGCTAGCGGGGATAGTTGTGCTAGTAACGGTTATCAATACCACCGCAGGTAGTACGCTAACCGTTGTTTTGCTTGTGGCAGTTGTTACATATTTTGCTATATCCTATTCTAAAAGGCGCACCAAGCTAAAGCTCACCCCACGAGGATTGAGATTATTGTTTGCTTTGCTTGGTGTATTAGCGGCAGTAAATACCCTATATTGCGCATTTATTAATGTTGTCTTTATTTTTTATGCGGCAGGGTTTTTAACTTTGATTGTTGCAAGAGGGTTTGGTGTATTTGTTAGTTTTGTGTTGCGTCCGCTAGAAAACCTAAATAACTACCGCTATATAAAGGCAGCGGCGGAAAAATTAAAGGACTTAAATGCTGTTAAGATTGGGATAACAGGTAGTTTTGGCAAGACAAGCTGCAAAAATATTCTCTCAGCTATGCTTGGCAAAAAATACAGGGTATTAATGAGTGCGGGTAACTATAATACGCCAATGGGAATTTGCCTTGCAGTAAAAGAACTAAAGGGCGACGAGGAAGTTTTTATTGCGGAAATGGGCGCACGGCGTAAAGGAGATATTAAGGAGTTGGTGGGAATTGTTAAGCCCACCTATGCGATAGTTACGGGGGTTGGCAACCAACACTTGGCAAGCTTTAAAACAGAGGATGCCATATACAAAACCAAAAAAGAATTGGTGGACTTGCTGCCAATGCAGGGAGCGGCGGTTTTTAATGGCGATAATGCTAAAAGCCGTGCTATGGCAAGAGATTGCAGGGCGCAGACTTTGATGGTGTATCTTGAAAACAAATCGGGGATTCACGCAGAAAATATTAGGTTAACCAATGCGGGAAGCTCCTTTGATATCGTGGGTTTGGGAGAAACCTTTAGCGTATCCACAAGATTGTTGGGGCGGCATAATATATTAAATATCCTAATGTGCGCCGCTCTTGCACACAAACTAGAAGTGCCAAAATACCTAATAGCCAGCGCAATAGAGGAGTTGCAACCCATACCCCACCGCCTGCAATTAATAGAAAATGCCCGTGCAATAACAATAATAGACGATAGCTATAATGCCAACATAGACGGGGCGGCATTTGCGCTTGAAGTGCTTAGGCAGTTTGACGGGAGAAAGGTAGTTTTTACGCAAGGGATAGTCGAGCTTGGCAAAAAGCAAGAGGAAGTGAATATAGAGCTTGGAAAAATTATAGCATCGGTTGCAGACCAAGTAATTCTTACGGGGGAAAATACGGGATTTATCAAGAAGGGCTTGAATAGGGCAGACTTTAGCGGAGAAATATTAACATACAAAAGTCTTGCCGATGCCGAGGGCGCTTTTCCCGAAATTTTAAGGTCGGGTGATATTCTGCTCATTCAAAATGATATACCGTAATAAGCAAAAAATGATACCGTGACAACCAAAAGATGATATACCGTAACAGCAAAAAATGATACTGTAACAAGCAAAAAGGGGGAATATATGAAAAAAACAATTTTGGTAATCTTTGGCGGCAATTCTACCGAACACGATATATCTGTGATTACGGGGGTGGAAACCCTTAACGCTATGCCGGTAAAAGGCTATAAAGCTATACCTATTTACATAAAAGACGGTGTGTGGTACACGGGGAACAGCCTATATGAAATTAAGAAATTCATCCACTTTGCTCCTGCGGCAGCGACTAAGGTTGGATTGGTATTTAAAGAGCTTTACACTCTTGGCAAGCGTGGCAAGCTAATAAAGATAGCAGATGTGGACTGTGCTCTGCTTGCCACCCACGGCGGGAGCGGGGAAAATGGCGCACTGCAAGGGTTTTTGGAAATGTCGGGAGTGCCGTACACTTCGACAGGGGTAAAAGAGAGCGCAATTTGTATGGATAAGGTAGTGGCAAAATCGGCGTTATCCTCACTAGGAATAAAGGTAGTTGAGGGCTACGAAATGCGATATCCCGCTAGTGAGGAGAAAATTGAACAATTGGAAAAGAAGCTGGGATATCCTATAATCATCAAGCCCGCCTCACAGGGCAGCAGTATAGGAATTACACTAGCAAAATCACGGGAGGAACTAATTAAGGGCTTGGAGCTTGCGCACTTTTTTGACACACGAATACTTGCCGAAAAGGGGTTGGAAAATTTTACCGAAATCAACTCCGCCGCTGTTATGATAGGCAAGGAGTTGGTGTTGTCGGAGATAGAAAAGCCGCTAACGGCAAGCGATTTTCTCACTTATAGCGACAAATATATGGGTAGTGCCAAAGGTATGGCGGGCGGGGTGAGAGAATTTCCCGCAAGGGTTAGCAGAAAAATTAGGGAAAAAATACTTGAAACCACAAAGTCCGTATACGAAAAGCTCAATCTGTTTGGCGTAGTGCGCATTGACTATTTGGTGCAAGGAGAGGATGTTTACCTTAATGAAATAAACACAATACCGGGTTCACTTTCCCACTATCTTTTTCCCAAAATACCGCACGCAGAACTGCTAAAAGCTTTAACCGAAAGCGCTATCCAGCGTGGCACAGAAAAAGTACCACGATATGTAACAAGCGTACTATCCAATATTGGCAGTAAGCATAAGTAACAGCTAACTACATCAAAATAGCACTCTTTTGCTATATGTAAGGTAAGGCTAGTAGGGGTAGGCAATCTCTCTATATAACAATAAAGCGTTGCCGTCGCCGTCCGTAAGGGGAGTTTTCGAGTCATAGGCAACTTACCTATATAACAACAAGCATTTATTTACCGCAAGCCAAGACGGTAATAACTTGACTTATTGGTATGGATAAGTTATGATTATTCTATGGTAATTTTAGGTATCGACCCCGGGTATGCAACTTTGGGGTATGGGATAATCAGTTCGGACGGCAGGCGGCACAAAGCGCTTGCCTATGGCGTGTTGGAAACACCTAAAACAGATAGATTTCCCCAAAGGCTTTGCTCTCTTGCCAAAGGAATAGAGGAGCTTATAGAAAAATATCAGCCTGATGCGGTTGCCGTGGAGGAATTATTTTTTCATACCAACCAAAAAACGGGCATTTTGGTTGCAGAGGCAAGGGGTGTGGTATTGTATATTGCCGAAAACTCAAATGCCAAGCTTTTTGAATATACTCCATTGCAAATCAAGCAGGCAATTACGGGATACGGCAGGGCGGCAAAGGCGCAAATACAGGAGATGGTCAGGGTGTTTTTGGCACTTCCCGCCATCCCCAAACCCGATGATGCCGCCGATGCTTTGGCAGTTGCGCTCACCCATGCACAAACAAATACTTATCTTGGCAATTACGGGATATAATATAAAAGAGGTAGTATGTTTTCTTACATTAAGGGAAAGTTGA
>Ga0265293_10014460_pt1 | contig 10013 bp, 8 predicted proteins | sample Munlanlewell138R_FD_192505 | JGI IMG/M metagenome (GOLD analysis project Ga0265293, IMG submission 192505) | Leachate microbial communities from a municipal landfill in Southern Ontario, Canada - Leachate well 138R | ecosystem: Engineered > Solid waste > Landfill > Unclassified | place: Canada...
AAGTTTTCCATTCTGGGTAACACGCATCCTGCGGTAGTTGCTGTCTGGGCCGCTTTACATGCGGCTTCTGCGCTGTTACCAACGATCCCCTTGTTGGGTACAGGTACTTCCTTTTCAGTAGGGATAATTTTTGCTCCATTAGCTGGAGTCTTTTTTGGCCCCGTGGCAGGCGCAGCTGCCACTGCTGTGGGTGCATTTATCGGATCAATAATCGCGCCACATACAGCTTGGATTGGGCTGGCGACATTTGTTCCTGAGATGTTCGCTGCTCTTGTAGCAGGATTTATGAGCCGTGGAGGGAAGGCTTGGCCATTGTCTCTGGTTATTGTCGGGACCGGAGCTGTTCTTTGGCTCGCCACGGCGACAGGACGCGCTTTCCCTGCCTATTTGTTTGGCTATGTCTTGTCCGCAATAGCAATGGTTATTGGAGGCATTTGGGGCCGCAAATGGCTGTTAAGCAATAAGTTTGCATTTCAGTTCTTGATGATCTGGTTGTGTTCTTTTGCTGCAATGCAAGGGGGATCAACTCCTGTCAGCACGTTTATCGGTGTTGTTGTTTACGGATTCCCGCCTGAGCTTTACAAAGCTTTGCTTTTTCTTCAACCTGGGGAACGTGCCGTCTTTTCGCTGGTAGCAGCCATAGTTGGTATACCCTTGCTGAAGGGATTACCTAAAGTAGGTGTCTATGTGGGTCCCCAGGATCAATGCCAGGATGACCCGGTTGTAGATGAAGCAATGGACGAGGATTGAGTGGTTTGCTGGAATCATCCATCCCTCGCGGGATAATAGAAATTGAGGAATGCTGCAAAAGAGGTCAACCTTTTTTGCAGCCCGTTTATTTATGGATAGGACATCATGATTTATCTTAAAAATATCGCTTTTTTGGTGCATGATTCGGACCACGTCGTCCAGGATGTCAGTCTTTTGGTCGAGGGCAATCGAATCAAGCGGATTGGTCCTGACATCCCGGTACCTGAGGAAGGATGCCAGGTGATTGACTGTTCAGATAAGATCGTTGCACCCGGTTTCGTGAACCTGCACACACATTTGTACCAAAATATGCTCAAGGGCGTGGAAGATCGTTTGAGGATAAAAGAATGGTGTGAAGAGGTTACCTTTCCCTTTGTTGGCGTCATTCTCGAAGATGCCCAATCAGGCGACCATCGTTTGAGTTCTTTTTATGGTGGCCTTGGTGCCATTGAAATGCTGAAAAGCGGAATTACCGCTTTTGTTGATATGGATATCCTCTCGGACGATCTTTTTGCCATGTGGGAACGCATTGGAATACGTGGTACCGGAGCGATTCAGGCAGTTGACAAATGGGTACCCGAAGCCTTCACTTCATCGGCGGAAGCAATGCGTGCGGAGATTATCTCAACGATTGATCGCTGGCATAACAAGGGTTTGCAACGGATCGCCATTGCACCCTCAACACCTTTTACCTGCACGCCGGACTACCTGCTTTGGCTTCGTGACACAAGCGAAGCGTATGGGCTGAAAACCTACTGCCACGTTTCGGAGACTGCCTGGGAGGTTCAGGAGTCGCTTCAGGATACCGGATTGACACCCTTGCAGTATCTGGATTCCGTGGGTTTCCTGGATTATCCGTTCTGCGCTGTTCACGCCGTACACTTCACCGAACAGGAGCGGGAACTTGCAGCGGAACGCGGCGTCAGCATTTGCTACAACCCCAAAAGTAATGGCAAACTTGGTAGCGGCATCGCCCCGATTGTTGATTATCTGAATTGTGGCCTCAAGGTCGGTCTCAGCACGGACGGGGCAGCTTCAAATGACTTGCTCGACATGTTTGAGGAGATGCGTTTTGGCTCAATGCTGCAAAAATTGAAGTATGAAGACCCGGCCGCCCTGACTGCCAGACAGGTATACCAAATGGCCACCGAAAATGCCGCTGAAATAATGGGTCTGGACGCGGGCGTGCTGGTAGAAGGGAAGCTTGCTGATCTTATAATCATGGATACCGGCTCCGTCCATTTCGCACCGGTCCACGACGTGATTCAACAGCTTGTTTACTGCGGTAAATCTTCGGATGTTCGAAGTGTCATCATTGACGGTAAACTGGTCATGATGGATGGAGTCATCCAGACCGTCTCCGAAGAGGAACTGGTCGGAGAGGGCATAGCTCTGGCCGAAGACCGCCAGAGAATGATTCCATACGGTCGTTTGTATACCGACTGATCAACGAAGCAAAGTCCCTTCTTTTGGCATGGGGTACAGACGTCATGAAGATTAACGGCGTTGAGATAGAAAATACGTTTGCTGAAGGTTTCCATATGGTGGGAACACGCTTCCTGGTCACTGCGGACAGCTTGGAGTGGGCCAGGGAGGCGGGACGGAAGGCAACCGGCTTCGCCACTTCGGTAGTCGCCTGCGGTTGTGAAGCAGATATTGAATCGGAATATGAAGCGGGCCCGGATGGACGCCCCGGCGTATCGATTGTGATCTTGTCTCTCACAAGACAAATGCTCCAAGAGCAGACAATCGCCCGGGTGGGCCAATGCGTGCTTACTTGCCCGACGACCGCCTGCTTCAACGGTGCCACAGGTGGCCTGCCTATTGAGGTGGGTAGCAGTTTACGTTACTTTGGAGATGGCCACCAGATGTCAAAGTTACTGTTTGGCCGCAGGTTCTGGCGTATCCCTGTTATGGACGGCGAATTTCTTGTTGAAGAAACGTTCGGATCTTTTGAAAACGCGACCGACGGCAATCTGATTCTCCTGGGACGGTCACGTGAAGCCACTTTGAAGGCTGCGGAATGTGCCGTTGCTGCCATGCGTTCCAGCGGACGTGTTATTTTGCCGTTCCCTGGCGGTATGGTGCGCTCGGGGAGCAAAGTGGGATCCAAGTATAAGAAGCTTCGTGCCTCTACGAATCATCTTTTTTGTCCGTCATTAACTTATTTGGCTGAGTCAGAGATCCCGGCGGGCGTGAATTGCTGCTATGAAATAGTCGTTTGTGGTGAGCATGAGAGCGATGTCAGACGTGCCATGAAAGCCGGAATTGAAGCAGCGGCCATGGATGGTATCGTGCGGATTACTGCCGGCAATTATGGAGGCAACCTTGGAAAAGTGCGCATTCCCTTGAGGGAACTATTCACGTGAGGATCTTGGTCGCCGGTTGGTCTGTGCGAAGCCCGGCTTGTTCCTTGCATGATGCAGGCTACCATGTCACCGCGGCGGACGCGTACAAAGATGCTGACTTAAATATCCGTGGCATTCCTCTCATTTCCTTTGAGGAGGCGCGACGGCAACATGCCCGTTACGATATGCTTCTTTATGGCTCAAACGCCGAGCCACTCGTGGAAGTATTTCGGGGAAAGATCAGGGGCAACTCGGCGAATATGCTCCGTCGCTTAGCCGATGTCAGGGCTTGGTTTGATTTTCTGGATCGTGCGGGCATCGGGTTCCCCCGTACCTGGTTTTCAGCCGCTGATCTGCCCGGCCATGTGGAGATTCTGGAGAAGAACCCTTCCCGGCACGGCGGAGCCGGTGTACGCCCGTGGACTGGCGGGGCGATACCCAAGGGGTCTATTTTGCAGGAAAAACTTGATGCCCGATCCTTTTCCGCCAGTTTTTTTGCCGTTGAGGGTGAGATCACGCTTTTGGGAGTGACAGAACAACTGGGTTTCGATCGGGAGATCAGCGAGGCTCTCCATGTTCCAGGCTACGCCTATTGCGGGAATATTCTGCTTCGGGACTGGGACGGGAAGCTGCTCACCCGCCTGTCTTCCATCGCGCGTTGCCTGGCACGGGAATACCATCTGGTTGGACTGAATGGCATTGATTTTATCATGGGGGAAGACCATGAACCGCTTCTGTTGGAGCTCAACCCGCGATGGTGCGCGTCATTTGAATTGTTTGAGAGAATGCCAGGATTCCTTCCTGCGATTGCTCAAATTGAAGGACAACTTCCACCCATCACTTCCCTTCCGGTCGGGGCAACAGGAAAAGCGATTCTTTACGCTCCGGATCCAGGGATACATGTTCCTGCCGATTCGCTAAAATGGCTACAGGATGGGATGGCCGATGTCCCGATGCCTGGTGGGGTAATCGAGCCCCGTCAACCCGTGTGTACGGTTTTTGCAGAAGCGGACACCCGTGACGCGTGCCTGGACACTTTGATAGAAAAAGCAGGTATGCTTTACGAACGACTGGAGAGGAATCATGCCTGTTAATTGGGATCGGATAAACCGTAAAGTGGTCAGGATTGCCGAGGCCATGCGCCGGTCCCGGGCACCGGCAATATACGGCTTGTGGGAGTTATCGCTGGAAGAACAGCGCCTCGCGTTTCGCTTGGCCGAAGCACTTGGTGCCTATATTTCTGTCACCCCGCGCCTGAGCCCGACGCTCACGGCCGGCGCGATGTCCCGCGCATCGGCTGTGATTCTTGTGGGTGATTCCGATTTGCCTTCAGAAATGCTTCTTTCCCCGGATATTCCTGTCATTCGTTGCGATGCCCTGGGCGAAGCCGGGGCCTGGCCGTCTCTCCACGCCTCTTTACAGGGCAGGGCGCTTGGAGATGACAGGTTTCCCGAACTTGGGGAGGTAGTCGAACATATGCGCGGGGGCGAGCCGGTCCTTGTTTTCAGGCAAGCCGTGCTTGATCCGGAACTTTTTGACTGGCTGAGTCCGTTCTTCCACCAGGGAAGACTGTTGGGAGCCATGCAATGGGAAAGCGGACAGAATGTGCTCAGTCGCAATGCAGCGGGTGCTTACGAAATTGCATTGGAAGAAGCAGGCGGCGCCGCATCTGTCTGGTCCGGCGGTATAGCTCAAGCTGATCGGTATTTTGATGTGGTCAGTTTGTGTAACGCCAAGGTTACAGATCTGGTTTTGCGGTTGGGTGAAAGTGGTGTGGACCCCTGTTTGAACGGTATTCCACTGATTGCCATAGGTCCTTCTGCTTGTCCGCCCGATGCCTGTGACGGCCTCCAAAGCGCGGTACAGGCCGAAGAGGAATACACAATCCTCCGTCCCGACGGCATGGTTCTTACGCAATACGGGAAAACAGGATCGCCTTACCCGTCCATAAGATATGTTTTGCAAGGATTGCTGTCCGAGGTAAAGGCATGCTAAAGGTATTAAACGCCCGTCTGTTCGATCCTGCCAATGGGAAACAGGGAGAGCCGGCCGATCTTTGGGTCGGGGATGGAAAGATCATTCCGGAACCTGCTTCCTTTCAGGGCAAAATACTGGACGCGGCCGGGGATATTGTAATGGCGGGCGCTGTTGACATTCACAGCCATGTCTGCGGCTATCCGCTTCAATTGGTCCGGCGGTCACAGTCAAAGGTGGTACCGGGTGTGAAATCCATTTCCCAGGACTACCTGGCTCTGGGATATACGGCCGTAGTCAACGCAGCTATGCCTGCCCTCAGTGCGCGGCAGGCAATTTTGGAAGGAGCCTGCGGGGGACCGGACAAGATGAATCTTGTCTGGCTGGGCGAAAACCCAACACTTCTTGCTTTACTTGAAACAGGTGAAGATGAGGCTTTACGGGAATATCTTTCCTTTACACTTGACATATCCGCAGCTTACGGTTTTAAGTGCATCAACCCGCGCAGGGGATTGGTGACTGACGGACTTTCCCCGGAGAAAATGATCGACCGTCTGATTGATGCCAATGAGTACCTCGACCTGCCGCACGCACTTCACCTGCATCATCCCTTCCTGGGCCAACGAGATGCCTGGCGGAAGGTTGCAGACACTGTGGATCAGGCACGGGGGCGCCGATTGCACCTGGCCCACTTGCAGTTTTACGCTTATAAAACAGACAACAAAGGAAGATTGATCACGGCTTCACAGGAGCTGGCACGCTGTCTAAACGATAATCCTCAGATCACTTCCGATGTAGGTGCCGTGATTTTTGGCCCAGCGGAGGTAGTGACAGCCGATGCCGGATTTGCGGAGTACCTGAGTGGTCGTCGTTCCCGCAGCGGGCTGACGAAACAGCAATGGGAGGAAGACGGCACGCTCAGCGCACTTCCACTTGAGTATAAGCGTTCTTACACGGGTTCGATCCAGTGGCTGGCGGGGCTTGAGCTTCTGTTGCTTACCCGGAATCCGGAACAATGCATGCTGACAACCGACTATCCGAACGGGGGACCATTTCTGGCCTACCCCTACCTGATCCGGTTGCTGATGGATAAGGCATTCCGCGACGCAGAGGCGGAAAAAGTAAACAGTAAGGCACTCTCTCGCTCCTGCTTGAAGAGTATTCAAAGGGAGTTCAGCCTTTCGGAAATTGCCAGACTGACACGATCGGGCCCTGCTTCATCGCTTGGTCTTCCCAGCAAGGGACAGCTGGGAATAGGCGCTGATGCCGATCTGGTTTTCTATCGCGACCTGCCTGACCGCGGGCGAATGTTCCGGGAACCGCGCCTCGTAATCAAAGAGGGGGTGCCGGTTGATCCCGCTCTTGGATGGCAACAAACAGCATCTATCTGGCGAACGTCATTTCCCGAATATGACCGGACATCTGTCAAGAAAAAACTTTTGCACCGGATGAGTATCGATTTCGATCAAGCCTTTTTGACGGATCGTTTCCTCGATGACAATGGGGTGCGAGCCTTGGGGAAGAAAGGAGAGACTGGCTGATATGCGGGTCATACTGACTTTCAGGGATTCACCTTGGTCTTGGGTGGATCTGTCACCTTTTTCGGCTGTTGCCGACCGGCTTGCAGAGTCGCCTTCCGGTGCCGGTTTGACTGACCTGCGTTTTCGCATGGGACGGGAACTCCTATCCATCGACCGCCTTTTCGATGTTCAGTTCGAACACGAGGAGGAGAACATGCTGGTCTTCAGAGGGGACTGTTCACGTGCGATGGGGATTGGCGCTGACCTGAAAAAGGGAAGTTTATGGGTCCAGGGAGATGCCGGGCCGGGGCTTGCAAGGGGCATGGAGGGCGGATGTCTTCGCATTTCAGGTCATGCCCTGGGCGATTGTTGCAGTTGCATGCGCAACGGGCTCGTTCTGGTTGAGGGGAAAGCAGGCGGGGAATTAGGTTGGCGCATGCGCCGCGGACTCATTCTTGTCAGGCAAATGGATGGTCCCATAATCGGGCGGGATATGCGGGGAGGAACGGTTGTTGTGACAGAAAAACTTAGCCCCCATGTCCGGATTGGCCCCGGTATGGATCGTGGCAGTATGATCCTCCCTTGTGAAACAGAAATTTCGAATGACTTTTATATGACAGAGAAGCTTCCCTCATCGTTTTTGAAGCTGCTGTTTTCAGAAATGGCAAAGACAGGTCTCCCTTTTCCTGCCTCATGGAAGCAAGCGTCATTTCAGCGTTACCGTGGCGCTAAGAGCGGGCTTGGCAAGGCCGAAATCTTTGTTGCGGAGAAGCCTGAGTGAAAAGATTTATCATTGCAGGGTCAAAACCTGGATTTCACTCCAAACAACTTTTATCGGCGTTCGCCCGGTTAGGCACTGAATCAAACTTCATTCCGATCGATCAACTGACACTCCAAGCCCACTCTCCGAATATTCCAGACCTGTTCAAGGGGTGTGACGGCGCGGTGTTACGCGCGATTCCAAGCGGTTCGTTGGAACAGATCATCTTCAGAATGGATGCTTTGTATACCTTGGAACGCCGTGGCATTATATTTCTGAACTCTCCTAAAACGATCGAAAAGACAGTCGATAAGTACTATACTTCATCGCTTCTGGCCGAACACGGTTTACCTGTTCCTCCAACTATCGTTACAGAAAAGGTCGAAGAAAGCTTGGAAGCTTTTCACAGGTTGGGTGGCGATGTGGTATACAAACCGCTTTTTGGATCAGGGGGAAAAGGGATGCTGCGACTGACCGATGAGGAAACCGCTGAACGGTCATTTCGCGAGCTTGTCTCCAGTGGTGCCGTCCTCTATTTGCAGCGTTTCATCCAGTGTGATCAACAGGATATCCGTGTTTTCATCCTTGGAGGCAGGGTGATCGCGGCGATGCGACGGATTGGGGTCGAGTGGCGCGCCAATTGCGCGCTGGGAGGTAAACCCGTTCCTTACCGACCGCCCTCATCTGTTAAAAACTTGGCTCTGGAGGCTGCCTCTGTTATTGGTGCCGATTTGGCGGGAGTTGACCTGTTACCGGCCACGGATGGAACATATTACGTGAGTGAAGTCAACGGTTCCCCCGCATGGCGGGGATTATCTCTCGTGTCGGATGTGGATATTCCTGGGGAAATAGCCCGGTATCTGCTTAGGAAAACAGACGAAATCCAATCCACCACTGAAGGATAGACGCTCCCCGATTCCATTGGACGCGGGATCCAGTAATTTGATATATTTACTAACAACGAGCAGAATGGATTTCAGTTTTGGTTGATAATTCTTTAGTTTCCAATGAGGAAGCAGCTGAAGAAGAGAAAGGATTTGCATGTATTTTAAAAGACACCGGGCGTGTGGTATACACCCCCTGTGCTTATATCGTGCGAAAGAGTTTTGCCCGACATAATTGAACGGAGCAGACGCTCCTGTGCCGGCGGGTTGCTCTGCCTGCAGATAATTCCATTGAACTGACTGGCAGCATTCTGTATTCCGCCAAGCCAGTCCGATTGCGCTCGTATGAGCGGAATTTTCAGGGCAATGATAAAAAAGCAAAAAGATACCGGGTCAACACGGCCACAGCCTGTTGATCCTGAGCAGGTTTGTGTGTATTCCATGAAAACAACGGATGTCAGAGGACAGCCTGCAGCAAATAACCTGAAACCGGTTACCAGATGAAAAAGAAGGAGGGCGCATAATGGTTACGCTCGCAGAACAAATAAAACAGTTCGCCCTGGATCAGGGATACTGCCGTGTTGGAATCGCACCGGCAGACGATTTGGAAGATCACATTCAAGAACTCCTCTCCCGGGGGGATCTCTATGATTTTTATACAGAAGGACCGTATCAGCCATTGCTTGCCGCCAGACCGAAAGAGGTGTGGCCGCCGGCCAAGTCCATCATCGTTCTGGCCTATGATTATCTTCGTACCTCTTTTCCGGAGAATATGCTGGGCAAAGTCGGCCGCGTTTACCAATCACGTACCATGAACGCTTTTGCCCCGCGCATTGCGGGGTTACGGCTCCAATCCGTTGAAGACTTCATCCGCTCCAAGGGAATCCAGGTTGCGCCGTTCTTGATGCTTCCGGAACGCAGGCTTGGCATGCGCGCAGGCATAACCAATACAGGACGCAATAATTTCGCTTTTGTGGACGGAACGGGGTCCTTTATTTACCTTTCAGCCCTCGTGGTTGACCGTGTACTCGACTACGATACACCCGTTGATGAGACGACCTGCAAGTGTCCGCCCGGCTGTACTGCGTGTATTGACGCCTGTCCAACCCAGGCGCTGTACGCGCCTTTCCGGCTGGTACCGCGTCTCTGCATCAATTTTAATACTTCAATGGCGAAGGATGAAACCGGTTTTGGTGTGACAGACAGTATTCCTCACCAAGTCAGAAAACATATGGGAGAAGCGGTCTTCGGTTGCGATATTTGTCAGGAAGTGTGCCCGCGCAATTCCAAACGGTTGCGGATGGAGCTGCCGAAAGACCCGCTTCTTGAAAAGATATCAAAGAAGTTTTCGCTGGTAGGCATGCTGCACATGGAAGAAGATTATTTCGAAAAATACGTTCAACCCGTCGGCTATAACTTTGATCTGAAGCCCCGCTATTTTCAGCGCAACGCGGCTGTCGCTCTGGGCAATACCCAGGATCCCCGATATCTCGATGATCTGGGTCTGGAACTCGACAATGATGACGCGATGATCCGGTCACATGTGGCCTGGGCAATCGGACAAATCGGAACGGACAAGGGCAAATCATTGCTGGAGACGCGATTAAATCAGGAAAGCGACCCGGACGTACGCCTTGAGATTACCCAGGCACTCGATTCCATCGCGTCCAACAGCCAGAAACTTGCTTTGGCGGGGAGGTTGGCAGATGGAGCGGAGTGACTCAAAACAAATCAGCCGTATCAGAACGATGGTCGAAGTGTACCAGGAGGCGATCGT
>Ga0265293_10014461_pt1 | contig 10013 bp, 3 predicted proteins | sample Munlanlewell138R_FD_192505 | JGI IMG/M metagenome (GOLD analysis project Ga0265293, IMG submission 192505) | Leachate microbial communities from a municipal landfill in Southern Ontario, Canada - Leachate well 138R | ecosystem: Engineered > Solid waste > Landfill > Unclassified | place: Canada...
TGGAAAGGTCGCCTCATTACCTTACCTTTATGGTGTAGATATCACTGTGAGACTTGAGTCCAACTCTTCTGAAGAAATGAAGGGGAAAAAGAAATCATTGGAAGATTTTATTTTAAAGCACCCGCTGAAGGAGTATATCTGGCATCTTGGTGAAGAATCTCTGGAAGAATGTATTATCAAAAAGGCCAAAGAGCTCAATGTTCGTTTTGGTTTTGCAGAGTCTTGTACTGGAGGCCTTTGCTCGGATAAAATAACTAACATTAATGGATCCAGCTCTGTTTTTTATGGATCTCTCATATGCTATCACACTGAGATTAAAACTAAATTCTTAGGAATAGCTCCTAACATAATTGATCAATATGATGTGGTAAGTGCGCCGGTTGCTACGCAAATGGCTTCTGGACTCCGGTCTCTCTTCCCTATTGACCTTGCTATCTCATTAACAGGTTACGCTGGTCCACATTCTAAAGAAGATGAAATTCCAGTGGGAACTGTCTTTGTCGGGGTGAGTTCACAACTTGGAGATATGGCCTTTCACCACCACTTTGTGGGAGATAGAGAAAGACTAAAGGAATACTTCTATCAAGTCGCCTTATTCCGGCTACTTGAAACCTTGGAAAAGCTTGCCCTCCGTTGATATGTCATTGGTGCCCCGATAAACTAAGTTAGTGCGGATCTAGAGGATCAAATTTTCAACTCACTAGTACCGATAGATTCTCTAGAGAGGAAACAGGATGTCTTACTCGTGTCTTAAAACTAGACTTAGCTCACTAGGAGTTCTTCTCCTTAGTTTGTTTATTTTGTCTTCCTGCCTTCCAAGTCAAACTCCAAGCGTTAAATCTAATTCACAAGCTTCCTCTGAGAAGCCTCCTAGTAATGACCTAGATTTCACCCAACCAACCTTTCCTCATGCGCTTAATTTCTTGCAGGAAGGAAGCACAACAACAGTCAACTCTCTTTCTGTTGCTCTTAACTTTAATGATTCGATTTTAATTCGAGGTTCATCCCTCTCAAATTATCTGTCAAGAATTTCTTCATCGACTGTGATGTGCTTAGTAGGACGTTATACCTACATACCTGGACAAGATCGATACCTCCTCCTTAGTGCTAAACCAATGGTCTTTACAGACTTTGCTAAAAAAACTCGGGAGTATTATCTCCTCGTTCAGCCGGCCAACGATATTGGTAACCAAAATGATTGTTTAACTTACAATCTTCAATCTGTTCTGCAACAGGGAACAAGTACTCTCAATTTTAGCTTGCAACAGCTTTGTACTAATTGCACGACCGCTGTCTCCTCTACTCCTTTAAAGATTTACTTTTCAACGGGAGAGGAAGCGAGTGCTATCAACCTTGGTTCTACCCGTTTAGTGGTATCAGGTAACTCTCAGCAAACAGGTAATAGTTGTTCAGATAATACTTACTGCCAATCAATCGGATATAACTGTTGTCTTGAGGGCCAATGTGCAAACAATGGCGCTATCAGGCCTTCAGCATACGACATGCCAGGATTCAGTAGTGCACAAGAAGATGTTAGGCAGAACCCTGACAATTTTAAAAAGTATCCAGAATTTTATTTCGTCTGTACCGACCAAACTGGAACCAATCCACTACCTCAACCTGAGATTCCTGATGTAGACTACGAAACAACAGTCAGACTAAGGGAGATGAAACAACTACGAGATTGTCTCAATCTAGTTGATGGGGAATTCTCTTACTGTACGGTGAAGTTTCTTAACGCCTCTAAAAGGGCCAGCAAAACATTTAGTTCTTCAGATCAGGAACATGGTCACGCATCGGATATCAACTTTACTACCATTAACAGCAATTTTAGAGGCAATAAGCATGCGAACAATATCGTTCAAGTCATTTACTCTAACGAAACCCTGTATGATCAAAATATCCAAGACACCCCAGTTGGCGGAGTATTAGGTACTCCTAATGATAACTTAACGACTGCTCAGTCCTTTACTCTTACTAAAGGGCTCGCCACCAACGCTAAAGACGATAATCTCTATCTTACTTATAAAGTAGATGGCACCTGCAAAAGAGTTACTAATTCTCTTGCTCAATGCCATAAATCTTTTATTTTTGAATCCCTCGAATCAGATAAATTTAAAACGACATATCATGATGGTTCAAAGATATTTAGACTACCGTCTTATGCAGACCTCTCCTCTACTGCAACCGTTAAAGTAGAAGTAAGTGGTATCATCGTTCCTGAAGACTCAACAACCTGGTCAAGAAGTGTTAGTAACGAAATTATCGATGGCGTTTCAGTTTTAAGTCCTAGGATTATTTTCTCTAACAACTATAGTTTGTATCAAAATCAGACAGTCAAAATTACTTATTTCGTCAAAGAGAATGCCGCAAGCTTACTCTCAATGAGAAGTCTTGCTCAAAATAGAGTAAATGCCATCTGTCAGTGTGTGGGGATTAATTGTAACTTAGAACCGGTCTACAGCGAAAGTAGTCAGAACAACGTCGTCAACTATAACTGTGTTCAACAATCAAATGTCGACGATACTCCTCCCGTAAATCAAACTGTCTATGTATCAAATAAGAACGCTCCTCATCGCTATTATGATATTAATGGTGTCAATTATGATGAAAACTATGAAACGGCTCCTGCTCAAGAAGGACGGCCTTTTCAATATACTAATAATGATTCTTTAAAACCGAATAATACCTCATACGTTGGATTTAATGAGATCTATGGAAGCTTTGACACCAAAACTATCCGAAAATCTCTTCCTGCCAAAAAAGTAAGAGTTAAGAAAGATACCTCTTATGATTTGATCACAATCAATGGAGTCTTCTCTACTTGCCCAACCTGTGGAACGGACTACTACAGTGCGCTTCAAAAGATTTTCCCAAATAGCTTTGATAATTATGGTGCGGGATATACCCCTGACGTACTTAATAGTTCTCGCCAGAATTCTACGGGTGCCTTCCGTTCTGATGATCTACTTTTTGGTAGAGCATGTTTTGTTCCTGCAACGATGATTCCATGGACTCACACTATAAAAAATAATGTTCGAGACCAAAGAAGAAGCAGATTGAATGCTCAGCACTTTCTTTTTGCTAATGGCTATCAGAGAGATTGGTATGGATTTGATTATGGTTCTCTTATAGGTTCATTCGACGGTGTTAACTGGTTTTCGATCGGTTCCTCTAGAAGAGTTAAAGCAAAAAGTAATAATCTTTATCTTGCTGTGAATTCATATTTCCACGATTTGAATACTGATAACTCTTATCAAGTCAGTATTACCGAGTCCTCCCCCTTCTCTGCTCCGGATAAGCCCGATCACGATACAGAGTCTGATGGGGCCCAATGCCAAAGAAATCATTTCTGCTCTAAAGATGATGATTGCTTCCGTCAGCTTGGTTACGAGTACACTTGTCAAAATATCAATGAAATCATGACCTCTTGGCCAATCTTTGATCAAACCGGAAATGAAACAATTAATTCGCTCTACACAAGTCTCGCTTCCCTAGTTGGAGGAAGTAACGGTCACCCTAAACGATGTGTTTACAGAGGTCGTGGAGCACCTTGTGTTAATAATCTTTCACAACTCGACTCTTTGAATGAAGAACATATCTTCAATGGGACTAAAACTGTTGGACAGTTAAGTTGCTCAAGCAACAATGCTTGTACTCCGGTTAATGTCTCTCGCTTTAATAATAAAATAGCTCGTTTTGCCAACACTCCTACTGCTCAAAATCTTCAGCAAGTGGTAACACCTGAAGGAGATACAGTAGGTCTTGGCGCAAAAATAATAGGTCGTCCTTTTAATTATAATGGTCGCGAAGCGATTCATCCAGATGCTCAAGCAGCACTCTTCTCTACAAACATCAATGCAGTTTGTACTCCAGGAGTTGAGGTGAGCCTTGCTACTACAACCGATGATTTGAACTTTAGAACTTCCCTAAATCCGATAGGCAAATCTGATAAAATTTATGGTGTTGGTCCTACCCTATCCGGTAACACCAATAACTGGAAATACTTAAGTGCATGTCCAGCGACAGATGAGTCAGGATACTCTCTTCATCAATATCAATTAGGTTTAACTTCTCCGTTACTCCTAACTCATACGACGACTCAGAATATGTCATCTAACTTGCTTGATATTGCTCCTCTTAACAATCAAAAGATTTTCTCATCTGAAAGCACTCCAAGCGAAGACAAGAAAGTTTCAACTATTGGATATCAACGGAATGCCTGTTTAAGGGCCCCAGGAGCTTCATGTTTTTCGGATCTCGAATGTGCTCCTTCATCTCTCATTGGTGATAAGTTCCGAAGTGCAGGAAACCTAAGCGCTTACCTCAATCAAGCAGAGATTAACTTTTGGAAAGAAGATCTCATTTGCGGCAATCCGAACTTCAAATATGTTAGCAATAATGTTTTAAATGCTGATTTCGATATTTTAGATAATAAGTGTTGTCGTGATGTCGGTAAAACTTTAACTGTTTTCACCCAAACAGACACTTCTGACTTCAAATGGTGTGAAGGAAATCAGATTCAGGTCGCAGGATTAAATACTCCTTTAAATGATAAGGATCGCTACTCTCGCGTCCACACAGTGTATGACTCTATGACTTGTAACCTTGGAAATATCAACAGTTCTAAGAAATTTGCTCTATCTGTAGCTAAGAATCCAAGTGATCCCTATGTAAATCTTAACCAAATTCTTGGTCAATATAAGACTCTTGATACTCTCAACAGCAGAACTTGCTGTACCCAAAATTGGATTCGTTCTTTCCATTCTTCGAATGGAGGCGGCCATAAATTTGATCGAAGTAAAACACAGACGATTGATAAAGAAATTTTCAGGGATATTTCTTGGCTTCCAAATAATACCACACTCGGTCCTGACTACACTCCATTCGAGTGCGATGAAGATGGCTTTAATAATATCTCCTGTGAGATTAGAAGTCTTACTTCAACAGAACAAAGCCAATATTTGGAATGGATTTCAAGTCTTGAATTAATTGGTATCCCACAAGTCGCCATTGGAACCAATGATAAAGTTTATAGGCTTGTGAATGAAGCTCAAGAAGATATTTCTATGCACAGAGATCCTCTTCTCAAAACAATTAAAAAAATGACATCTCTAGCTGATGCAGACTTTTCTGATGGTTCATCAGGTTATTACTCCGCTGCGAACTATGAGAATTTTGAAATTAGCTCTACCGCTTTAAAAAAGGTTTTCTCAGAAAATGAGTTCAACTGCTGTGTACCTTCTGGAAACGAAGTCCCTGATACAGTTGGAGATTCCCAATGTTGTACAGGATATGTTGCCAACGTTGATGGTCCGCGAAGATGTTGTCTCCCTGACTTCACAAACGTAAGTGTTTACCTTAACCGCTATGTTTCATCAGAAGGTCGAGGACTTCCTGATCATTCTTACGATGAGAAAACAGGCTATATCAAGGATCCTGCAATGGTCATCAACATAGCAAATCAAAAGAGCCTTTGCTGCTCGGGAACAGCGATGACTGGAGTAGCTATTAGTAAGCTTCCGATTCCTATCAGCCCTGGTCGTTTCTTACCTCCAAATGCAGAGAACACTGTATCTCGTTTTAATTACCGCAAAGACAGCGTTGATAATAACGAAGAAACGGGCCTTATTGGTGAAATCTTTGATGCCGGAGTGAGATGGAATAACCAAGTTTACTGCGTTCCTGAAGATTTCGCTAAAACCAATTAATAAATGACAAAGTAAACGGCCAAAGCAATAAGCCAGCGATAGAGAGAAAATACATAAAGTGGAATTTTAGCGATTACTTTCATAAAAAAGTGAATTGTTAAAAATCCTACAATAAATGAAGTGACGACCCCCACTATGAGAGGCATAAGGGAAGTTGTATCAGCACTTTCCATCAAAGCAGGAATCTCCTTCAAGATTCCGGCAAAAATAATAGGGAGAGAAAGAAGAAACGAAAATGCACCGGCATCTCTTCTTCTAAGTCCTAAAAGAAGCGCCATTGTAATCGTTATCCCTGATCGACTAACTCCCGGAAAAATTGCAAGGCTTTGAGCGACTCCAATGAGAATTGCCAGTTTCCACTGTATCCCCTCTTCCATAGGATTTGTCTTGAGATGGTTTTTCATATTGAACCAATCCGCAAACCAAAGAAGAGCACCAAACACAACTAAATTTAAAATAATCACCCATGGTTCTCGGGCCATCTTCGAAAAAGGAAGAAGGAGAAGTATGCAAAGAACGCTGGCGGAAGTAGAAATGATGAAATTCTTCGCAAAAAAAAGATCATTCGAACTCTTCTTTTCAAAGAAGATCAAGGGCTTTATCTGGGATAAAAGTTTTAAGATTTCGGCTTTAAAGAAGGCCATAACCGCTAAAGCAGTCCCTAAGTGCATCATTAGATCAAACTTCACACCAGGATCTTCTATATTCATCAGATGAGGTAGTAGAGCTAAATGACCACTTGAGCTTACTGGAAGAAACTCTGACAGACCTTGTATAATCCCATATATAACGGCTTCTAAATTATTCATCACTACCTACAATAAAGTCGTATTTTTTAAATCAAAGTACTCAAGGTTCTGAATTTCAATTGCATCAACTAAATCTTTAAAATTTGAATCAAGTTTAAGCAGAGCTTCGCTATCTTTACTGATACCATCTAAAAGAAGTTGTACCGACTTTACTGATCTTCTCAATAGTTGATATTCATCATCGATATTTTTGCTCAGAACTCTTTGAGCTAACTCATAATAATACCCGTACAGTTCTTGAGCATCATTAATATCAACTTCTTTTTGATTTTGAAGGGCGAGCAATACCTTGTCAAAAGCATTTGCCTCCGATTCTTTTACCCAGTTTGAGTTGTATAAAGCGTAACGGTACAACCGAGAGGCCAGCCCTGAAACGATTTCACCTTTAAAGGAAACCTTAAAAATCTTACCTTCTGGTAAAATAGGAATGAGATAGTCATGAGGTCTTAGACCTGGTTCACTTATTTTTAGCGCAATAATATTACCAATCTTGATAAAAGACATGCTACCAATTTCAGGTTTCTCAAAAAGCGATAAGAAACTTTGTTTATAATTAAGTAAGCTTCCCACGACAGGAACTTCGTCAATGTAATCAAAATAACTTTCAATACTCATATCCATGGCCATTCGGTGAAACTCTATAAACTCCTTTGCAAAAGAATCAGAGTCTAAAGCACTTCTTTTAAACCCTACAGGGGTATATTGATGGATAAAATTATCAATGTGAGGAAACTTAAGTTTTAAAAAAGGATTTCCTTTGAAGCCAATTTCTAAGAGTTGTTTTATATCAAAGCTTTTGAATAACTCTATTTCTGAACTTCCTTCCATCTTCTGATCATAAATGGTCAGTGCAAAGTTTGAGGTGGTTTTCCTCTCACTACCTTCGAACTTAAATCCAGGAAATAGTTCAAACTCATTTGTGAGACCGACCTGAAATCCCAATAAACGAGATGAAAAGGATTGAGTGATTTCATCCTCAGTGTTCTCATTACCATCAACTTTAATTCTTTCCTCTACTCTTTGAGGAATTTCGTATCTTGTCGTTGCTTCAAATCCTTGAAACATAGGGGCCATTAATACAAAGAGTCCGCTGACTGTTACGAAAATAATACTTAGTAAGATATTAAAAATTTTGGAATCGGAGTAAATCCTCGTGAATGTGAGCACTTCTTTTAAAGTTCTTCTCGATATTACTGCACCTATATCAAAAATAAGGAATGGGAAAGTGAAGAATCCAATGAAAGTTCGTAAGACTCCACCTACTCTCGCCCAAATGACATTACCATCAGGTTTAATGCCAATTAAGATTTGTCCTAAACTCACACCGAAAATTAATGTGAAAATGATTTTACTTAATCCCAGAATAACTAGAGTTGGGATTGGGTTTATATAGGTATCTAAGACATTCCAAACGTCCTTAAACATTTCTAGAAGGAATGAGATGCTTGCTTCATGTTTCTGATAAGCCTCAGTACCTGCGATCAAACCTAAAATCTCTTTTATTTGCAGAGTCACGTTTGAGATGAAGGCTTTAAAGTCATCAAAAGGAGACAAAAGAAGATATGCTCCATATGCAAAACAAATATCAATATGAAGTGCTACAATCCTTATTACAGTATTGGCCGCATACTTTTGAATGACGACAGCATTTTTACTTCTATCTCGAAAGCTCTTTCCTGTCTTAGGTTTAGCTTTTACTCTCGACTTAGGTTCTTTTTTTTCTTCTTTCTTCTTAAATTTCTGGAAAAAGGATTGATAAAAAGGAGCCTTCCGAGGAGCCTCTTCTTCAGGCTCATCTTCTATAACTTCTTCCTCATCTCCTTCATCATCTTCTAGCAACTCTTCTTCCTCAAACTCTTGAACAGAGTCTAAATCAAACTCTTCCTCTGTCCAATCTTCTTCAGTTGATGGCTTATCTGCTCCAATAAGCTCATTTATATCAATTCCTTTTTCTACTAAGAGATTGCTTGAAGCTGAGGTTACGCCGGAATCGAAATCAGAGGGATCGATATTAAAACTTGTATCATCTTGAAACTTGTCATCGAGTTGAGTCAGTTGAGTTACAAGGTCATTATCTGTGCGAGAATCTTCTTCGGTTTCATCTATACTTTCCTCAACAAGTGGGGCTTCTTCTACTTCAGGTATCGCGGCCAATAAGGCCTTCTTTTCTCGCACGACTGCTTCATTATGAGTTTTTATTCTTATGACCAACTCACCAATTTGTATTTGATCATTCTCATCTAAAATAAGATTTTTCCCGGGCTCAATCTGCACATCATTTACAAAAGTCCCATTAACACTATTGTGATCGATGAGAGAAATAACATCTTGATCAAGACTAAATGTACAATGACGAGGAGAAATAGATTCATCAGCAATCAATACCTCACCAATCTCGCTTCCAAAGCCTAATTTTGTATTAAGTCGGTAACATGGACGCCCTTCCATATTAACAAGTTCTAATTCAAAGACTTTCTTCAACCGTAGATTAGAAATATGTGATTGAGTAATCAGTTCGCCATTATTCTGTGGCATCTTCTTAGATTTAAAAAGCTTTCCTAGCACTTGACCTATCCCTGGTGATTTTCTTTTAATTCTATATATTTAGTTTCACTTTTTTCTGGCAAATTGCCAAGATTTCTCAGATTTATGGAGGGAGATTGCTGGTCAAGACCTACAATTAAAGACAGGTACTTCCAGTTGGATTAATGCTTTTCTCTAAAAAAGCCGAAAAAACAGGGAGATACCGTAATAAAAGGTTTGTGTATGAAAAAGAAGAATGTCTCTCAACTCATGGTTTTAACCCTAAGTTTAGAACTCATCCTTGCACCTCTAGCGGCGGCGAATGCCACGGCTGAAGATGGTCCTAGAAACCAAAAGACTGGTGGCGCTGAAATGGCCCTTGGAATCCTCTCTATTGGAGCAGGCATCATGCAGAAGGTGAATCAGGCCAATTACAAAGATCCAAATTACTACACTGATCTTGCGGGCTTTACTAAACAGCAAACACCTCAGCAGGATAAATACTTCTCGGCCAATAAGCTTATGCAGCTTCCTGGTCTCAACACATACCTTGCTCTAAATAATATAAATCCAAACTCACTTAACTGTACGACTCTCCCTACAACCCTCCATGAAGCCGAGCCAGAGGAATGTAGAGTTGGAGTTCTAAGTGATAATGTACTTGGTATTGAAGGTCAGCTTGGAAAGATGACTGCTTATGCGAATCAATATCAGCAAATTGAAAAGCTTTATAAAAACTATTCTTCTACTTCAAACGTATCAGGACAAGGTTTCGGTGTTGGATGTATGAAGAATGCTATGCAGGTTCTTCAAGGTTATTTCGCTTATCGTGTAGATGAACTTGATAAACTTACAACTAACTTAGAAGCAATCAACAATCAATTTAAAGAGGCATCTAAAGCAGACTTGAATGCTATTGAAGAAGCGACTGCTGTCTTAGAAGGTGGTAATTCAGAACTCGCAGATAAGG
>Ga0265293_10014462_pt1 | contig 10012 bp, 7 predicted proteins | sample Munlanlewell138R_FD_192505 | JGI IMG/M metagenome (GOLD analysis project Ga0265293, IMG submission 192505) | Leachate microbial communities from a municipal landfill in Southern Ontario, Canada - Leachate well 138R | ecosystem: Engineered > Solid waste > Landfill > Unclassified | place: Canada...
AATTTAATGGAACAATGGGAGCAAACCACGTGTTGAACGCCGGCTCGGGAATGTTGTCCCGAATGACCTCCAGACAGTTGTTCCACAAATGTCGACAGTTATTATTCATTTAGTTCTAAGTAGTTCTATTAGTTCAATTAGACATTTCTCTCCGGCAAATGGAATACAAATTTTCAAAAAAAAAACGAGAAAAAAAAATGAAAAAATTCCGGTTCGACCTCTTGTTCAAAAAAAATGCTATTTATCAAATGGATACACGTAACAAATTCGTTACAAACGTGTTAACGCCGTTAACAAACTCGCCACACGCTGATTAACAACAAGTTACCAAAGAGCAATAAACTCGATCGAAAAATAAAAGGGCATTCCCTTTTCCCTCCTTAATCTCATTCAAGCAACGGCTTCCCTTGATATTCCACGGGAACTCCCTATTTAGAACCATTCTATTTTGAGATTTCGAGGGAGTTTTTCGCGTGGAGTGTCTATTTCTTTAAAACAGCCGCAGGCGGATGGTTAAATACCTATCCGGGTTCAGGCGTATATCTTCGAGCAGCCGGGCAGCTTCGTCTATGGTTACGTTTAAACTATCGTGAAGTTTCGTGTCGTTCAGCAGTAACCCCAGCGAGTTATCGTTGCTGTTGATCTTGCCGGTCAATGCCCTCAAGTTGTTCACGGTCTCGTCAATGGAATCAAAGGTGCTCTTCATATCCATTTGGTTCAGCTCGTTGGTGATCTCTTTGATATCCCCGGAGACCGACTTCAGGTTCCCGCTTATCTCGGGCAAGTCGCTTTCCAGCGCTACTACCATCCGGTTTAGGCTTTGGCTGGATTGGTTCAATCGTTGAATTGTGTTGCCCATGCCGGTGATGGATTGTTCCCAGACAGGATTCGACATTAACCGGTTAATCGTGTAGAGTACCGAATCGATGCGCGCCAAGATGGAGTCCGCTTTCGGCATCACGGCCGCGACGTCGTCCATCAGTCCCGTTTCCCTTGTGCCGATGAGCGTGTCGCCCGGCTCGAGGTATTTCTCGGAAGGTGCGATCAACAGGTTCGCCGTGGACGCGCCAAACATATCGATGCCATACTCCAAGGAACTCCCCTCGGTTATCGGTATTTCTTTCTCCAGGTTGATGCCTACCAAGAAGCGCATGGGTTCGGATTCGATCATTCTTATCTCGTTAATTAGCCCCACCTGGTACCCCTTCACGTATACGGGGGAGGAGATGAGCAATTTCGACACATCGTCGAACACCGCGTAATACTGCCTCTGCTGCTTGAATATATTTATTCCTTTCAGGAAGTTAATTCCGAAGTAAATCATGACCAAGCTGGCAATGAATGCCAGCCCGATGAGCGCGTGCCTGCTTAAGTTACTCTTCATACGCTGATTATTTATTTCACACGCTGTCCCTCGACAAACTCGACGATGAAAGCATCTTTGAATTTTTTTCGCACCTCTCGCAGCGACCGGTTGATCTCCTCGCGGCTGGTCGTGCTTCCGTAGGTATATTTATAGGTGTTCCCTTCACGGTACACCTCCACGGGGCTCAACCCCTTGAGTGCCGACGCGCCGTTACCATGCTCTCGGGAAGAGGAGAGGAACTGTATCTTGTACTCCTTCACGCCGGAGCTATTCGATGGAGCCGTCGCGGTAACAGTTCCCGGTGCCGAGGTACCGTTCCCGCTAAACACGTGACTTTTCTTATCGTGCTCTCTTTTATACTCTTTGAACCCGTTATAGATAGAGGCAGCAAGTGACCGCTGGCCACTTTCACTTTTCAGGTAGTTCTCCTCCTGCCGGTTGCTGATATATCCCAACTCGATAAGGACACTGGGCATGGCCACCTCTCTCAACACGAGGAAGCCTGCTTGGCGAACGTTCCTGTTTACTCGTTTCGAGTTCGTCACCAGTTGATTTTGCACCATGGTGGCAAAATTCACGCTCTGCCCCAAGAACTCGTTGGCCATGAACTCGAAGATGATATACGACTCCGGTTCGTTGGGATTGAACCCCTCGTATTTCACCGAGTAGTCCTCTTCGTACATAATCACCGAGTTTTCCGCTTTCGCCACGTCTAAGTTATCCTTGCTGCGATGCAGCCCCAAGACGAATGTTTCTACCCCCTGCGGCGATGTTCTTCGCCGGTCGAGCGCGTTGCAATGGATAGAAATAAACAGGTCGGCCCTCGCTTTATTCGCGATTTCCGCCCGTTGGTTGAGTGCCACGAACCGATCTTCGTCACGGGTATAGAGCACCTTCACGTCGGGGTGGCTGTCCTCGATCAGTTTACCCAGCTTGAGGCCGACCGACAAGACGATGTCTTTTTCCCGGGAGGTGGCGCCCACCGCCCCCGGATCCTTCCCCCCGTGACCTGGATCGATAACCACGGTGAATGCTCCGTTCTGCGCGTCGAGCGGGAGCGTGAAAAAAAGCAAAAGGAACGCGCCCCAAAGTATGAATGACGCTTTTTTAGCTGCTCTCATGTTAATATCCTTTGTGCAAAAATAGAAATAAATCCATTACAGGGAGCCATTTCACGTGCCAAGCCTTCAAATTTATCCAACTTTGGAGGAATTTAACATGCAATAAGCTATCAAGGCATCAGTTCTGCCAGTTTCTTGTCGAGTTCACTCCCCGCGAGGTCTTTCGCGATGATCGTGCCTTCTTTATCCAAGAGCACGGTATGGGGTATCCCTCGGATGGCGTAGGTCTCGACCACCGGGCTTTCCCAATATTTCAGGTCGGACATCTGTGGCCACGTCATGTTCATATCGCGCAACCCGCTTACCCACTCTTCGCGGGTTCGGTCCAGCGACACCCCCACGATCTCCAGTCCTTTCGGTTTATATTTCTCGTACGCGGCTGCCACGTTGGGCATCTCCCGGCGACACGGGGGGCACCACGCTGCCCAGAAATCGATCAACACATATTCCCCTTTCCCGGCGTAGTCGGAAAGCGACACCTCGTTTCCCTCGGGATCATTCAGTGTCAAATCCACAAACGGCTTCCCGATAGCCACGTTCTCCAAGTTATCCAACCTCCGGATGATCCTGTTCACGTTTTTTCGCGCCCTGAAGTTATCGTCGGTAAGAGCGAGAAGTTCCCGCTGCTGTTCAGGGGTAAACATAGAGTATGAGGTCACGAACAGGTGGCGCCCCAACTCGTTTCTCATGTTCTTTTTCGCGTAATCGAAGTTTAGTTCCACCAGTTGATCGTGGATACGGTCGTACTCTCCGCGCACCTCGGCCTCCATCGCGTCGGTAAGCGTATCCGCCTGGCGGGCGTTATTGTACCGCCCTACTACCTCGCGGAGGGTGGCATTGATTTCACGTTGCTGTTCCCTCAAGTCGGCATACGCGTTGTTGCCCCTTGTTCCCCGCACGGTCGCGACGGAGTCGAACTCGATCGTGATCCTGCCCGGCTCGACAAGTACCGGCACCCTCGTGTCCTCGAGCGCCCCGATGGACTCATCCAGCGCGATAAAGCGCAACACGGCCGTGTCGGCCACACCCGAAAAAGAAAACGCGCCGTTGATCACGTGTGCTGTATCCGTTGTCACCATCGCGTCGTCAGTCATTTGCTGCATGTAGACGTTCGTGCCTTCGTATGCCTTATCGGCTACCGTTCCGTGAATGGTATACCGGGTATTTGTCTGGCAGGAGAGCAACAACGCCCCCAATAATATCGATAAATAAATCATTCGCTTCATACACTTCTTTTTTAATATCAAACTTATACAAAGATAGTGAAAGCCGAGAGCAGAGCCAAGCTTGCTTGAGATATGCCGAGGCGCATCCTATCTTATTCAAAGATAACAAAAGCCGAGAGCAGAGCCAAGCTTGCTTGAACTATTCCGTTAAGAGAGGGCAGAACGAGTCTACTCGTTTTGCCGAACGCGGGAATAGTCTAATTTATGAGCTATGCCGAGGCGCGTCCTATCTAATACAAAGATATGTAAATTGCGCGTATAAGCGTTCGTTTTAGATTTTTTTTCATGGACTGTGCCCATCGAAGTGCCGCCTGCCGGCACGTCGAACCTGTGTCATTTTCCGAAAAGTGCTCTTTTTCATGCCGGGTTCACTTCCGGGAGACAAAGTTTTTTCATACCTTTGGAATTGGAATTACAATCCCCGGGATCCCGCGAAAAGCGGCCATCGAACGAGCCCGGCATGGATAAACGAGCAATCACGCGACAGAAACTATTAAACCTATGAGCACCATCGTGGCGCCGTCGCTCTTGGCGGCAGATTTCCTGAACCTCGAGCGAGACATCGAGATGCTGAACCGCAGTGAAGCGGACTGGATTCACTTGGATATCATGGACGGCGTTTTCGTCCCAAACATCTCCTTCGGCTTTGCCGTGACCGACCTGTTAAAAAAAGTCACCCGGAAGCCACTCGACACCCACCTGATGATCGTGCGGCCGGAGAAGTTTGTTGACGAGGTAGCGGCTACCGGCGCCACCTTCATGAACGTGCATTACGAAGCATGCCCCCACCTGCATCGCGTGGTGCAGCAAATTCGCGCCAAGGGAATGAAACCGGCCGTAACGTTAAACCCTCACACGCCGGTATCGGTGCTGGAGGATATCCTAAACGACCTTGACATGGTGCTACTCATGTCGGTAAACCCCGGTTTCGGTGGACAGCAATTCATCGAACACTCCGTGGAAAAGGTAGCCCGGCTGAAAGAGATGATCACGCGGCAAGGGGCATCGACCCTTATCGAGGTGGATGGCGGCGTGAACCTCGAGACCGGCAAGAGGCTGGTTGATGCCGGTGCCGACGTGCTTGTCGCCGGCAGTTACGTGTTTTCTTCCGACGATCCCGAAGAAGCTATCCGCGGCCTGAAAGCGCTTTAGCCGACCGCCCTTCCGAGGGCGTGCCCGTTTACTGCCCGCCCCAAAACAACCCTCTCCACCGGGATCCCCGCACGAGACCTCGGGATCGGTTTTTTTGTTTTTTTGGCCTTATCAATTATGAGCACCTCTATCGGGAAGACACCCTTTTTACGCCTTCTGCTTCCGGTCATCACGGGTATCGTGGTGGCCACGTACTTCCCGTGGGAGGCCGCGCGCTCGTTTCACGTGGGCTTGGCAGGCCTGCTGACAATGCTTGTTTCATATTTTGTGGGGGAAAAGCAACGGTATAACACCCGCTGGTTGTTCGGCGCCGGCCTCTTTCTTTTTCTCTTCGCGTTCGCCGCCCTCCGGTACGCCGAGGAAGAAAAAAAAACGGCTCCCGATTTCCCGGCCGCGCCGTGCTATTTCACGGGTACCTTGGTGGATATCCCGGAAACAAAGCCCCGTTCGCTTGCTTGCCACGTTAAAACGTTCTACCCGGTGAAAAAGAGGGTGATCCTCTACCTCCAGCAGACCGACGAGGCGCGTTCGCTCGTGCCGGGAGACGAGCTGCTTTTCCGTGCCGCGCTGCAACCCTTTAAAAACTTCGGGAACCCGGATGATTTCGACTACGCCCGCTTCATGAAAATCAAAGGGATGGCCGGATCTGCCTACGTGCCGGAAACGGAGTGGTGCAAAACAGGCAAGCAGCACATCACCCTCTCCACCCTCTCGCAGCGGTGCCGGGGCAAGGTGCTCGATTTCTATCGCGGGTTCCGGTTAGAACCCGACGCCCACGCGTTCCTCGCGGCCATCACCCTCGGCTACAAGGCGTACCTCTCTGACGACCTCCAAGCGGCATTCCGGGCATCAGGCACGGCCCACGTGCTGGCAGTAAGCGGGCTCCACGTGGGGGTTATCTACATGGTCATCAACTTTCTTTTTTCGTTCTTGGGCAAGCATGGCCGGGGCTACGCGGCACGCCAGTTTCTCGTGATTACCACCCTGTGGGCTTACGCGCTGGTTGCAGGAATGTCCGCCCCGGTGATACGGGCCGCCTTCATGCTCACCATTTACTGCGTGGGGAGGGCCTTCAGACGCTCCGGCTTCACCTACAACACCTTGGCGGCAGCCGCCTTTTTCCTCCTTCTTTGCAGGCCATTCAGCTTGCACGACGTGAGCTTCATGATGAGCTTCACGGCGGTGTTCGCCATCCTCTTTTTCCAACCCAAGATCAAGCGATTACATATGCCGCACGGGAAAATATCCCGGTACATATGGGAGCTCTCCACTATTTCATTGTCGGCCCAACTAGGTTTATTCCCTTTGGTACTGTACTATTTTGGCAGCTTCCCCACCTACTTTTTTATCGCGAACCTATTCGTGGTCCCTCTTCTCTCGCTCGTTATCTACACCTCGGTTCCCCTGATCATCGTCTCCCTTTTCGCGGTACCCGATTGGCTGGGATCTACTTTCCGCTGGGCTCCGGAAACATTGATCGAGGTAATTTTAAGGGCTGTGCACATTACCGAAACACTCCCGTTCGCGCAACTTACCGACAAGTACCTTACTTTCTTCCAACTATTTCTGCTTCTCGCGTTTGTTTACCCGATCGCGCGATTTCTGGTCTCGCCCCGGGCTCGCTCGCTCCTGACCGCGCTGGCGGCCATGTTGTTGTTTCTCGTCTCCACCATCCGCGAGCAATGGGTCGCCTCCCCCCCACCCAAGCTTGTGGTGTTTAACGCCCCGGCAAAGAGCGAAATTGGTTTTTTCGCCAATAAAAGACGGCACCACGCGGAACTTCCATCCAACGGCCTCGTGCCTCATCCGCGAAAAAGCATCGTTCGTTTACGCGATGGGGAATGGGAACAACTTCACGCCGAAGCACCCTTCCCGTTAGACGTGTTAATTCTCTCGGGGCAGGGGAGTTTCGACCTCGAAAAACTGTTACGCCTGTTCACCCCCCGGATGGTTGTCTTGGACAGTTCTATCCCCCGCTATGCTGCCGCCCGGCTTCGAAAGGAGGGCAGCGCCCGGGGGCTAATAGTGCACGATGTCTCCCTGCAAGGGGCTTATTCCGTAATTTTTTAGTACTTTTGCCCCTTAATTTCAACGTGTACATGAAAATGACAGATGCTACCTCTTCCCTATCTCCCATCATATTGTCATCAAAAGTAGAACAAACGATGGATGCCATCCGCAACGCGCGTGACGTTGTGATTACCACCCACATTTCGCCCGATGGCGACGCGCTGGGCGCTTCGCTGGCGCTCTACCATTTCCTCAAGAGTCAGGGAAAGAACGCGCGGGTAATCGTCCCCAATTCGTTCCCCTATTTCCTTCGCTGGATGGAGGGTGCCGGCGAGATCGAGATCTACGAATACAACCCCGCGGCGGGGCAACGGATACTTGCTTCGGCTGACCTCATCTTCAGTTTAGACTACAACATCCTCAAACGGGTGGGACAGATGGGGCCTCACCTCGAGAAGTCTACCGCCCGCAAAATATTGATAGACCACCACCTCTTTCCCGGGGAAGGGTTCGACATCGTGGTCTCGCACCCCGAGATCTCCTCCACCAGCGAGCTCCTTTTCCGGCTTCTGAACCAAGCAGGGAAGTACAACGAGCTCACCAAGCGGGAGGCCGAATGCATCTACTGCGGGATGATGACCGACACGGGGGGGTTCACCTACAACTCGAGCAACCCGGAGATCTACGAGATCATCAGCCTTTTACTACGAAAGGGGGTGGATAAGGATGCTGTTTATTCCAAGGTGTTTCACAATTACTCCGAAGCGCGCTTCCGCCTGCTGGGCTTCACACTGTCGCAACGGATGGAGGTATACCCGGGGCTCCACTCGGCCCTGCTCCACCTCTCGCGGGAGGATCAATCCAAGTTTCGCTTTAGCAAAGGCGACACCGAGGGGTTCGTGAACTACCCCCTTAGCATCAAAGACATCATTTTCTCTACCTTTATCCGGGAAGACGAGGAGCTAATAAAGCTCTCGTTTCGCTCCCAGAAATCGTTCCCATGCAACGAGTTTGCCGCCGAATTCTTTAACGGGGGTGGCCACCTCAACGCGTCGGGAGGCGAATTTTATGGCACTTTCGAGGAGGCGGTGACTGTTTATACCGAAGGGCTTAAACTCTACGAGGAGAAGTTAAAGAGGGCTTTTAACGAGCCGTGACGAGGGAATGGCAGGTAAACCCGGGGCACGGGGGGCGGCTTTAACCCGTTTTTAAGAATAGATAATGTTTATTTGGGCAGGAGTACTGTTTTTTTGAAACGGATTACGTACTTTTGTACTCAACTTAGAGCAATTGTATCGGCTTTGTCGCTGCATAAAAATAAAAACAATATTTATTGAATATTATATGAGAACCTCGCGTGTTATCCCCGCTGTTATTGCCGTGTTATTGATCCTTTTTGCTTCGTGCAAGGATCAAAAGACATACGCCGATCGCTTAAAAGACGAATCCCGTGCTATCGACCGGTTTATTTCACAACATAATATCACCGTCTTGGAGCGATTCCCGGCAGATAGCATATTCCGGGATAATCAATTTTACAAAGACGCTACCACGGGGGTGTACTACCATATCGCGGACTACGGCGAGAATGCCCGGAAGGCAACGCTAGGGGAAGAGATCTACATACGTTTCAAGGGGTTAAGTTATTTCATGACAAATGACTCCACCACGTTCAGCAACTTGGACCCAAATCTCAGTCCGTTCCCTCAAACCGTTGTCTTCAGAGGGTCTGTTAATCCAAGCACGAGCGGCTATTACGCGACCCCGGGATGGGCCGTGCCCATACCCATCATCGGCCATAACGCGATAGTAAAGATGATCGTGCCCTTCGAGATGGGGTCGTCATACGACAGGCAGCAATACCAACCCACATATTACGACCACGTGGAGTATCGTTTCGAGCACCACGAACGGTAACCGCTCATGACGCCATTGTCAACAAGCCCTCACCATGCACGATACGTGAGCGAGCGGCATTATCCCTAATCAATTAAACAACCCATTATGACATTGATCAAATCCATATCGGGGATACGAGGCACGATTGGCGGGCCAATCGGCGAAAACCTCACACCCCTTGATATCGTGAAGTTCACGGCCGCGTATGCCACGTTTATCAAAGAGTCGTCACGCTCCGCACACCCCCGGATCGTGGTAGGGCGAGACGCCCGCATCTCCGGCGACATGGTACACCGCATCATCACCGGAACCCTCACAGGGATGGGGTGCGACGTCACCGATATCGGCATGGCCACGACGCCCACCACCGAGATAGCGGTTGTAAAAGAAGATGCCCAAGGAGGCATCATCATCACGGCCAGCCATAACCCCAAGCAGTGGAACGCGCTGAAGCTGTTAAACAGCCACGGGGAATTCCTGAATGCCGAAGAGGGGGAACGAATACTTTCCCTCGCCGACGGGGAAGATTTCAGTTTCTCTCCCGTGGAAGAACTGGGGGAAATCACGCGAAAACAATACCTCCAGGAACATATACATAGCATCTTGTCACTTGAGCTAGTGGATGCCGAAGCGATCCGCGCGGCCAACTTCCGCGTGGCCATCGACTGCGTGAACTCGGTAGGCGGCATTGCTATCCCCGAGTTGCTTTACGCGTTGGGGGTGAAAGAGATTTTCAAGCTCCATTGCGCCCCCCACGGTAACTTCTCACACGATCCCGAACCGCTTCCCCAACATCTCACCGAGCTGGCATCGCTCACTCGCGACTCCCGGGCCACCGTGGGGTTCGCGGTGGATCCCGACGTGGATCGATTGGCCATTTACACCGAGGACGGAGAGCCGTTCGGCGAAGAGTACACCTTGGTAGCCGTGGCAGATTACGTCCTACGGCACACGCCCGGCAACACGGTATCGAACCTGAGCTCCAGCCGCGCGCTAAGGGATGTCACGCGCCAACACGGGGGCGAGTACCACGCGGCGGCGGTGGGAGAGGTCAACGTGGTGACCAAGATGAAAGAGGTGGACGCCGTGATTGGCGGCGAAGGGAACGGAGGCGTGATTTATCCCGCCTCGCACCATGGACGAGACGCTTTGGCAGGGATCGCGCTCTTCCTCACCCACATGGCCCGGACAGGAAAGAGCCCCTCGGAACTCAAAAAATCCTATCCCGCCTATTTCAT
>Ga0265293_10014464_pt1 | contig 10011 bp, 7 predicted proteins | sample Munlanlewell138R_FD_192505 | JGI IMG/M metagenome (GOLD analysis project Ga0265293, IMG submission 192505) | Leachate microbial communities from a municipal landfill in Southern Ontario, Canada - Leachate well 138R | ecosystem: Engineered > Solid waste > Landfill > Unclassified | place: Canada...
GACGGTACTTTCAACGGACAGCCTTTACCAAGCACAGATTACTGGTTCAAAGTAATGTACACCGAAAACAAAACAAGAAAAGAATTTAAAGCACATTTCTCGTTGAAGAGATAAAGTAGAATTTTGAAAAATATCCTGAAAGTGATACAGGATTAAACAAATAAAAATAAATTGGAAAGCAGTGCAAAAACATTTTGCACTGCTTTTTCTTTTGTAGAAATTAATTTTGTAAAGAATTAAGTTAAGATTTTGGAGTGTATTGTTTTCAGAAAAAGAAACTATAATTAGATTCAAAGGAGTTCATTTTTTGCTTTGACTATAAATTATTTTACTATCTTTATTCGAAATTTTGTGAATATGAAAAAGATAGTTTTAGGCTTAACAATAATAATTTTTATTTTCCTTTCAGCTTGTAGTACGGACGATAGTACAGCTATTCCGAGAGATTTGAAATTAAATTATTTTGTTTGGAATGGGCTTAATAATTATTATTTATGGCAAGAAGATGTGCCTAACTTGGCAGATGACAGATTTGTTGATCAAAATCAGTTGAACGGTTTTTTGAGGGGATATCCAAATCCTGCCGACTTGTTTAATTCTTTACTTTACCAAAAGGGAACTGTGGATAGGTTTAGTGTGATTTATAGTGACTATACGGTTTTAGAGCAAGTATTAACAGGAAATAACAAAAACAACGGAGTTGATTTCGGGTTACTTAAAAAATCAACAAATTCAGACCAAGTAATAGGGTGGGTTCGCTATATACTTCCGAATTCTGATGCTTCTAATAAGGACATTCACAGAGGAGATTTGTTTTATGCCGTAGATGGGACACCCCTTACAATTCAAAACTACCAGGCATTATTAGCTGCAGAAAGCTACACGCTCAATATGGCTGATTATGACAACGGAAATTATACACCTAACGGACATAGTGTTAGCCTGACCAAATATGATTACTCCGAAAATCCGGTATATTATTCTGATGTATATGAAATAAATTCTAACCGAATCGGATATTTGGTTTACAATGGTTTTTACGGAGCTTACGATGTTGAGTTGAATAATCATTTTGCCAATTTTCATGCACAAGGCGTTACGGATTTGGTTTTAGATTTGAGATATAATTCAGGAGGGTTGGTTTCGACTGCTACTCATTTGGCGAGTATGATAACCGGACAGTTTTCGGGAGAAATTTTTGCCCGGCAACAATGGAATTCAAAAATAACTCAAGTGTTTGAAAATTCGGGTAGAGAGGAAGAGTTAATTAATCGATTTTCTGATAAATTAGGAAATGGAGAACAGATAAATCACCTGAACTTAAACAAAGTTTACGTACTTACGACATCAAGCACAGCCTCGGCAAGTGAATTAGTAATCAACGGGCTTAAGCCTTATATAAACGTAATTCAGATAGGAGGAACGACAACAGGGAAAAACGTGGGGTCGGTTACGTTATATGACTCTCCGAACTTTGGTTCGAACAACAAAAATCCTGACCATAAATATGCTATGCAGCCTTTGACTCTTAAAATTGTAAATAATGCAGGCTTTGGTGATTATCAGTTGGGGCTTGCTCCGGATATTTCTGTTTCCGAAAATTTAGGTAATATGAAACCTCTCGGGGATGTCAATGAATTATTTTTAGCAACTGCTATTTCGGAAATTACAGGAATGTCTGCTCCTCGTCCATTTTCAGAAGAAGGACAACATCTTCAACAGATTAGCGATTCCAAAAAACTTATTCCTATGAAAACCGAAATGTATTTAGATGAAGCACCTCAAGGACTTTTGAATCTGATAAACAATTAAAAATCAGCTAAGGCTTATCTTTTCCTGCTTTTGCCATTATTTCTAATTTGTCCCACATTTCTTCGGGAATTGCCTCAAGTAGGTTAAATTGCCCTGCTCCTTTGAGCCATTCTCCACCATCTATGGTTATGACTTCTCCGTTGAGATAAGCCGAAAAATCAGAAACTAAGTAAGCAGCCAAGTTAGCCAGTTCTTGATGTTCTCCAACTCGTTTTAACGGATTTTTTTTAGCTAAATCAAATTTTTCTTTTAAATCACCGGGGAGCAATCTTTCTAAAGCACCCTTAGTTGGAAATGGTCCGGGAGCGATGGCATTGGTTCGTATTCCGTATTTTGCCCATTCTACCGCCAGACTTCTTGTCATTGCCAAAACACCTGCTTTGGCAGCAGCACTCGGAACCACATAAGCAGAACCTGTCCAAGCGTAAGTAGTGACAATATTTAGAATGTTGGTGTTTTTTTGCAGAGTTTTAATCCAATGTTTCCCAAAAGCGAGTGTGCAGTTTTTTGTTCCTTTCAAGACAATGTCAATAATTGTATCAAAAGCATTTGCAGAGAGTCTTTCGGTTGGAGCGATAAAATTTCCTGCTGCATTATTCAAGAGTACATCAACCCTTCCGAAAGTTTCTAAAACCTGTTTCAGCATTGCCTCAACTTGGTCATAATGGCGAATGTCACACTGTACAGCAAGACATTGCCCGGATGTTTCTTTTTCTAATTCGTGAGCTGTAAGTTGTAGTTTTTCTAAGTTTCTGGAAGTAATTGCAACCTTTGCACCCAATTCCAAAAAGTATTTAGTCATTGATTTTCCAAGTCCGCTTCCTCCTCCGGTTACTACAATAACTTTGTTTTCGAGAGCTCCATCACGAAGCATTTTTTGAGTAAATTCCATAAAAAGTCTTTTCGGATTATTTCTTAAAGATACATATTTTGAAGAAAAGTAAAAAGGAAAACAGATAAATCAGGTTTTAAACTACGGATAGATTTTTAAGAATAATTCTTTGTGTTAAAAAAAATGCAATTTTGTTTCGTAAAATAAATTTATAGTTATACATTTGTGCTTTGAAATAAGCAAAAAAGTAAAGTTATGTTTGAGTTTCAGCAATATTTAGGTTTTCTTCTGTTCTTGACTGTTTTCACAATGGGATTTTGGCTATTGTTGTTTTTGATAGGATTTGCTTTCTATTGGGTAACCGGTCATTCATTTGAAATGTGGAAAGAAAAAAGGGCGGAGAAAAGAGCTCAAAGAGAATTAGAATAGATATTTAGACTTAATAAAAGGTTTAAAAACTTTTACTGACCACAATCTGACAAATCAGATTGTGGTTATTTTTTTCGTTTTAGTTGTCCTCTGTTAGTAGGTTTTGTTTTTCTCGGATTGCGTTTTCCGGGACCTCCCAGATTAACTTTTTTGTTTTTGTCTTTTTTTTCGTGAAAGGCTCCATTACCTCCTTGTGCGTCTGGTCTTTTGGTCACTAGTTTAGACTTCTGTTTTTTCTTTTCAAATTCCATTAATACTGTAGAAATTTCAACCGATTTCGGGATTTCAAGAAGTTTGATTTCAAGATTCATCAAGATTTCGGTTTCCAAAAGCCATTCTTCTTCTCTTGGAGAAACAAAAGTCAGTGCTGTTCCGTCTTTGTCAGCTCTTCCGGTTCTTCCGATTCTGTGAATATATTGTTCGGCAATTTCGGGAACTTCAAAATTGATTACGTGCGAAATATCTCGAATGTCTAAACCACGTGCCATAATATCAGTAGTTATGATTCCTTTGAGGTTTCCTTTCTGAAATTCAGCCAGCGTATTTAATCTGTAATTCTGAGATTTATTAGAATGAATCACTCCGAATTGTTCCTGCAAATCATCCTCTAATCGCTGGTGGAGTAAATCGACAATCCGTTTGTTATTTACAAAAATCAAAACCCTCTCTAGCGAATCGTCTGTTTGCAAAAGCCGGTTGAGTAAATTTATTTTTGTAGTGAAATTCGGAACTAGATATTTTAGTTGTTTGATTTTTTCAAGTGGTGTTCCACTCGGAGCCAATGATACTTCTTGAGGAAAGTCAAAATAATCGCTAATGATTTCATCTACCTCTTCGGTCATCGTAGCAGAAAACAGTATGTTTTGACGTTTGTTTTTCATCATAGCCAGAATAGAAGTAACCTGTATTCGAAAACCGAGATTCAGGATTTCGTCAAATTCGTCAATAACTAACTTTTTGACATCATCAAAACGTACAACTCCGTCAAGAGCCAAATCCATGAGTCGTCCGGGTGTGGCAACGATAAAATCTACACCTTCGTAAACGGCTTTTTTCTGAGTATTGATGTTTACACCTCCATAAATTCCCAAAACTCTGACCGACATATATTTGGTCAGTTTTTTGACCTCTTCGGTAACCTGAACTACAAGCTCACGAGTAGGGACGATAACCACAACTTTCGGATTTTCGGAGCTCGAGAATGTATATTGTCTTAGGATTGGAAGCAGATAAGCAAAGGTTTTTCCTGTTCCGGTTTGAGCAATTCCCATCATGTCCTTTCCTGACAAGATAACCGAAAACGATTTTTCTTGAATAGGAGTGAGGCTGGTAAAACCCAAATCATCAATCGCCTTCTGCAGTGATTTCGGTAGGTTTAATTGCTCGAATTGACTCATTTTATAGTGTTTTTGGAAGGCAAAGATAGTGAATTATTTTAGGTGGGTAGAAACTTAAAAAAGTCTCGTTTGTCAAACTGAACTTGTTTAATTTGTTTACCTGCGTTGAGCTATACAAATCCGAATAGCTTCTCTTTGATTTTTTATTAATTTCTATACAAAGTGAAAAGATCCTGAAGCGAGTTCAGAATGACAAGGTTCAGGGTAACAGAGTGTGTGGTAGATGATAGGAATCAAAAAAAACCGTCTCAAATTTTAGTATGAGACGGTAATGAGGCAGAAAAGAACTATACATACAATAAATCAAATTATTTTTTGATTATTTTTTTGATTATTTCGTTTTGTTCTGTATTTACTTTTAAAATATAAACACCTTTTTGAAGTCCGCTGAAGTCTAATGTTAAGTTGTTCAAAATTCCGTTTCGGATTAACTTTCCATCTATCGAATAAACAGCATACTCAAAACCATATTGGTCGGTAAGTAAATAAATTATATCATCAAACGGATTTGGGAATATAGTTACGTCAAGTGCTCTTTCATAGTCTCCTATTTCCAATCCATCTTCAACAAAAATAGCTTTGGCATAAATTCCTCCTTCAGGAGAAATTGTAAGTTCAGGGTTATTTCCTGTTTCAGTTCCTTCCCAATGGCTAAATTCGTATCCTTCTGAAGGAACAGCTGTTATGCTAATCGGGATATTTTTAAAATATACTCCTTCCCAAGGATAAGGTACCTCTGAAACACCTTCGGTAGTAGGAAGAATATCTATGGTGTTTATTTTTACATACCCGTGTTCGCTATTCGAAACATCAAGCATTACCTGAACATTACTGTCTATATTGAATTTCTGTCTTATATGTTGCCTTTGGTAGTCTAATCTTTCGGTAGCGAAATCCTCCATTATACCAATATTATTTTGCCAATCATTATAAGAAAACATGTCCCAACGATGAATATGCTCATTGATTTCCGGCTCAAGAACAGCTTCCATTTCACTCATTTTCTGCATAAGCCTTGAAGGCATAAAAGTCGTATTTAATAAATCAGCAAAACGGTTAATGAAATAATTTTTATATTCTGTATTCTCTAAAAGCTTTCTTATTAACAATGTAGATTGATTACGAATATCGGCCTCAGGATAATCTGGAAGATAAAATTTAGTGGCATTATCTAAAGTATTATGATTATTGCCATTAATCTCAAATAAATTATATCCAAAATCTAAATCCTTTAATAACCATCTCCATCTCCCGTCCTGCCCGTGAGGTGCATTTGGGGTATATGAAACTCTTTTTCTGAAAAACTCATTATTATTCCATGGCCAGTCAGAATTAGCTGAAAAAACATTTGTTATATAATAATCAGCATAATTTATAGGGTCAATTAGGGTACTAACATATTCAAAGTTAGTATTATCAGATAAAGAATTATTCTCCAAATAGTTCATTAAATCATCATAATGAACTGAATCTCCAATATCTACTATTGCTTCATCAGCAAATTCCATAAAATCAAGTTCGTCTTCATCTATTCCAAATACTCTATCAAAATAATGTTCATCATAGCGCTCTCTAATGTTATAGATTCCACTATATTCTGAATTTACAAAAAGGATGATAGGTTGGTAATCTTGAATTTCATAATTAAGATGTTTGGTAGATTGATGAATAAATGCGTCTCTAAAAAGAGTACCATAAGCATCATTTCCTGAGTTTCTAATTATAATTCGCTTAAAACTATCATAGTCATAATCATTAAAAAAAGAGTGATTAAATTTACTAACTCCATATCCTCCTTTTGCATATAATCTTACAGAACGATTAGGAATATGACGACTTCCGTTCCCGTGATTTCTAAGTCCTGCATTGTGATTTAGAATTTCAACTCCATTTTCGAAATAACTAAAATTAATCTCCAATTCAGAATCTCCGCCCGATGCCCAATAGTTTGCGTCTGTCCAAATATCTGCTTGTGCAGTAGGATTAGCAATCCTCCATTGGTCAAAATTAATTCCAGCTACATTAAGGCCATTTTCATAGCTATAATATTTATCTGCATCAATATTTAAACTAACAATAGGTAATGTATATTTGTCTACTCCTTCTGGAGTAACAAAATAATTTCGTACTACAATATCACTATATTCTGAATCTACTATAGCTCTAGCTTTTACAACTGTACTCTTAAAAACAGGAGCTTGGGGAATATAGGGCTCATTGAAATAAGTTGTAGATATTGCAGAAGTTTTGTTAGGATCATTACTTCTATCTACTATCTGAATAGGATTTGTATAGGTAAAAGTCTCCAAGGTATTTTGCAAAAGTTCTCCAAAAGGATCTCCTGGATTTTGAGGATAGCTCACCTTATAATTATAAGTGACCCCTCCGATATTATCTAAATGAGGGTCGGAGCCATCTAAGGTGTAGATGATTAGGGCATCTGTGTCTGGATGAGAGATGGTTAATGTAAATTCATTCTCATAAAAACCTGATGTAGCCGATAGTACAGGAAGTTGAACTTCTTGTGCAATCAGAAAAAATGAGGACAATAAAAAAACTAAAAAAGTATAAGTTACTTTCATGTATATAAGTTTTTAAGTTAAAAAAATGCCTGAAATAGACCAACTTAGTAAGTGAACAAATATATATATCTAAAATGAATTTACTTATCTTAACCTTTAACTTAACATTTTTCATTAAAGTTAGGTTGTTAAATTGTTAATATTTTAGATAAATGACACTTTAGTGCAGTGTGTTATAGAAAAGCAATTTTTTTTGATAAAGAAGAAGTTTTTAAAAGACAGATACGGTAATAGTAAGATAAAAGCAGTAAAGGTCAGTTATACAATAACTATTAATACCCTAATTTCTCACGAACTCTTTTTAGCACGTCATTAGCTACTTTACTTGCTTTTTCGGCTCCTGCCAAAAGGATTTTTTCTACCTCATCAGGGTTATTAATGTAGTAATTGTATTTTTCTCTTTCAGTTTTGAATTTTTCTGTGATGAGTTCAAAAAGAGCTTGTTTTGCATGACCATAACCGTAATTTCCTCCTAGATAGTTTTGTGTCATCTTATCAATTTGATCTCCCGAAGCCAATAAGCGATACAAGGCGAAAACCTTACACGTGTTGGGGTTTTTCGGTTCTTCGAGCGGAGTGCTGTCTGTCTCAATGCTCATTATTTGTTTGCGTAATTTTTTATCATCCAGAAATATATCAATATAATTATTTCGGGATTTACTCATTTTTTGTCCGTCTGTTCCGGGAACAATCATCACATTTTCTTCGATTTTTGCCTGTGGAAGTACAAAGGTTTCTCCCATCTGGTGGTTGAACCTCGAAGCTACGTCACGGGTGATTTCTAAGTGTTGTAATTGGTCTTTCCCGACAGGTACAATTTCCGCACCATACAATAAAATATCAGCAGCCATAAGCATCGGGTAGGTAAATAATCCGGAATTGACATCTTCCAAATAATCTTGTTTATCTTTAAACGAATGAGCCAAAGTCAAACGCTGAAACGGAAAAAAACAACTCAAATACCACGAAAGCTCACAAGTCTGAGGCACATCGCTCTGACGATAAAACGTAACTCGATTTACATCTAATCCGCAAGCCAACCAAGTTGCTGCTACGCTTAAAGTGTTTTGTTTGAGCAATTCTGCATTTTTAATTTGTGTTGCCGAATGAAGGTTTGCAATAAACAAAAACAACTCATTTTCCGGATTGTTTGCCATTTTGATTGCGGGAAGAATCGCTCCTAACAAATTTCCTAAATGTGGTGTCCCTGTACTTTGAACTCCTGTTAATACTTTTGCCATTTCAAATAATTCAAATTCGTGCAAATTTAATTTATTTTGCACAGATATTCACTACTTTTGGAATTATGAAATTTTTAAAAGCACCTTTTCAGCTATTATACAGAGTTTGGTTCTATGTTTTGGTTGCCATTCCGATATTGGTTTTATTTCCTGTTTTATTAATTTCAATATCCAAAGAAAAATGGTATCCGTTTTTTTTCAGACTGGCCAGAATCTGGGCTAAAATCATTCTTTTTGGAATGGGGTTTATCGTTTCCGTAAAAAAAGAACAAAAATTAGAAAAAGGAAAAAGCTATATGTTGATATCCAATCACACTTCAATGACTGATGTTATGCTGATGCTTTACATAGTGAAGGACAATCCGTTTGTGTTTGTAGGAAAAAAGGAGTTGGCTAAAATTCCGATTTTTGGATTTTTCTACAAACGAACCTGCATTTTGGTTGATAGAGAAAGTTCCAAAAGCAGAAAGGAAGTCTTCGACCAAGCCCAAAATAAGTTAAGTCAAGGTTTGAGTATCTGTATTTTTCCCGAAGGAGGTGTTCCAGAGGATAGTTCTGTAGTTTTGGACGAGTTCAAAGATGGTGCTTTCCGATTAGCGATTGATCATCAAATTCCGATTGTTCCGATGAGTTTTTATGACAATAAAAAACGTTTTTCGTATAATTTTTTTAGCGGAAGTCCCGGAAAAATGAGAGCTAAAGTTCATAAATTCATCGAAACTCAAGGTAAAACCCAAAATGATAAAAAAGAAATTAAAACAGAATCCCGTCAGGTAATTTATAAAGAATTACTTATCGAAAAACAAAAGCTCCGCCATTGAGGCAGAGCTTTGTCTTGGGCAAAAAATCATTGAATTTATTGTTTAATCACTTTGATTGTTTTTGCAATTCCATCAACAGTTACTTTTACTAAGTAACTACCCGTTGGAAGAACGGACATATCAACCTGAGTGTCTGCTGAACTTGCTGTTTGTGAAATCACAACCTGTCCTAACATATTGATAACGGTAACATCTGTAATATCTTTGCTATAAGAAATATTCAAAATTTCTCTTACAGGATTCGGATATACTCTGAATGATGCCTGATCAAATACATTTCTGCTCAAAGAAACTTCAACTGTAATTTCGGTAGCAGAACTTGTACAATTTCCAACTGTTTGTGTTACCCAAAACGTATAAGCACCTTCTACAAGCATCATAGATTCTTCAACATTATTGGTTAAATCTTCATCAGAATACCAATTCAGAGTACCTGTTACACCAGTTACTACAATATCAGCTACGGTTTGTCCTTCGGTAAGCATCTGTGGGGAATCTGCTGTAGGAGAATCAGGAGCATCATTTACCACAATAGTCACAGAAGCTGTTGTAGCACATTGTCCTAAATCCGCAGTAAACGTATAAGTCGTTGTTTGTGTATTATCAAGAGCCGGTAACCAAGTTCCTGTAATTCCATTGGTAGAAGTTGTTGGTAATTCTGCTAAAAATTCTCCTTCGCAAATATCAGCAATCGGGTCAAACTCTGGAATTACATTTGGAGTTACTGTAATAGTCAGTAAAGCTGTTGTAGCACATTGTCCTGAATCCGGAGTAAACGTATAAGTCGTTGTTTGTGTATTATCAAGAGCCGGTAACCAAGTTCCTGTAATTCCATTGGTAGAAGTTGTTGGTAATTCTGCTAAAAATTCTCCTTCGCAAATATCAGCAATCGGGTCA
>Ga0265293_10014465_pt1 | contig 10010 bp, 9 predicted proteins | sample Munlanlewell138R_FD_192505 | JGI IMG/M metagenome (GOLD analysis project Ga0265293, IMG submission 192505) | Leachate microbial communities from a municipal landfill in Southern Ontario, Canada - Leachate well 138R | ecosystem: Engineered > Solid waste > Landfill > Unclassified | place: Canada...
CAGGATCGATCACCTGCAGACTGAATCGACAGTGAGCAGGGGGCAATAGAGTCAGCTGCGCAGAATTTTTGTCATGGCCCTGCCCTTGGCCAGTTCATCAATCAGCTTGTCCAGATAGCGAATCTTGCACATCAGCGGCTCTTCGATGTCTTCGATGCGAACACCACAGATCGTGCCGGTGATCTTTGAGCAGTGAGGATTCAGTGCCGGGGCTTGGTCGAAGAACTCAGTAAACGTCGTGTTTTGCTCCAGCTGCTGTTGCAGGCCCACCCGGTCATAACCGGTCAGCCAGCAAATAATGGCGTCGACTTCTTCCCGAGTATGACCTTTGCGCTCAGCTTTGGTCACGTACAGCGGGTACACACTGGAGAAGGCCATGCTGTAGATACGGTGCGACATGTATGGAACTCCTGTCTGATTGTTATTGGCTCCAGTTCACAAATGTGTGCAGAAATCCTGCGCAACAGATGCGGCTCAGGGGCATTTTGTGTAGCATGTTCGGTCCACTCAGGAGCAGTCAGACCGGGTATCCCATTGCAATTCACGATCGAACATATCAAAGACATGGCTGGCAGCGCGACGTTTGAGCGCGGCGAGCAGTATTTTAATACGCGTCGTGCACGCATCATTGAGTATACGCCTGGCCAGCCACGCTTTATTGCGGAGGTCCGTGGATCAGCGCCAAGGCCTTATCGTGTGCAGGTAGAGTTTGATTACATTCTGACCGGCTCCTGTACCTGTCCGGTGCGCCTGGACTGTAAACATGCAGTCGCTGCAGCGCTCGAGTGGCTGCATCAATACGAGGTCAGCGCCCGTGCCGCTATTGCCGCCGGGCAGGACCCATCGCCAGTCGCCGTAGAGATCGAGTCAGCAGAGACGCCTGCTGCTGCAGCTGCGACGTCCTCACCACTGGACCAGTGGCTGACACATATTCCTTCCGTTGAAAAGTCTGATGCGGATGTGCTGGAACCCGGCAATCATTATCTGTTGTACGAGCTGCGTGTTGTGCAGCAACAGGTCCACGTCAGTCTGAAAAAAAGTTACCTGAAAAAAGATGGGCAATGGAGCCAGACCCGGCCGTTTAATCCTGACTATTTCTCTCTGCAATGGCGTCGCCCAGATCACGTGCGCGATCCTGATATAGCCATTTTGCAGTTGTTGCCGCGGCTGTCAGGCAATACGTCTGCTGAACTGTCAGGCGAGGCTGGACGACTGGCGCTGGATCACATGCTTAACACGCACCGTCTGATATTCAACGATATTGCAGTCAGTCGCTCAACACCTGCGAGTTTGCGTTGGTGCTGGCAGGAGCAGGATGGCCGCAAACAGCTTAAACCCCAGCTCGACGGACGACGTGAGTGGGTGATTATGGCTGTGGTGCCTCCCTGTTATCTGGATACCGCAACAGCCCAGGTTGGCGACATAGAGACCAGCCTGGGTGCGGCGCAAGTGTTACACCTGGCATCAATGCCCGCTGTCCCAGCGGAACGTTTACAGGAAGTGGCAGTGCGCCTGCGTCAGAGTTTTGCAGCTGAACAGCTGCCGGTCCCGGTGGAATTGCCCGAGATCATGGATGTTACCGAGCCGCAGCCTTTTCTGACGCTGGTCTCTGTGCCTGCCCATAAAGCTGGCACGTTGCCGGCGGCATTGCTGCACTTTGAGTACGCCGGGATCCGCATGATGCCCGACTACGATTCGCGCGCTGATTATTTGCCGGAGCTGGTTGAGAGTCAGGGTGGTTATGTAAGAATCCGGCGCAACCCACAGCGTGAGCAGGCTTATGCGGATCAGCTGTTTGTATTGGGACTGCGCCTGTACCAGAAAATCGGCGCCTACGAGCTGGCCTGGGCTGCACAACCTGACACTGCCTCGGTTATGGTGGAGTTCTGGGAAGATTTTCTGGCTGATGAAGTGCCCAAACTGGAACAGCAGGGCTGGGAAGTGGGGCGGGCAGAAGAGGTTGATCTGGAGGTTGATCAGGCTGAGTTTGATTTCCAGATGCAGGATATGTCCAACCACTGGTTCGAGCTGGCTCTTAGCCTGCCTTTAGGTGATGGCCGCAAGCTTGATACTGCCGAAGCCGTTGAGATGTGGCTTGAACAAGGTACACCGGACACCATGATTGTTGCTGTGGACGGTGGCTGGGTGCGACTGGACACCCGACCGTTGGCGAGCATACGTGATCTGCTGGCAGAAATGCTCGACCGCCATCAGCTCGACAAACCGATGAAACTGGCTGCGTTCCAGGTGGCACAGTTACAGGACATTCCCAAACTTAATGACACGGCGGCGCCAAACACCCGGCGTTTGCTGCAACAGATCAAGGATTTTAATGGTATCGAGCAGGTACCTGTGCCGGTGGCGTTAAACGCTTCGCTGCGAAGTTATCAACAAGACGGGCTGAACTGGCTGGTGTTTTTGCGCCGTTATGGGCTGGGTGGAATTCTGGCTGATGACATGGGGCTGGGTAAAACGCTGCAGGCGCTTGCGTTTGTACAACATCTGAAAGAGCAGCGCCAACTGGAAAAACCCGCTCTGATTATTGCGCCAACCAGTCTGACGGGTAACTGGCTACACGAAATCCAACGGTTTACCCCGCAACTGTCAGTGACATTGATTCATGGCTCTGCGCGCGCGGGTGCATTTTCCAGTATTGATAACAGTGATGTTGTGATCACAACGTATCCGTTGTTGCCCAGAGATATCAAACATTACCAGACGCTGGAATTCAGTGTTCTGATTCTGGATGAAGCCCAGGCAATCAAGAATCCCACAACCAAAGTGGCGCAGAGTGTGCGTTTGCTGAACAGCGATATGCGTATCTGTCTGACCGGCACTCCGCTGGAAAACCATCTGGGTGAGTTGTGGGCGATTATGGATTTTGTGCTGCCAGGACTGCTCAGCGGTCAACGCCATTTTCAGAAATATTATCGCCAACCCGTAGAGCGCGAGGCAGATCACGATCGTCAAAAATCTCTGGCGCGCCGGGTCGCACCTTTTATGTTGCGGCGTACCAAAACCCAGGTGGTCAAGGAGCTTCCGCCCAAAACCGAGATCGTCCAGTACGTTGAACTGGAAGGCAAACAGCGCGCGCTCTATGAAGGTATTCGCGTCGGAATGGAAAAACGCATCCGCGATCTGGTAGCGAGTCAGGGCATGCAGCGCAGCCATATCCAGTTCCTGGATGCGTTGCTTAAACTGCGTCAGGCCTGTATTGATCCACGTCTGGTCAAGCTGGAAAAAGCAGCCAATGTGCGCGAAAACGCCAAAATGGAATGGTTGAACGAAACCCTTCCCCAGTTACTGGAAGAAGGGCGCCATGTGCTGATTTTCTCCCAGTTCACGGAGTTGTTGTCGCTGATCGAAAAAGAACTGAGCGCGCTGCAGATTAATTTTGTCACGCTCACGGGACAAACCCGTAAACGCCAGGAAGTTATTGATCGCTTCCAGAACGGCGAGGTACAGGTTTTTCTGGTCAGCCTCAAAGCGGGTGGCAGCGGTTTGAACCTGACTGCAGCCGATGTGGTCATACATATGGATCCTTGGTGGAATCCGGCGGTGGAGAATCAGGCTACTGACCGCGCCTACCGTATTGGCCAGGATAAACCGGTATTTGTGTACAAGCTGGTTGCTGCCAATACGGTTGAAGAACGTATACAGCAGATGCAACAACGCAAGCAGGCACTGGCAGACAACCTGTTTAATGAAGCCGGCACCACGGCCCTGGGCCTCGATCAGGAAGCGTTACTCAGTTTGCTGGCCTCAGATGGTGTCGGAACGTAAAACAATACTAGCCGGTCTACACTGTGGAAAGAAACACTCAACAATAAGGAGTAGTAAAGATGTTTAAACGATTTATGTCGGCGATGGTTCTGTGTGGCGGCATGGGCCTGGCAGGTCTGGCGGCGGCGCAGGATGCCCCTGCATTAACCCTGGAGATGGCCCAGCGTGCGATGACTGCGGCGGTGGCAGAATCGCGTGCCAACAACTGGAATCTTACGATCGCGATTGTGGATGCCGCCGGTGTGCCGGTGATGATCCATCGCATGGATGGTGCCTCACCTCGCAGCTTTGATATTGCGTTGGCAAAGGCCAGAGTTGTGACTGCAACCGGGCTGAGCTCTGGTGAATATGGTCGCCGCCTGCAAGCCGGTGAAATTGCAGAAGTGGAAAATGGTGTGACCTTCGCAGGTGGTGTGCCTATTGTCCGTAATGGTGAGCGAATTGGCGCCATTACCTCCAGCGGTGCCCGCGCTATCGACGATGAGCAGGTATCACTGGCTGGCGCTGCAGTGTTGGCTGAGTAATCAGTCTGCTTTATTTACAAAAGCCGGCTCGCGTTTTTCAAACTGTCGTTTTGGAGTTGAGTCCGTCAGGGCCAGCTCCATCGCGGCATTCAACTCATACGTTGTGTTGTCGTATCCCGCCTGCTCAAAAGCCTGTCGGCTCCCCTTAATGTGAGCCTCTGCTGTGTACAACAGCTGTGGTAGTAGCGAACTTTTGATATCCAGATTGCCGGGCTGCTCGTAAGCCTGTTTGCAGCCTGTTACATCCGTTGCATGGAAACTGCGGCAGCGCATTGGTCTGAGGTTGTAAACAGAGCATTTACCATCCTGCAAAAATGCACAGGCCACGTTGGCGCTCAACTGTTGTTCGCGCGACATTTGGCGCAGTATGGCCGCGTTGTTTGCCAGCCGCTCGCGTAACTGTTGCACCTGCTCCTTGGTAAAGCGGCTGTTAACGTAATCCGCAATTTGCAACACTTCTTCCGCCCGTGCTTCTACCAGGAAATGGCAGCAGTACCAGCAGCCTGATTTGCACGCTAACGTCGATGATGTACTGGCAATTAATCCGCTGAGCTGGGAAAGGCGATTCTGACTGTTGGCAACAGCGGGTTTCCAGCCTCGTGTGTTGAGGTCGGCTGTGGTCTCAGCATGTTCGGTTCGCGTCAGCTCGGAGAGAAGCTCCCGGTCTTGCCGGGCAAGCGATGAAGTCTGTTTAGGTGTATTCATTTCCGGCCTAGAAGTACCAGAATAGCTTACACAATGGAAGTCTTTAGTCGGCAGCAAACGACCGCGAGTTTTTATCGTCGCGAAAAACAATCAGTGGTTGTACATCTTCGTTGCGCAGTACAAGCCGCTGCGCCAGTGCTACCTGGTCAGTGATCAGCGAATGATGGGGGGACTTGCTGCACACAGGGTCTGTGTTGCGGGCATCGCCGGTGAGCATAAATGCCTGACAACGACAGCCACCAAAATCCTTGTGGCGCTCATCGCAGCTGCGGCAAGGTTCCGGCATCCAGCTGTCACCACGGTAAGCGTTAAACGCCTGTGAGTCATACCAGATGCTGCGAATGCTGTGTTCGCGAACATTAGGAAACTGTAGTCCAGGCAGCATACGTGCCTCATGGCACGGTAAGGCTAACCCGTCAGGTGCAATATTCAGGAATACCGAACCCCATCCGTTCATACAGCCCTTGGGTCTATCCTCATAATAGTCCGGTGCCACAAAATACAGTTTCATGCGGTTGCCCAGGCGTTCACGAAAGCGGTTACAGACAGCTTCCGCGTGTTGCAGCTGCTCACGGCTGGGCATCAGATATTCGCGGTTTTTGTAGGCCCAGGCGTAGTACTGACTGTTTGCCAACTCAACATGATCGGCCTGCAAGCTTTCTGCCATCTGCAGAATCTGTTCGATATGATCGATGTTTTGCCGGTGCAGAACTACATTCAGCACCATAGGGTAGTCATATTGTTTGATCAGTTTTGCGACTTTTTGTTTGAGTTCAAAGGTGCGCGTGCTCGACAAAAAATCGTTCAGCTCTTTGGTTGAGTCCTGAAACGACAGCTGGATCTGGTCCAGCCCGCCAGCCTTGAATGCAGCAATACGTTTCTCCGTAAGTCCTATACCCGAAGTCAGCAGGTTAACGTAAAAACCCATACGGCTGGCTTCAGCGACGATGATTTCCACATCGTCGCGCATCAGCGGTTCACCACCGGAAATGCCGAGCTGAACTGCGCCTAGTTCCCGAGCCTCACGCAGAGCCTTGAGCCACTCTTCGGTAGTCAGTTCGCGATCAAATGTTGTGGCGTAATCCAGCGGGTTGTAACAAAACACACAATGCAGCGGACATTTATAGGTGATTTCAGCGTTCACCCAGAGTGGTGCTGCAATGTCCTTTTTGACATCAGTCATGGCAAATCCAGCCTTTGAAACAGGCATGTTCAAGAAAATCGAGCACATCCTGCTTCAGATCTGCGCCGGGAAAATCTGCCTGCAAATCCGCCACAATAGCGCTAGCAGTGCGTTGGCCATCAACACGTTTAAGAATTTCACCGGCACTGCCAGCCAGTTTTACCAGGCCCTCCGGATACAGCAGAACCCAGGCTTGCTGTGCCTGTTCCCATTGCAGTTTGTACTGGCGTACAAAACTCAGCGGTTTGTTGAGGTCAAAACTCATAGCGGCATCCTCGCAATCGCCCCGGTTTTTGCTTCACCCATTCCGTAAGTCACCTGAATGGCGTCCAGCATGCTCCACAGCACATTGAGTTTGAACTGAAGAATTTCCACTGCTTGTTCCTGTTGCTGACGTGTTGTGAAGTGTTCCAGTGTCACACGTAAGCCATGCTCCACATCCCGCCGTGCCTCGGACAGCCGCTGACGGAAATACTGGTAACCACGTGCATCAATCCAGGGATAATGTTGCGGCCAGCTATCCAGACGCTTCTGATGAATGGTCGGAGCAAACAGCTCTGTCAGTGATGAGCACACAGCTTCCTGCCAGGGAGCGCGCCGCGCAAAATTAACGTAGGCATCCACTGCAAAACGTACACCTGGCGCCACATGGGCCAGCGATAAAACTTCATCGCGTGACAAACCCACCGCTTCGGCCAATGCCAGCCAGGCCTCTATGCCTCCCTCGGTACTGTCTCCGGCGATACCATCGTGATCCAGAATGCGCTGAATCCATAGACGCCGATGGGCTTTGTCCGGCATGTTGGACAAAACGGCGCTGTCCTTGACCGGAATCATGATCTGGTAATAAAAACGATTAATGACCCAGCCCTGAACCTGTTCTTTGGTGCACTGACCGCTGTTCATGGCGATGTGGAACGGGTGAAAAATGTGATAACACTTTTCTTTGGCGCGCAGGCGCTGCTCAAATTCTTCAGTTGTCCATGCGTCCATTCAGTTTCTCCTGATCTGCTCAATAGCGCTCAAAGGCTGAAATCCATGCCATCAAAAGCGACTTCAATGTGTTCCTGATGAAGCTGCAAACGCTCAGCGCTGTCCTCACGCAGGATGGGATTGGTGTTGTTGATGTGAATAAGGATTTTGCGGGCGCTCAACGGACGCAGTACTTCAATCATGCCGCCAGGACCGCTCTGGGGCAGGTGTCCCATATCCAGTGCAAGCTTCTGGCTGATACCCAGGTCGAGCATTTCGGCATTAGTCCAGCAGGTGCCATCCACCATCACACAATCCGCCTGCTGCATGGCGCGGGCGACCTGTGGTTCTATTGAAGCCAGTCCGGGGGCATAAAACAGGGTTTTGCCGCTGCGAGTGTCCTGCAGCAGGATGCCAATATTGTCACCCTCATGCGGATCATGACGATGGGGTGAATAGGGGGGCGCCTTGCTTGTCAGCGGCACTGCGCTAATCTGGATATGCTCAATACCATCTACCCTGAAGTGCGAGCCGGCAGCTGTTGGAATCTGGTGCCAGGACACACCACAAAAATGGCCGAGGATATTAAAAACCGGATTTCCCTGGGTCAGATCTTCGTACACCATGTCTGTGCAATAAATATTCAGCGGTGTTTTGCCTTCTCGCAGCATGAACAAACCGGTGGTGTGGTCAATCTGTGCGTCCATCAGCAGCACTGCTTTGACTGCGGTATCGCGAATTGCACGGCCGGGTTGCAACTGCGGGAACCGTTGAAACTGGGTCAATATATCGGGTGAGGCATTAATCAGCAGCCAGTTAAGACCGTCACTGCTGACAGCAATAGAAGATTGTGTGCGAGTGGCCGCCTTGATGGTGCCTTTACGCACGCCGTCGCAGTTTGGACAGTTGCAATTCCATTGCGGAAATCCGCCGCCAGCTGCTGAACCCAGTACTCGTACTCTCATAAACAAACCCTTGATCAAAACGGATTAGGGATCAGAACGGGAAAGTGGCCTCTCACGAGGCGACTTTCCCTGAGGAGCTTATATCCTTGCGGTCGCTATCGATTAACGTGCAGCAACGTACATCGTAACTTCAAAACCAAAACGCATTTCAGTGTAAGCGGGTTTAGTCCACATAATGTTGTTCTCCTGTTTAATGTGCATTTAGCCTGCCGCAAAATGCTGCGAGGCGTGTTGATTGTTATCTGGTTAGGCGCAATCACACTGCCGCATAATCAGTAAATATCACTCATGATTTTCATTAGATTGCAGCCGTGCCTATTGGCAAAAACCAGACCTCCCTGTAAACAGGCAACATGACTTCAGGTTCCGATTTTTTATATCCACCGATTGAACCGTTCAGCACACAAATGCTGGCGGTTTCACCCCTGCACAGCCTTTATGTGGAGCGCAGCGGCAGGCCGGGAGGTTATCCGCTGCTGTTTTTGCATGGAGGGCCTGGCAGCCAGACGAGGCCAGAGCATCGGCGGTACTTTGATCCGGATTTTTTTGAAATAGTGCTGTTTGACCAGCGTGGTTGCGGCAAATCCGCCCCGGCAGGGGAGGTTTACAACAACACAACCTGGGACTTGGTTGAAGATATACAGCTGATTCGCCAGACACTGGGATTTCACAGTGGGATGAGCCTGTTTGCCGGCTCCTGGGGCAGTACGCTGGCACTGGCTTATGCGTTGCGTTATCCAGAGACTCTGGATGAAATGATTTTGCGGGGTATTTTCCTGGCCACTGAGACGGAGCTGGACTGGTATCTGAAGGGGGTATCCTGTTTTGCGCCTCAGGCATGGCAGCAGTTTGCTGCGGATATGGGACCAAATCTGTTGCACAGTTATCATGCCGCCGTGTTTGAGCCAGCAACGGCAAAGCGTGCGGCCTGGCGCTGGGCAGCTTACGAGCAGCAGCTGACGAATCTGGGGGCTGAGAGCATCAGCCAGCTCCAGTCCTTGTCGGCCCTGACGCCGGCGCAGCAAACTGCACTGCTTAACCGGGCGCGTATACAACTGCATTATTTAAAAAACGGCTGTTTTCTGAACGATCAGCCCTTGCTGGAATCCGTTGACCAGTTGCATATACCAACCACTATAGTGCAGGGTGCCATCGATTTTATTTGTCCGCCCATCACGGCCGTTCAGTTAAGTGAACGCCTGCCGCAGGCCACACTGCGCATGCTGCCTGCTGCAGGACACAGTGCTCTGGGCGCTGTGATGATGCCTGCGCTCAGAGAGGAGTGTGATGCTTTGCGCGACCGTATCCGTGCCCGCGACCAGCAAGAGGAAAAACCATGAGTTTGCGCTTTCGGGTCAACCTGGTGATTTCACTGATAGGCCTGCTGTGGATTGCGGTGATGAGTTATGTGCTGATTGATTACAACCGGCGCTCCACTGGCCAGGAAATTGAAGCCGGTACCCGTGTTTCGATACAGCTGCTGCAAGCAATTCTGTTGTCGCCGGTGTACACCGCGGAAGCGCCTGATCCATTGGGCAACCTGACACAATATCTGCGTAGTGTCGGCCGTGTCCGCGCCAACGAGGTGCGGCTTTATGACAACAATGATCAGCTGCTTTATGAGTCACCGCCTTCGGAATACAAAACCGGCCGCTGGGCGCCGGACTGGTTTTCGGCACTGGTCGCGCCCGATGTTGAAGAGGTGCGTTTGCCGCTGGCACAGGGTTATATTGTAGTGACACCCGACTCGTCTCGATCCGTGTTGGATGCCTGGGATGAGTTCGGCAGTTTTGCCTTGTACACACTGCTGTTTTTTGTGCTGCTCAATGCGGCGGTATTTTATGTGCTGGGCCGTATGTTGCGTCCGCTCAAAGACGT
>Ga0265293_10014467_pt1 | contig 10008 bp, 14 predicted proteins | sample Munlanlewell138R_FD_192505 | JGI IMG/M metagenome (GOLD analysis project Ga0265293, IMG submission 192505) | Leachate microbial communities from a municipal landfill in Southern Ontario, Canada - Leachate well 138R | ecosystem: Engineered > Solid waste > Landfill > Unclassified | place: Canada...
CGAAAGCGATTCCGGCGAGAGCGACGAGGCCTAGGCCATGGCCACGGTTGACCACGCGGCCATTGCCGACCGCGTGTGCGACGAGGCGATCTCAAGCGGGGCCAGGCTACGCGCAGGCAGCCGGAGAGCAACGCTCGACAGGGTACGGACGCTCGTTAAGGATGTTGGAAACCCTGCCGAGGTAGAGGCTGTTTGCCGCTACGCCGCGCGTGAGGACGCCGCAAGGTTCTCCCCTACCAGCTCGCTCAAGTGGATCTCGTATGAGTTCGTACGGCAGCGCGTTGGAGCGTTCGTCCCCGACGACTGCTGGCGATTCATGGTAATGCTGCTAAACCTCGAGCGTGACCACGGCAATGGCTCGCATGAGGCGCTCGAGGTTCGATACTGGCTCATGATGCTGCGCGACGGCGTACGCTCGTACAACGCAACGCTTGAGGGCGAGGCACGCCATGCGCTCGCTAGGATCTACTCCCGCATCTACGGAGGCACATGACGTCCGCATACTCCGAGCTAACCCCACAGGAGCTCGAGCGCATCGCCATCGGTACCGCCCTCAGGAGCCGCGAGGACTTCGGACGCGCACGCGCAGCCGGCGTAGATGTGATCTCGTTCCAGGTCGACAAGCACCAGGAGGTGTGGGCCCACCTGGTCGAGCGCTTTAAGTCCGACGTGGACGGTACCTCCTGGCCTGGCCCAGGTGACATTCGCGTGGCCTTCGGCGTTGAGGTAGCCGACGCGGTAGACGATTCGTCGTCAATCTACGAGCGTCTTCGATACCAGGCCAAGCAGCGTCTCGCAGCGCTTGCCATCAACCGGGTCCTGCCATCGCTGCGCGAGAACCCCGATCTTGCGGTAGGGGAGCTCATTCGCTCGCTGTCCACGCTCCAGACCGGAAACGAGGTCGAGCTCTCCGGGTTTAAGGAGGGGGCACAGGACCGCCTGGCACGCCTGGTGGACCGTCGCAACATGGTGGAGCAGGGCGTACAGTACGGCCTGTCCACAGGGCTTAGCGTCTTTGACGACAAGAACGATACCTGGAAGCCAGGCGAGGTGGTGGCTATTCAGGCGGCAACCAACGTCGGAAAGTCCTGGATGCTGCTTAAGCTGGCCTCCCACGTCTACCGAGAGCATGGGCAGAGCGTGCTGTTCCTGAGCCCGGAGAGCACGGTCGAGGACATCGAGCTCCGCCTAGATGCCATCCTTGGGCACGACCTCGGGTTCAGGCTCTCGAACCGCGCGCTTCGTAACGCAACATTCAATCAAGACGAGTACACGAGGTACATCAATACGCTCTCCGAGCTTCCCGGCATGGGGAAGTGGCTGACCATCGACTCCGGAAGCAACGGCGTGTTCTCGTTCGAGGACATCGTGCGGCTCACGCTAGAGCTGCGTCCCGACGTCCTGGCAATCGACGGCTTCCACTTGATCCGAAGCGAGGGCAAGTCCTGGGAGGCGATGAAGTTTGCTGCCGAGTCGCTCAAGGGCCTGGCTCAGAGCCTAGGCATCGTTATCTTTGCGGCCATTCAGGCCAACAGGAACTCGATGATCGCGCTTGACGACGTGCCAGGCGTTGGTGATGTAGCCTACGGGCTGGGGCTCTCTCAGGCGGCCAACCGCGTGATCTCTCTCGCCCGTATGACGGGACAGCCAAATGGACGTGTCTTCCAGGTGATCAAGAACCGCGATGGCGAGCTTGTCGAGCAGTCTCAGGTCCTAAAGTTCGACGTGGACGTTGGGGACATCCGACAGATCGACCCCAAGAAGACCGGGTTCGACGAGACAACGATCAGGCCCATCGCCTACGACGACTCGGTGGGATTTGAGGACGACGACCTTGACTTCTAGCGATGACTACGACTTCCGTACTGACCTGGTCCGACGTGAACGGTTCCCCGCGGATCCCGCCGGCGGCCCGTTCGCTACGGTGGTGATCGACCCGCCTTGGCGCTATGGCGATCGTCTCCCCGGGCCAGGACGGGGCGCCGAGAAGCACTACCCGACGCTAAGTCAGAACGAGCTGCTCTGGATGACGCGGCTCGTGGACTTCAACCTCGCTACGAACGCACACGTCTACATCTGGACGACCAACTCGTTCGTACCAGAGGCATACGAGCTCATGGAGTGGTTCGATGCCGAGCACAAGACCAACATCACGTGGGTGAAGGTCAAGAACGGACACGTTGCATACGATCGAGAGGTAGAAGCCTACGCGCTGGATCAGTCCGACGTTCGGATGGGCATGGGGCACTACTGGCGAGGCGCCGCAGAGCACTGCCTGTTTGGCGTACGCGGCCGCCTGCCGGCAAAGGTCCACAACCTGACCAACGTCGTTGTGTCCGAACAGGGAAAGCACAGCCAGAAGCCTAGGGTATTCTATGACCTGGTAGAACAGATGAGCCCGGGCCCGTACCTCGAGATCTTTGCTCGGGATCAGGGTCGGCTGGGCTGGACAGCATGGGGAAACGAGGTTTCACAGTGAGCGACGCACCTGCACTTGGGCACAGCGTATACCTGGCGGGCAGCATTACCGGCCTGACATACGGGCAGGCCCTGGGGTGGAGACGGGATGCAGTCCATCGGCTTACGGAGCTAGGCTACGACGTCTACTCTCCGATGCGCCACAAGCTTCACCTGGCCAGCGCGTTCCACACGGAGACCATCCCGCACACCAGCCCGATGTTCAACAACCCGTTCCATCGGGACCTCCACGACATCGATCGGTCTGACTACGTCCTGTGCTTCGACCCGTACGCACGAACCTTCGGAAGGAGCTCTCCGAGCGTGGGAACGCTCGTGGAGCTTGGGTACGCGTATGCCTCGGATAAGTACGTGATCCTGGTCGACCCGGCGGTTGCGTACGAACGAGATGCATCGTACAATCTTCACCCGTTTGTAAGCGGAGTGGCTCGTGACGTCCTGCCATCGCTCGAGGACGCGTACCAACTGTTGGCCGAATACAGGCCTAGCGTTCCTGGGGGACCTATTGTCTGAGCGGGGTTGGATCGGCGTTGACTTCGACGGCACGCTTGCGACCTACAATGGTTGGGAGGGCCCCGACGTGCTCGGAGAGCCCATTCCGCTCATGGTGATGCGCGTACGCGGCTGGCTAGAGCGTGGGTACGAGGTCAGGATCCTCACCGCGAGGGTTGCATCCGCGCACCCGTGTGAGGAGCGGGAACTCGCACGGGAGGCTATCGGCCGCTGGTGCGTTACCCACCTGGGAAGGCCGATCGAGGTTACGTCCGAGAAGGACGGCGACATGATCGAGCTCTGGGACGATCGTGCGGTTGCTGTGCGTGACGGCATCCCGCTCTCCAACAACAGCCGCATAGCTTAGGAGCCGCATGGCCGACTATGGCCGGGACCTCGTTGAGGAGGTCCTAGAGGGCCTTGGAATCGAGTACGAGGTGCAGGGTCCCCGCTCCAGGTGGGTTCTAGCCCCGTGCCCGCTCCACGACGACAACTCGCCGTCGTTTGCTGTCCACATTGAGGAGGGCGGCTGGGTATGCTACGCCGGGTGTGGCTCGGACGGAGACCTAGCGGTCCTCGTCTCGCGCATTACCGGGGAGGACATTGGCCTCGTTCGTGGGCGGCTCCTCAGCAGGATTGTGGTCGATGAGGACAAGCTCATCGACAAGTTGGAGGAGATAGCCGGCGTAGAGGTTGAGGACGACCCAGATGCCCCGTTCGAGGAGGGTCCCGTCGTGGACCTGACCTACGAGCGCGGCGTCGTCCCAAGCTACATCATCACACGGCGTGGCTTTGATATCGAGACCATCAAGGCGTGGGACGTTGGCCAGCAGACGATGCGGGCCCAGGACAGGGAGACCAAGGAGTGGGGCGACGCCCTATACGTGGTCATCCCGGTCCACCAGGATGGGAGGCTCGTTGGCCTCGTGCGTCGCAAGGTAACCGGCCCCGGCCCAAAGTACAGGAACTCGGAGGGCATGGACAAGGGGCAGTTCCTGCTGGGGCTGGACCACCTGCCGTTCGAGTGCCGTGAGGTCATCCTGGTAGAGGGGCCGCTTGACGCCATGTGGCTGTATCAACATGGTTACCCTGGCCTGGCTGTCATGGGCTCGTCGATCTCGGAAGAGCAGGTTGACCTATTGACCTCTAGGTTCTGGGAGGTAACAATAGCATTCGATGGGGACGCCGCGGGACGCACAGGCCGTTACAAGGCCATGGCTCGGCTATCCAAGCGAATGAACGTAACCTACGTAGACCTGCCCGATGGTACCGACGTTCAGGAGCTGGATGCGGTTCAGCTTCGCGCGCTGTTCGCATCGAAGAAGTACGTTTAGGAAGCTAGCGATCTGCTGGCCTCCCTGATAGAATTGTTCAAATCGCGGGAAAGGACACCTAGCTTCGTGGGATATGAGATGACTGCGCGTGAGCTCAGCGACGCGATCGCTGACGGCCTTGACTTTGAGAATACGCTGCGACTCATGCGGCCGCTTATCGCGAAGACCGTACGGCAGCACAGCGTTTACGGCCTTGACATGGAGGACGTCGAGCAGGAGCTCGCCGTCGTATTGTGGAACTGCTGGCGTCGATACGACCGCCGCATGGCCCTCTTTACCACCGTCGTCAAGCGCGCGTTCTTCAATCAGTTCTGGAAGCTTCACAGCCAGGGTAACCGTCGGCTACCGGTGGTCCTGCTTGCCTGCAAGACCGAGGGCTGCGAGTACAAGCTTAAGACCACACGTGCCCGTGGCGGGAAGTGTCCCAGCTGTGGAAACGGACGCTGGGAGTCCGTGCACTCCGGCAAGCTGCTGTCGTCCATCTACGCTCAGTCGAGCGACGGAGACGACGAGTACGAGCTTGGGATCCCGGACGGCGACGTGTACGACACCGTCAACTCTGGCATTGACGTCTTCTCTGCCCTCAACGACGCCGACGAGGACACGAGGGGCTCGGTGCTGCTCGCCCTGAGCGGCGCTAAGGTCACTGGAGACGACCGTAGGAGGGTTGCCAGCTTCGTAGACACGATCTAACCTCGGTACACTACAACCTCGACGACCAACGCAAACACCAACACACATAGAGAGGGGATATGGCACAGACAGTACAGCTCGGCCGGGGAATGACGTTCCTGCGTCAGCAGCAGGAGAAGATGGGATCGTCTTCGTTTGGCTCGGGCTACAAGAAGCTCTGGCTGAGCGACGGCGACACCGCCATGTTCTGGTTCGTTACGGACCTGGACGAGGTGGTGGTCCCGCTGGTGCATGGCGCAACCATGACGAGCAAGAAGGGCAAGACGTTCAACATCGACGTGCTATGCCCCAAGCCGGACATGGAGTCTCCCTGCCCGCTCGGCGACCGGTGCATCTCTGGTGAACTGAACGAGGAGGGCAAGTACAAGTACCCTGGTCCGTTCCCACGGCCGGTGTTCTACGTCTGGGTGGACAAGATCTATCACTCGCGTCCCGACCCAGACGGTAAGTGGACCAAGGTCTCCAGTGGGAACAACGTTCTCTACCGCGAGGACGTAGGGTCCGTGTACCTGCTCATTGCCAAGCAGAAGATGCAGGAGCAGATCGAGGCTGCGTGGGGAGGCGACCCGACCGACCCGTCGTTCGATACGCGTACCCCGACGCTGAAGGATCAGCAGTACAAGATCCGGGTAACCGGACAGCGGCAGCAGCGTCAGGACATCCTGAGCGGCGTGGGAGAGCGTGTAGGCGAGCTGCCGGTCGAGGTCACCGCAGCTGCCGCGTCCCTCCCTTCGCTAGAGGAAACGGTAGTCAAGGAGTTCGGCCACCAGCTCACCGATACCCTGCCTGGTAGGAGCTCCGCTCCATCCGCACAGGGTGGCGGTCGGCAAAATGACGACGACTCGGACATCGAGGTGGATGATTCCATCACGGACGAGGACGTCGAGCCCATTAAGTTCTAACAGATAGCTAGCAGAGAAGGAGCCTTCATGGCCAAGAAGACCAAGTTCGCGTACTACACCAACAAGATCAGCAAGCTGAAGCCGGGCAAGCAGTCGACGTTCTTCACCATCAACAAGTCCTTCCCGAGCGGGCACCCGTTCGAGGGGCTCCTCGTTCGCCCGTGGGACATCGAGACCGAGCGCGCCAACATTCACTTTGCCGCGGCCAAGTCCGGCGTCAAGGTGAAGACGATCGTGGTTCAGGACGGCTCCCTCGCCGGCGCCATGCGGGTCTCGCTGGCCTAGCGGCAGCGCACGAACCACCCACAGCCTGGAGGTAACGGTGGCAACCAACCCAGAGCTGCGGGTAAGCGTTCAGCTGGGGCTCACGGTCCCGATTCCGGGGCTTGACTTCGGCATGATCAAGCCGTCGATCGGGGTGGAGGGCATCGACCCTTCGCTCCCGATCGACGCTCAGATCGAGGAGGCGCTGGCCATCGCCAAGGTGGCGCTCGAGTCCTCCTCCGATTCCCTTGGCGAGTACATCGCCACGCTTACACCGCCAGACAAGATCACAGAGCTTGAGAACTCCGTTCTCGCCATCAAGTCGACGCTTAACCGACTTGTGTCCAGGCTCAACGCCCACTTCGAAACTGAAGCGGCTTCTGAGGCCGAGGAGAGCGAGGGTGCCAGCTAACGAGGCCTTTGAACGGCTACGGTCTGAGCTCGAAAAGGAGCTCAAGTTCGACATCAAGTGGGGAGACGATGACGACCTGGAGGTCGCGAAGCTCCCGCTGAACCTCGGAGAGTTTGACGACGTCCTCGGCGGAGGCCTGGCATTCGGAAGGATGACGCTCATCATCGGCCAGGAGTCCGCCGGCAAGACGCTGATCGGGCTGCACGCCCTAAAGCGCGCCATCGAGGAGGGCTACCCCGCGTTCTACATCGACGTGGAGCGCTCGTGGGACGCAGACTGGGCTCGTAAGCTTGGGCTCAACCCAGGCGAGGTGATCGTGGCTCAGCCCCCCACCGGTGAGAAGGCCTTTGACGTGCTGAACGCTGTGGTGGCGACCCCCGGACCTGGTGTGGTGCTCTTCGACTCCCTGGCGATGGTCACGGCGGACGCCGAGCTGGAGTCCTCTGCAGAGCAGGGATCGATCGGTATCCAGGCCAGGCTGATCAACAGAAGCCTCAGGAAGACGCAGACCCTAAACAACGACTGGGCGGTCCTCGCGATCAACCAGCTCCGTGAGAGCGTGGGTGTTTCGTACGGCAACCCCGAGACCATCCCCGGCGGGAAGGGCCAGCGTTACTACGCGTGGCAGACGATCAGGGTCTCACGAGGCGCCTACCTGGAGGACGACTCCCGTGGTCCGCGCAGGACCAACAGGGCTGGCTACATGCTTCGCATTACGCTCGAAAAGAGCAAGCAGAGCCAGCCGTTCCAGGAGGCTGAGATCCCGTTCTACTTCACCGTGGGCGAGTTTGACATGCTCTCCCCGAGGATCGACCTGGCCATCAAGCTGGGTATCATCAACGTACGGCCCGGCGGAAACTACACGTACGACGAGGTCAACATCCGTGGGAAGAAGGCGCTGTTTGACTACTTCAAGGACGACGAGGAGCGCATCGCCGCGCTCCAGGAGCGCCTTGAGCTGTTTAAGACAACGGACGACGTATAGTGCCTGAGTGGGACCGTCCGGAGACGGGACGTACGACGCTCACCGCCATTCACCGGCGGCTCAGGGACCTGCTCACCAGGGCAGGCTTCTGGGTGCAGGACGAGCTGCAGGTGGGCAAGTATCGCATCGACTGCTACCTGCAGGAGGTTCACCTGGGCTTCGAGGCGGACGGGCGGCTACACCACACGCGAACCGCGAAGATGCGCGACCGGGCCAGGGACGAGTGGATCCTCGATAACTCGGGGATCATCATCATGCGGCTCACGGACCGCGACCTCACCACGGAGTCTGACCGCGAGCGTTCGTATGCCAGGATCCTGTCCTTCATCGAGAGGCACGGAGAGACGTCCGAGGAGCGCCGACAGGTGGCGATCGATAACCTAGGAGGGGTACGATAGCGCTGTTCAACCGCATGTTTGCCGCCCAGCGGCAGTTTCAGAACCGGCTTAAGGCATTCGCACTGAACAAGACCTGGCTGGACCCACAAACCGAGAATCAGGTCGATGGGCGCACGATCCTCCTGATCGACAACGCGCTGATGGCTATGGTCGAGGCAGGCGAGGTCCTGAACGAGCTTCCGTGGAAGAAGCACAAGCGGGAGTACGGCAGGCCACTTACAGAGGAGGAGGTTGACCGGATCCGCAAGGAGATCGATGACCTCCAGACGTTCGTGGTAAACCTCTACATGCTTGTAGGGGTGGATACAGAGGACGCGGTCGAGGCCGGCTTTATGGCCAAGCACCGCATCAACAACGAGAGGCAGGACCAGGGCTACTAAGCCACGGCCTGCCACATGATCAGCACCCGTTACTAAGCGGGTAGCCCAATGAGGTGAAGCTGCAGTGGTTGTAAGCTTTAGAAGCGCGTACACGCACCAGGGGCGTCACGTTATGGCCTTTAAGACCAGGTGGCTCCACGAGCTCGTGAACGCAGTCAACACCGGTGGCTCGGTGGTCTCGCCGCGGCTGACGCTGTCCGGCTCGTACCGATATACCCCAGGCGAGGAGATCTTCGTTAGGTGCGGGACCGCCGTGTGGCCTGCCATTGTCGGAGAGGTCACGTTCAAGCGGATCTTTGACCTCACGAGCCGTGACCTGGAGAACTGCGTTTCTGGCTTCAAGGACGTGGACGCGCTGATTAGCACGTTCAACGAGCTGAACCCGGGTAAGACCTACGGGGCCTCCCAGGTTCAGATCGTAACGCTGAACTTTGCGCCGTCGAGCTCCCCGGTCGAGACGACCACGATACGCGACGCTGCGGAACAGGCCATCGGCCGCTACCTCCGTGAGATCCGCGCCGCCAAGCTAGAGAAGTACGGCGACCCGTCCCGGTACGCTAGCGATCTGGAACGCGCCGTCGTGGCCCTCATGTACCACGGTACCAGCCTGCTTGACATGACGCACAGGCAGCGCAGGGAGGCCATCCAGGTGGCCCTGGAGGCCTCTGGCGAGCGTGCAGGCAAGTCGCTTAACAACCCGGCAGGCCAGGTCTCGTTCCTTGCGTCTACGGGGCTGCTGGGCAAGGTAGTTGGCCACGCCCTCGCGAGCTACTACCGCTAGTTACAGACAAAGGAGCTAGGTGTTGTCTAGGAAGATCAGGGTTGCCCTCGTTGGGGTAGGAAACTGCGCATCGTCGCTGGTTCAGGGCCTTGCGTACTACCAGAACGTGGGCGACAGCGAGCAGGTGCCTGGGATCATGCACGCCGTCTTTGGCGGGTACAGGATCCGAGACATCGAGGTCGTGGCCGCGTTTGACGTGGACTCCGACAAGGTCGGCAAGGACATTTCCGAGGCGATCTTCAGCGGCCAGAACAACACCTACAAGTTCACGGACGTGCCCCAGACCGGCGTCGTTGTCCAGGCCGGGGTGGTGTGGGACGGCATCGGGAAGTACCTGAGCCAGACCGTGAAGCTTGCTGACCGGCAGACGGACCTTGACCTTGTACGACGTACGCTCGTCGAGCGAAGCGTGGACGTCGTTGTCAACTACCTGCCGGTCGGCTCCGAGATCGCAACGCAGTGGTACGCTCAGCAGGCCATCAACGCCGGGTGCGGGTTCGTAAACTGCATTCCGGTGTTCATTGCAGGCCGCCCTGAGTGGGCGCGCAAGTTCGAGGAGCGCGGGCTCCCGATCATCGGAGACGACATCAAGTCGCAGGTGGGCGCGACCATCCTCCACCGGACGCTGGCGCGGCTGTTCCAGGACCGCGGCGTACGCATCGACCGCACGTACCAGCTGAACTTCGGTGGTAACACGGACTTCATGAACATGCTGGAGCGCGAGCGCCTCGAGTCCAAGAAGATCTCGAAGACCAACGCCGTCACCAGCCAGATCGAGTACGACCTGCCTGCGGCGGACGTGCACGTCGGCCCGTCGGACTATGTGCCGTGGCTGAAGGACCGCAAGTGGTGCCACATCCGCGTGGAGGGCACCACCTTCGGTGACGTC
>Ga0265293_10014468_pt1 | contig 10008 bp, 9 predicted proteins | sample Munlanlewell138R_FD_192505 | JGI IMG/M metagenome (GOLD analysis project Ga0265293, IMG submission 192505) | Leachate microbial communities from a municipal landfill in Southern Ontario, Canada - Leachate well 138R | ecosystem: Engineered > Solid waste > Landfill > Unclassified | place: Canada...
GTCGATGCTGCTGAGCATTGAGAAGCTCGTCTCCCAAGGCCGTGCTCTTGCCCTCACCGATGAGGGCAAGCAGGTCCTCGTCTCAGGCGCGTTACCCGGTGAAGTCGTCGAGGTAACCGTCGAGCGGGAGCACGCCTCCTACATCCTGGCCACGGTAACCAGGATCGTCGAGGCAAACCCGCGCCGCATCGCACCGCCATGCCCCTACTGGGGCATCTGCGGCGGCTGCGACTTCCAGTGGGCCGAGGACGCCTACCAGGGGCAGCTGAAGGAGGCGATCGTCGCGGATGCCCTCGAGCGCACCGGAGGCGTCAAAGCCGGCTCGTACGCCCTTGAGGAGCAGGTGACGGGCAGCGGGTGGGAGTACCGCAGCCGGGCCCGCTTCTTCGTTGACCTGCACACCAAGCAGGTCGGCTTCCTCGGCCGGCTCAGCAACACGCTGGTGCCCATCTCCCACTGCCCGGTCCTGGTCTCACCGCTCAATGCGCTACTCGCCGATCCCAAGCGCCTTTTGGAGGCAGCGCGCCGAGAGATGTTCGCCAATAGGATCACCGGAAGCGGTCTGGTCGAGGTAGCCGCCTTCGCTGGGCGGGAGCGTGCCGTGCTCCTGGGCGAGGAGATCACCGTCGAGGTAGGACCAAAGCGCTTTGCGCTCAGTCCTGCCGTCTTCTTTCAGTCCAACCTTTCCCTGCTGCCCGCTCTGGGTTCGTACGTGAGTTCACTGGTTGCGGGAGAGACGGTGATGGACCTCTACAGCGGGGTGGGGACCTTCGCCTCCTTCGTCGACGAGCCGGCTCGTACCGTCATCGCCGTCGAGCGACAGAAGCAGTGCCTCGCCTTCGCCCGGCACAATGCTCCGAACGCCCGCTTCTTCACCGAGACGGCCGAGACGTGGGCCAAACGACAGACGATGGCCGTCGATACCGTCATCGTCGATCCTCCCAGAGTCGGCCTCGACGCTTCCCTGGTGCCGTTGATCACCTCCTGGAAGCCAGAGCGCATCATCTACGTCAGCTGTGACGAAGCGAGCCTGGCGCGCGATGTGAAGCGCTTCTGCCAAGAGGGGTACACGGTACGATCGCTGCGGCTCTTCGATCTCTATCCGCAGACCTTCCATACCGAGAGCGTGGTGTTGTTGACCAAATCCTGATGAAATCAGCGAAGATACGATGCCTCTCTTTTCAGCTCGGATGACAAACGTGGAAGTAGAAGTATGACAGATGTGGAAGCAATCCGCATCGGGTACCGATGCATGAGACGAGAAACGAATCGTTGCAGATCTGATGAGACGCTAGTATCCTACAGATGAAAGAGGCACCCGACGAAGATCGAACACGGCCCATTGGCTGTGAATGGAGAGCATCATGAAGAGAGAATTGGCACTCAAGGCAGTGGTGAAGTTCGCCTCGGCTTTCGCCCTGGTCGCTCTGCTGTTGTTCGTCCCGGCCGGGACGATGCACTACCCCAACGCGTGGCTCTTCCTCTCTCTGCTCTTCATCCCGATGGCCATCACCGGCATCGTGCTGCTTTGTAGGAATCCGGCCCTCCTTGAACGGCGCCTCGCATCGAAGGAGGAGCAGAGAGAGCAGAAGGCGGTAACCTGGCTGACAAGTCTGGTCTTCCTCTTGGGTTTTGTCAGCGCCGGCCTCGACTTCCGTTTTCAGTGGACACCGGTACCGTCCTGGGTGGTAGGGACCGCTTCGCTGCTCTTTCTGGCAGGGTATGTGCTGTGGGCAGCGGTGCTGCGACAGAACGAGTACCTCTCTCGCACCGTCCGGGTGGAGGGTGACCAGACGCTCATCGATACCGGCTTGTACGCTCTTGTTCGTCACCCAATGTACAGCGCTTCCATCATCATCTTCCTCGCCATGCCGCTGGTCCTGGGCTCACTCATCTCCTTTGTGATTTTCCTCTGCTACCCGCCTCTGCTGGTGGTACGGATCGCCGGTGAGGAGGAGATCCTGGTCAAGGAGCTTGCCGGCTACGAGGAGTATAGGAAGCGAGTGCGCTATCGCCTCATCCCCTTTGTATGGTAGGGTGGGGCAATGAAGTGTACCGTCGCCCTCCTGCAACTACTCCCGACCGGAACTTTGGCCGGCAACCTCGAGAAGGGGCTTGCCGCATGTGCCGAGGCCAAGGCACAGGGAAGCGACATCGCTCTCTTCCCGGAGATGTGGAGCATCGGCTATGCGCTCAAGGGGAGCCGAGAGGCCATGAGAAGCGATGCCGTCGGCTCCGATTCCTCATTCGTCATCTCCTTTGGCCGGTTGGCCAAGGAGATGGAGATGGCCATCGCCATCACCTACCTCGAAGCGGATGGGAATCGCCTCTTCAATACGATGAGCCTCTTCGATCGCAGCGGAGAGGAGGTGCTGCGCTATCGCAAGGTGCATACCTGCGACTTTGACAGAGAACAATACCTTGACGCCGGCGATGAATTTTTTGTTGTGGATTTGGCTACCGCCGCCGGTGCGGTGAAGGTCGGCGCGATGATCTGCTATGATCGGGAGTTTCCGGAGAGCGCCCGGATTCTGATGCTCAAGGGCAGTGAGCTCATCCTCGTTCCCAATGCCTGCCCGATGGAGATCAACCGCCTCTGCCAGCTGCGAGGGCGCTCCTATGAGAATATGGTGGGCATTGCGACGGCCAACTATCCGGCGGGGAAGCCTGACTGCAATGGACACTCCTCTGCCTTCGATGGGGTGGCATACCTACCCGACAGCATCCAAAGTCGCGACAGCTGCATCCTCGAGGCTCCTGCAATAGAGGGGGTGTACACGGCACAATTCGACCTTGCCATGATGCGGGAGTATCGCGCGGGTGAGGTGCACGGCAATGCGTATCGACGGCCGGACTGCTATGGGATCATCACCGCAGCGGGCACTGAGGAGCCATTTGTGAGAGCGGGGCGGGTCAGGCGATGAACAGAGATCCCGATTGGGCGACCATCAACGCAGCGGCGATCGACCGTTGGGTCGAAGAGGGGTGGATGTGGGGCGTCCCCATCGATGCCGCCACCTACCGGAGGGCCCGTGAGGGAGAGTGGTCGGTGGTACTGACCCCGACGAAGCCGGTGCCCAAGAGCTGGTTCCCGGCCCTCGCGGGCAAGCGGGTGCTCGGCCTGGCCAGCGGGGGAGGGCAGCAGATGCCGATCTTCGCTGCCTGTGGGGCGGTGTGTACGCTCCTGGACTACTCAGAGCGCCAGCTCCAGACCGACCGCTTCGTCGCAGAGCGCGAGGGGTATTCGATCGAGACGGTACGAGCCGACATGAGCCGGCCGCTCCCCTTTGAGGACGACTCCTTCGATATGATCTTTCACCCGGTCTCCAACTGCTACATCGAGGAGGTCGAGCCGCTCTGGAGGGAGTGCCATCGCATCCTCACGGACGGCGGCCGCTTGTTGGCCGGGCTCGACAACGGTATCAACTACCTCTTTGATGAGGATGAGCGGAAGGTCGTCCACCGTCTGCCGTTCAATCCCCTCAAGGATCCCCACCTCTTGAAGGTGCTTGAGCGGGAGGACGGGGGCATTCAGTTCTCCCACACCCTCGAGGAGCAGATCCGGGGTCAGATCAAGGCGGGTTTTCGCCTCCTCGACCTTTACGAGGATACCAACGGCAGCGGCTTTCTTCATGAGATGGGGGTGCCGACCTTCTGGGCGACGTTGGCGGTGAAAATGCGGCAGAACAGAGCGTAGTGGACTGAATATATGGTACAAATGCTGATGCGACTGCTGGTACGTGCTTTACAATGATGCTAATATTAAGTACGTTATTAGCACGAATGGATTCTACAGAACAATACATCGACCAACTCATGCGCCTAACTTCTCAGAAAAAGGGCGTTCTCTCAACCAAGGATGTGGTTCGAGCGGGGATTCCCAAATCTGCGTTCTATGCATTTTTGGAAATCAATCAATTTGAACGTATTGGACGAGGGATATATTTGTCTCCTGATGCGTGGATGGATGGTATGTATGTGTTGAGCCTCCGAAGTAGCCAATCCATTTTTTCCCATGAAACGGCATTGTATCTTCACGATTTGACAGATCGAGAACCAATTCAATATTCGGTGACGCTCCCCACAGGATACAATCCATCCAAATTGGTTGCAGACGGAGTGGCTGTATATACGGTAAGGCGAGAGTTGTTCCAGCTGGGAGTGACGGAGAAAGCGACGTCCTTTGGCCATGTAGTACGGGTATACGACATGGAGCGGACAGTCTGTGACATCATTCGCAATCGTAAGAAGGTAGAGGCTCAGACCTTGCAAGATACTCTGCGCCACTATACAAGACGAAGCGACAAGCATATTGGAACCTTGTTGCACTTTGCTCGTGTATTTAAAGTGGAAAAGATCTTGAACACGTATTTGGAGGTTTTACTGTGATCTCATCAGCGCGACAGTTGAAGGATTTGACGAGAAATCTCGCCATACAAAAGAGAGCAGATGCGCAAGTTTTATTGAGAACTTATATGATGGAGCGGTTATTGGAGCGGATTTCAGTCTCTCAGCGCCAGCGAAATTTTGTTCTAAAAGGGGGAATGCTTGTAGCATCCGTTGTTGGAGTGCAGGCACGGTCGACAATGGATATGGATACAGTGGTCAAACACTTTTCAGTTACGGTGGACAATATCCGACGTGTTATGACTGAAGTGACTGCAATTGAACGAGAAGATGGAGTGAAATTTGAAATTACCCAGGTATCGAACATGATGGAAAGTGCAGAATATTCGGGAATACGGGTAAAGATGGAGGCTCTCTTTGATGGGATGCGTATTCCACTCAAAGTTGCTTTCTACGGTAGCCAACAACTTTTTGGTACGGACGGTCATTGTTCATCAGGATGCGACATATAGGTCGAATTGTACAAGATCAACATGATTTATTTTTAGCATAACGAATACTGAAGCGAGGGCAATTAGGAATTGGGAAAGTTTATCTTGACATCCTTTACTGGGGACACGGATAATTTCAACAATCAAAGGCAGGTACCATATGGGGAAGAAGAGATTGGTCTGTGTGCTTTTCATTCTACTATGTTCCGGATTGTGTACCGTTGGTGCATCGGATGGAATTATCTCCATCGGGACGGGCGTGGGTCTGACGTTTGCTAAGAGGGACTCATTGAATTTCTTTGACGACCCGGACTTTGGCGCCAATCTCACCGTATTGGGCCTCGGCAGATACTCCAATACAGTAGAAATTTCAATGAATTTCCTCGGTTCCATCTTTTTTTCTCCCAGCGACACGCAAGCTGAAGTGAAATTCTCATACTCCAACCCATTCTTTTCCTCTGAACGATGGGTTGACCAGAACCTCCGTGCCCTTATGTTTTTCGGGCTTGCGTTGGGCATCGGCCTCGATGATCTGCAGGTTGAGACTAGTGTGGGGCCGATGTTGCATTTCAGGCAGTTCTATGGGCCCTATGAATGGAACTCCGACGATTCGATCTGGGGCCATGAGATTGAAGCCCACTATGCCACCTCGTTCGGGTTTGGGGTGAATCTTGCCACAAGCATGAAGGTATCCGAGAAAAGCGAAAAGATGGTTGCTGCAGGCTGCCTCTTTGGTGTCCTGTCGGGCAAGCATACGTTGAACGCTGGGCAGGGAGGGGATTTCGTATGGAACGAGGGTGAATACTACTACCTGATCCATCCGTATCTGAGCATCATGATCTAGCCCTGTACAGAGACCAACAGCCTCGCATTCTCAATCACCATTGGGCGGGCAGCGCGTCATTCATTGAAAGGAGACAATGCGGTGTCGAGGTAGCGCATTGAGCTCGCTTTTATGATAGACTCCAAGTCAGGAGGCCGGTATGAAGGATGGATTTGTCAAAGTTGCCGTGGCAGCCGTTGAGGTGATCGTCGCCGATACAGAAGCCAATACCGCCGGGATCATCGCAGTGATCGAAGAAGCGGTTCGCCAAGATATCCGCATCCTGGTGCTGCCCGAGTTGGTGACCACCGGTCTCTCCTGCGGAGATCTCTTCTTCCAACAGCAGCTGCAGAGCAAGGCCATCGAGAGCCTTGCCCACGTGCTGAGAGCGACAACAGAGAGCGATATGGTCATCGTGCTGGGATCTCCGATGATCGTCTGCGGGGCGCTGTACAACTGTGCGGTGGTGATGCAGCAGGGGAGCATCCTGGGCGTCGTGCCAAAGGAACACCTCATCTCCCCCTGCGGCGTCGACCAGCGGCGCTGGTTCGTGCACCCCAAGACGGTGTGCCGCGAGATCGAGCTCTTGGGCCAGCAGACGTGGTTCGGCACCGACCTGCTCTTTCGCTGCACCACGGTCACCGATCTGGTCATCGGCTGTGAGATCGGGGTGGACCTCTACGGCATCGCCCCGCCGAGCAGTCGGATGGCCATCGGCGGAGCGACGGTCATCGCCAACCCGTCGGTCATCAACGAGCTCATTGGCTCGCAGGAGTACCAGTGCCTCTTGGTCCGCCACCAGAGCGCCAAGCTCGCCTGTGCCTACCTGTACAGCGGCGGTGGGGAGGGGGAGTCTACCACCGACCTCGTCTACACCCCTCACCTGATGATCGCGGAGAACGGTCGCTCCCTGGCCAAGAGCATCGACGAAAGCGGGGTATTGCTCATCAGCGAGATCGACATACAGCGCCTGGCCCTCGAACGACGCAGACGGCAGATCACCGCCTGTAATCTGGCATTCACCACCATCCCCTTCGCCCTCGAGGTACACCCCACCACGCTGACGCGTACCTTCCCAGCCCACCCCTTCATCCCCAAGGAGGAGGAACGCTCGGCGCGCTTTGAGCGCATCCTGACCGTCCAGGCCCTTGCGTTGAAGAAGCGCCTGCAACATACCAAGATCAAGGGCGTCACCGTCGGTCTCTCCGGAGGCCTGGACTCGACCCTCGCCCTCCTCGTCTGCGTGCGGACGATCGACATGCTCGGCCTCGACCGGAGCGCCATCACGGCCGTCTCGATGCCCGGCTTCGGGACGAGCCGGCGTACCAAAGGCAACGCACAGAAGTGCGCAGAACTGCTCGGCGTCGACTTTCGAACGATTCCGATCAGCCGGGCGGTGAGTCAGCACTTCAAGGATATCGGACACGATCCGACCGTCCATGATGCGACCTTTGAGAACAGCCAGGCGCGCGAGCGTACCCAGATCCTGATGGATCTCGCCAACAGCATCTCCTCATTGGTCGTCGGCACCGGCGACCTCAGTGAGCTCGCCTTGGGGTGGACGACGTACAACGGAGACCAGATGTCCAACTACAGTCTCAACGGTACGATAGCCAAGACGCTGGTGCGTGCCTTGGTGAGCTATGAGGCCGGCCGGATGGAGGCGCCGCTGAAGAGAGTCCTCCTCGATATCGTCGACACCCCGGTAAGTCCGGAGCTGCTGCCTGCCAAGGATGGATCCATCGCGCAGAGGACCGAGGAGATCCTCGGTCCGTATGAGGCGCACGACTTCTTCCTCTACTACATCCTGCGCTGGGGCTTTGCCCCGGAGAAGGTGTTGCGCCTCGCCGTCTCCGCCTTTGCCGGAATCTATGACGAGAGCGAGCTGAGGCGATGGTTGGCCACATTCTACCGACGATTCTTCAGAGAGCAGTTCAAGCGCTCGTGTATGCCCGATGGCCCGAAGATCGGGTCGGTCTCGCTCTCCCCGCGCTCTGCGTTCTCCATGCCCAGCGATGCCAGCGCCCTGCTCTGGCTTGCCGAGGTCGATGCTGAAATTGTATAGGAATTCAACAGATTATTCGACCATTCGTTTGTAATCCTTTTTCGCTTCTGCTGTTATAGGTAATAAGGAGCGTATTTCCCGTTATGCGAAAAAGAGTGCTGGCCGTGCTGGTCTTGCTGTGTGTGTTCATCCCCGCCTCCGTTGGAGCGCGGAGCCTGGTCAATGTGAGCCTTGGTTTTGGCGCAAGCTATCTGAGCGATGACGAGCTTGCGTTCAGCGAGGGCTTGTCCGATCCCGATAACTGGTCCTTCCATGGGGAGATCAGTGCCCGCCTGGCCTTTCTGCAAGCCCAGGCGTTGGTCTTTCCGATTCAATGTGAGGCGGGTAACCAGGGGATTCTCCTCGTCGGCATGGGCTCGGTGAGCGTGCCGATGGTCGGGTCGTTGTTGAGTCTTGAGTTTGGTGGAGGAGTCGGGCTGACCTACATCCCCTCCTCCTCCGATGATGTCGATCCTTTCTATGTCTTGGGCAGCGGAGAACACGTCAAAGTGGACGCCATTGCCTTCGGCGACGCGCTCTACCGGAGCCCAATCTACCTGCAGGCGGCTTTAGCCACCGAGATGGGCCCGGTCGGGTTGCGCTTGCGGTATCTGATGAAAACCAGGACCACGTTGGCCGATGCCTTTGCAGAGAAAGGAATATGGAGCGTATTTAACGTAGATTCGGGTGCGCTCTCTCTTGTGTTGTCACTAAAAATGTTTTAGATTTTAGCTACAGTCGCTGTTATGATTGTGACAAAGGGGTAATTATATGAAAAAGAAGCTTCTTATTGCTGTCATCATTCTCTCCGTGTTGGTCCCTGCCACGCTGAGTGCAAAGCTGTTTGACTTGAGTCTGGGGCCGAACGTACAGTTCACCCCGAATTTCGCAGAGATCACCGGCGGGGAGGATATGGGCGGTCTCTTCAGCGACATCAACAACTACACCTTCGGCGCAGACCTGCGGCTGAAGATTCTTCTCGCGGAGGTCGACCTGGTCAGCACCTTCGGGAAGAAGACCGAGGATGTAGAGGGCACCGCTACCGACTTCACTGAGATTTCCATATTGGCTGCAGGTGGCGTCTCCTTCGACCTCTTCGGCATCACCCGCCTGGGCATCGGCCTTGGACCACGCTTCAGCGTCCTCATCGATGAGAACGGCAATAACAAAGTTATGAGCGGTGGGAACCCGGTCGATGTCGACAATCTGGGTGAAGCCTTCCTCGAGAGCCCGCTCGCACTTCGCGCAACTGCAGACTTCAAGCTCGGTAAGTTGTGGCTGGGGGCGAGCTATACGCTGGATACCGACTATCGGTTCAACAACGCCGCTGAGTTCGACAAGCTCTTCAGTGCAGATTGGGATACCGGACGCTTCGGTGTCTCGCTGCTCTTCTCGCTCTTCTAACACAGAGAGGCATATATCATCAGGCCCGGGAATCCCGGGCCTGACTTCTCTTCTCTGCATGGCGCAAGTGTGGTACAGTGGCTCCAAGGAGTTTGTATGGCACAGAAAGGGTTCTTACGCACCGCGTTGTCCGCCGTGCTTGCCGCGCTGCTGTCGTTCTTCATCATCTACTTCTTCATCCCCGGCATGGGGATGCAGTATCTGGGTTTGAGCTACTCGATGCGCGAGGGGTCGGTCAACTCCCAGGTCATGGGGATGGTGGAGGGCATCGAGTTCTCTAAGGAGACTGCCCAGCACTTTTGGAAGTTGCTCAACAGTCGTGAATTCCGTCTGCAGTTCAAGGCCGCCAGTGAACAGGGCGAGCAGGCGGTGAAGGGCGTAGTGCAGAGTCTCGTGGAAAAGGTGCAATGAGCAGTCTGACCTTTTTGGGTACCGGGACCAGCCACGGGATTCCGGTTATCGGGTGCAGCTGCGCGGTCTGCACCTCACCCGATGAGCGCGACCGGCGCTATCGCTCGAGTGTCCTGTTGTCCAAGGAGGGGTTTACCCTCCTCATCGACAGCGGACCGGAGTTTCGCCTGCAGGCGCTTCGCAGCGGCCTGAAGACGCTCGATGCGGTGCTCTATACCCACGACCACGCCGACCACTTCAACGGCATCGATGACCTGCGCGTCTTCTGTGACGACCGTCATCTGCCCGTCTACACCAGCGAGCGGGTGAAGAATGCCATCGAGGAGCGCTTTCCGTATGTGGTCAACGGGACGGCCAGAGGGATTCCGCACCTCGATGTGACGGTGCTCACTCCGTATGAAGCGGTGCCCATCGGCCCCTTCTCCGTGATGGCCATCCCCATCATCCACGGCAATGCACGCATCTACGGCTATCGTATCGACGACACC
>Ga0265293_10014469_pt1 | contig 10007 bp, 7 predicted proteins | sample Munlanlewell138R_FD_192505 | JGI IMG/M metagenome (GOLD analysis project Ga0265293, IMG submission 192505) | Leachate microbial communities from a municipal landfill in Southern Ontario, Canada - Leachate well 138R | ecosystem: Engineered > Solid waste > Landfill > Unclassified | place: Canada...
GCTTATATCAATGAGCATTCTTTCAATTTTTATACCAAGAATTATAAAAAATAAAAATTATGTTAAAATTGCTCAAGGATTTTTCTGGGGATTTGCTGCAATAATGGGAATGCTTAACCCGGTTGTTATTGATAAAGGGCTAATTTTTGACGGTCGTTCTGTTATGATAAGTGTAGCTGGACTTTTTTATGGACCTGTTCCAGCAATAATTTCTGCAATAATAACAACCATACTCAGAATTTTTCAGGGTGGGCCGGGAGCAAGAATGGGAGTTGCTGTTATTACTTCATCTGCTGCAATCGGTATTTTTTTTCATTATTTCTGGGTTATAAAAAAAAATCTGCTCACAATTTTTAATATTTTCCTTCTTGGTCTAATTGTTCACATTACAATGATTGGATGTATGATTTTTCTTCCATTTGAAATAAGACTTTCTGTTTTTAACAATACCGCTCTCTCAATAATTATTATTTATCCCCTTGCAACTATTTTTATTGGATATATTCTTCTAACAATAAAAAAATATTTTGATGCTCTTGATGAAATAAAAAATAAAGAGGAACAACTGAGGACAATAAGTGATAATTTTCAAAATGGAATGATTTATCAGGTTGTTATTTGTCCTGACAATTCAAGAAAGTTTACTTATCTGAGTAACAGTGTAAAAAAACTTTATGGTCATACTTTTGAAGAGATTAATAAAAATCCTGAATTGATATATGATAGAATTGACCCTGATTTTCTTCCAGCTTTAATCGAAATGGAAAATAAAGCTATAAAAAACCTTGAACCTTTTCAAGCTGAATTCAGAATTAAAAATCCTGAGGGAACTTACAGATGGTCTTCAATTGTTTCTTCACCGAGATTACTTGAAAATGGTGCAGTAGTTTTTGATGGTATAGAGTTTATAATTACTGATACAAAAGTTTTTCAGCTTGAACTGCTTAAAGCAAAAAAAGCTGCTGATGATGCTAATCAGGCAAAAACTGAATTTCTTGCAAATATGAGTCATGAAATAAGAACACCTATGAATGCAATAATTGGTTTTTCAGAACTTCTTCTTAAAACCGATATAACCAGTGTTCAGGAAAAGTATCTTTCAACAGTCAAGAGAGCAGGTAACAATTTACTTGATTTAATAAATGATATTCTTGATTTTACAAAAATTGAAGCTGGTCAGATACAGCTTGATTTTGAAAAAATTAACTTTTATGAATTCTGCAATAACATTGCTGATATATTTATTGTTCAAGCCTCTGAGAAACCTGTAAAATTTAATTATAATATAGCTTCAGATATACCTGAAAACCTTATAATTGATTCTGTAAGAATAAGACAGGTTCTGGTCAACCTGATTGGAAATGCTTTAAAGTTTACAGAAAAAGGATATGTTGAGTTCAAGGTAGAAAAAGTTTGTTTTTTTAAAGATGAAAATACAGTTGAATTAAAATTTTCCATAATAGATACTGGTCCAGGTATTCCTGAAAATAAGCAGAAAATTATTTTTGATGCTTTCAGACAGGCTGATGGTTCTACTACAAGAAAATATGGTGGTACAGGATTAGGATTATCAATTTCTAATAAAATTCTTGGTGTTATGAATTCAAAAATACTTCTTGAAAGTGTAGAAAATGTCGGCAGTACATTCAGTTTTTATCTGAAATGCAGGATTTCTGAATAATGATATATGATTTAATAATAATTGGTGGTGGTCCTGCCGGACTTTTCAGTGCAATTTGTGCTGATTCAAACAGTGCAGGAAATATTTTAATTATTGAAAAAAAAGTATCGTGTGGACTGAAATTGTTAGTTACCGGAACTTCTCAATGCAATATCACAAATTCGATTGATATAAATTTATTTAGTTCAAAATATGGTAAAAATGGTAAATTTTTAAAAAATGCATTCAAACTTTTTGATAATATGAAACTTATTGAGTTTTTCAACAAAAATAAAATTTTCTTTACAAAAACCGGAAACAAGTTTTTTCCTACTTCAAGAAAAGCTTCAGATATTCTTAATGTAATGCTTAATTTAATTAATAAAAGCCCCAATATTGAACTTGTATGCAATTCTAAAGTAATTGACATTACAAAAAATGATTTTTTTGAAATAAAATCCGAAAATAATTTTTTCAAATCTAAACATTTAATTATTGCCACTGGTGGAAAAAGTTATCCAAAAACCGGTTCTGAAGGCGATGGATATTTTTTTGCCCAGAAACTGGGACACTCAATTATTAACCCAGAACCAGCTCTCTGTGGAGTAATTCTTTCAGATAATCCATTTTCAGATTTATCAGGAATAAGTCTGAATAACACTACTATATCAGTTTATAGAAATAATAAAAAAATTGCTGAAAATAACGAGGATGTTCTGTTTACTCACAAAGGGGTATCTGGACCATCTATTCTGCATTTAACAAGATATATTCAAAAAGAGGACATTTTAAAATTTAATTTCTGTAACAAAACTTTTGAAAATTTAAACAATGATTTTGTTAATACTGTAAAATTTGATGGAAAACAAACTGTTAACACTTATTTAAAATGTTTTAATCTTCCTGAAAGACTTACTCAACTGATTTTATCATTATGTAAAGTTCAGAAAAACTTAAAATTATCTGAGTTGAACAAAGAGCAGAGAAAATTAATTTGTAAAAATTTAACAGAATTCAATGTAAGTGTTAAATTTAAAGAGGGATTTGAAAAAGCCATGGTAACCGCAGGAGGGGTCGATTTGAAAGAAATAAACCCTTCTACCATGGAATCAAGAATAATTAAAAGCTTATTTTTTGCCGGCGAAGTAATTGATATTGATGGTGACAGTGGGGGATTTAATCTTCAGGCTTGTTTCTCAACAGCTTTTTTGGCTGCTAAACTTTCTAACCTCAAATGCCGATAAGTAATTCAGGGGTAGTAAAAATTACTTGAATTTGGAGCGAGGTTAAAATATGTCAAACAAACAATTTATTTCAATTATTCTTAAAAGCATTTTTATTACAATGGCACTTCTGTTGGTTGTTTAATACTTTTTTGGTGAGAGGTTAAAAAAAAGCATTTATTTACTGGACTAATTTTTCAAAATTGTTATAATTTTGAAGATTAATTTTTGGAGGAATACAAGCATGAAACCCTCGAAGATTTACGTTGGAAACTTAAAATACGAGGTAACAAACAAAGATTTAAGAGAAGTGTTTTCACCATTTGGTGAAGTAAAATCTGTTTTTAAAATTGAAGGAAAAAACTTTGCTTTTGTTGAAATGGCTGATGGCGACCAGGCTGAAAAAGCTGTAAAAGAATTAAATGGTAAATCTATCAAAGATAGACCTATGAAAGTTCAACTGTCAAGACCAAGTGACAAAAGAAGATTTAACAACAATTTTAAAGATAAAGATGATTATGATGATAAAAAAAGCTTCAAAAGAAGCAGATAATTATTGTTATTGAATGCTATAAAAGGAGGGTTTTTATCAACCCTCCTTTAGATTTATTCAATCAAAGCTTGTACTGAGTTCTGATGTTAAAAAAAATTATCTTCTTTACAATAATATTTTCAGTACTACTTACAGTTTTTTTTTATCCAGCGTTTTATTTTTCAGGAAAAATCAATAATTTTTCAAAAAAAAATAAGTTTTTTTCAGACACTAAACCTTTTTTTAAAAATGAATATTCAAAAATTACTGAATCAAAAAAAGCTATTGAACCATCAGTTAAAACTGAAAAAAAATCTCTTTCTACTGAAATAACAGGAGTTATTAAAACACAGATTGGAAATGTCATATTAAACTTAAAAAACGAATTATTAGAAATAATTGGAGAAAATTATATTAATTTTTCATTTAATATTTTTGACCAAAGCTTATCTTTCTCAGTTAAATCTCCATATATCAATGACACTTTTTCTGGCTCATTTGATATTGAAACAGGGGATGTTCTAATAGTTAACAGTAAAAACTATGGTCTTAGAGGCAATTTATGGAATAAAAAATTAATTTTCATCTATGAAATGGACAGTCTGACTATTGATAATATTATGTTAAGTAAAATCAATATTTCAATTTTTTATGATGAAATATTTGAAATTTCAGGTTCAATAGAAAAAATAGTTGCTGGAGAATTCTCATACAATGATTTTACTTTTAACTATCTTCAGGAAAAAGGAACGTTTGAAGCAAGCTCTTCAGATGGTCTCATAAGAATATTTACAGATTCTGAAAAAAATGTTTATGGTATTGTAAAAGATATTGATTATGAGTTTTTCGATACCTCTTTAAAACTTCATATTGATGAACTTAGATTTGATTTTACAGACAATCGACTTACATTTTCACCTGAAAATTTTTATTTTGAAATATTTAATTCCAGATATAATTTTTCAAATGGAGAAGTATTTTACAGCAATGGTATTTTTGAGGTCAAAGATGCGGTATTTTCAAATGGATCAGATTTCATTCTGTTTAATGCAGATTATTCTGAAAATAATATAAATTATTCTATATCACATAAAGGAAATCAAAAACTCGAAATAAATGAAAATTTCCATTTTTTTCAGAGGGAATTCGAAATTTATGGAACAAACTCCAATTTTTACGGAAAAGCAAGTTTTGAAAAAGGTGTGATTAATTTTGAAAATAATCAATTTTTAATCTCTGGTGATTTAAAGTTAAATTCTGAAGAAAATTCATCAGGCTTGATTTCGATTTTCCAAAATGAAAAAGAATATAAATTTTTGGTATCTTCAGAAGAAAATTTCTCGAAATTTTTTATAAAAGCTTTGAGTTCATACAATTTCAGCTTAAATACAGATTTTTACGACACTGACTTAAAAGCTTATATAATGCTTGAAATAATAAGAGATAAAGAAAACATTGTGATTAAATCATATTCAGATATTGATTCAGGATATTTTAAATTAAAAAAAATGCCTGAATTTAGCCAAGACAGTAAATACGCAATAATCCATAATGAAATTAATTTGAAAAACTTTGAATTCAGAACAGATGACGGTATTTTTAACGTGAGCGGATTATTGTTATTGAAAGATAAATTTGAAGAAAATATTATTAATCTTAGAATAAACAGCGGTCAAATTAATATAATAGGAAACAGATTTAAAATAATAAATGGCAGGGTTAATCTGATAAATTTTAAATTTAAAGAAAATTTGTTTAATTCGCTTAATCAATCTGAAAAACAGTATGTTTTAAAATCCAGAGATACTGATTTATTCTCTAATCTGTGGATGAATTTAACAATTAACAGGAAATTTGCTGAATATGATGTATTTGGCAAAATATCTGGTTATATTTCAGCCCCGGAAGTAACATTTTATTCAAATCCTCCACTGTCATCAGAAAGACTTTTTACCATGGTTACAGGAAATAGACTGACTCAGATAATTGGTGGTGAAAGTGCTGATTTTGAAGACTTTGTAGATATTTTCGGAATTGACAGGATGATTTCACGAAAACTCGAACACGATTTTGGACTTGATAAAGTTGATTTGAAAGCCGAAGACAGCGATTTAAAAATAAATGTTGAAAAAGAGATTGGAAAAAATGTTATTATAAATTTTAAACATTCTGTGACAGAAAAAAGAAGCATTTATGGTATTATTTATGAATTATCAAGAAATCTTCTTCTTATAGGAGAAGGATTTGATATTTCAAATTTTAATTCAAACGAATACAGGCTAAGGTTGAGATGGAAAAGAGATTTTTAATTATATTTTTATTAATAATTACAATTTGCATGATAGAAGGTCAGATTAATTCTGTAAGATTTACTTCAAATTATGACATAGACAGAGTTTTTTTGAGAACTTTACTAAGAAATACTGAGGGTAAAGCTTTTTCACTTGATAATCTCAAACATGATGTTTCAGTAATTGAAAATTATCTTTTAAATCAAGGCTATTTAACTAATATTTTAAAAGAAGTAAAAATCGACAGCGAGAAAAAACACATTGAATATATTTTTATTTTTCCAAAGGTCAATAATATATCAATTTCAGGCAATATAAAAACCAGAGAACAGTTTATATATTCGAAAATCGGAATAAAAAAAGATGAAATTCTTAACGTAAAAAAACTCGAAGAAAACATAAATAATCTTGAAAAAACGGGTATTTTTACAAAAATTCATTACAATATAAATTATTTTGAAAATAATGCAGATATTTTAATAGAAGTGGAAGAATTTTTATCTGGTCAGTATGCTGTCGGATTGGTGAAAAATAATATTTATGGACTCGGTGGCGAATTATCATATTCTGAAAAAAATTTCAGAGGTTCAGGGCAGACAATTTCAATTTCTCATGAGTTTGGAGAGTTTGAAAGATATGAAACATTTTACTCTAAACCATTTATTCTTAAATCTGATTATAATTTTGATATTTCAACTTCAAAAACACGCTCTGATAAATCAAGATATACAAATGATGGAATTTTTTTACATGATTATCAGCAGAAAGAAACATTATTTTTTACTGGATTTTCAAAAGATGAATTCAGAAAATTTGAAAGATATGGCTTTAAAAGAGAAAAATTTTCATTAAGCCCGCCTGAAAATCTCAAATCAACAGTTGACTGGCTTGAATACACTACAAGAATCAGACTTTCAAGAGGAGAGCTTGAATGGAAATTTGCAAAAACAGGTGGATTTCTTAAAGGAAGCAAAAGTTATTTTAAGACAGGAGTTTCTTTTCAGGATAGATATATTATTAACAAAAGAAGAAATATTCACTTCAGGTTTATTACAGAATATATTGATTATTCAAAATATAAACTCGAACCTTTTGAGCTTTTAAAAATTGGCGGTGATGGGACTTTAAGAGGTTATAAAAATGAATTATTTTCATCTTCAAAATATTTTCTTTTTAATATTGAAAACAGAAATAAGATTAATTCTATAACTAATCTTATTTTTCATTTTGATTCAGCATATATAAATCATTCACTAAAAAAAACTATCGGGACTGGACTTGTATTTAATCTTCCAATAGGTAATTTCAGATTGAACTGGGCAAAACCATTTGATGATGAAAATCATGATAAAACTGTTTTCTATTTTGGTCTCGGGTATATGTTCTAAAAATTCTCTCAATTTTCAAGTTTAGCTTTTTTACTGACGATATATATTAAGAGAATTAAATTTTTACTCGGGGGATTTTATGATAAGAATGGTAGAAATTACAGGAACTTCCTGCGACAATTATGATAACGCTGCAAAAAATGCTATTGATCAGCTGGTTGAAAAAGGTGAAAGAGTTCATTATTACAGAGAACAGATGAGAGGGATTAATTCTTCAGGAACATCCAGAGAATTTAAAGTTGTTCTAAAAGTTGCAATAAGTATTTAAATCTGGAAAAATTTGTTTGAATTTATATTATTCATCATTAGAGCATTTTTAAATCTTATACAGCTTTCACAAATACCACATTGTTTGTTATAGCCATTATAACATGAGTATATCATAGACAAATCAACATCAAGTTTGACTGCTTTTTTAACTATGTCAAACTTGTTTTTTTTATGAAAAGGAGAGATTACTTCCGCTTTATTTAAAGTAGAATAAGAAAGAGATTTATTCACAGCTTTAATAAACGAAGTTGAATTATCTGGAAAAGTAGCAGCTTCTTCTGAATTAAAACCAGTTATTATATAATCAAGATTGTAAGAATCTGCATAGCTTGCCGCAACATTTATAAAAAGACCATTTCTATTAGGAACCCATACAGAAACAGCACTTTGGCAAGTATATTCCGGGTCATTGAGTTTATGAAAATTCATTTCAGGAGTATCGACTTTTGAAACCAGGGAAGTTCCTGTAATTTTATTTAAAAAAGGAAGTTTTATTTCAATAAATTCTGAATTGAGTTTAAGAGCAAAAAATTTTGAAGCTTTCCTTTCCTGCAAAAGAGCTTTCTGACCATAATTAAAAAAAAGAGAATACTTTATGTCTATTTTTTTATTTTTTAAATAATAAGCAGAAACAACAGAATCAAGACCACCTGACATTAAAACTACAGCTTTTTTCGATTTCATATAGATTTTCCAGAATTCAGATAAAAAATAAAGGTCAGAATAAATTCTGACCTTTTATTTTTTTATACTTTTTCAAAATTAACTTAAAGTAATACAACTAACTGGGCAAGCATCAACACATGCACCACATTCAACACAAGCATCTGCATTTGCTACAACAGCTTTATCGCTTTCCATTTTAAAAACATCAACTGGACATGCATCAACACATGCACCACATCCAACACAAGCTGAGGAATCGATTTTTGGAGTTGCCATTTAAATACCTCCGATTTTTTTAGAGATGTTTCTCAAAAATGTTGGCGCTCCCTAGGGGATTCGAACCCCTGTCGCAGGCTTGAAAGGCCTGTGTCCTAGGCCCCTAGACGAAGGGAGCGTTGAGAATTATAATACCACAATTTTTCCAGAATGCAAGTTTTTTCGATAAAAAACCAGGTACCTTGGACTTCTTTGCCAGTGAAGTTGACTATCGTCAACAGTTAAGACAGTTAATAAGTTAGCGGGTTTGGAACCCTCAGTGAGTAAGACTGGAAGGGAAAAGCGATAGGGATTACTTTTTACAGCTCTTAAGATTGATTCGCGATTTATTCGCAGCTCTTAAGTTCTTGCTTTCTCAGATTACTGATCACTGATTACTGATCACGGTTCTTAAGTTTCACCCGCGGTTTATACGTGTTTCACCCGCGTTTCTTTCGCGTTTTAAAAAAAACGTTGACTTTCTATTTTCAAAGGTTTAAAATAAAATCAATTATTATATTTTTCTCGTATGTATCTATTCTAATTTTACACTCTTAAATAATAACCAGCGGGGGTTTTTATATGAAAAAACTTGTTTCTCTATTTATTGTAATGTTTCTCTTTATTTCTGTTTCTTCAATGAATATTCAACAAAGAGCAGAAAATATAATGTTTTTAAATAATCAGATTGAAGAAACCTTACTAAGCATTGAAATATTAAAAAATCAAGCTGAGTTTATAAGATTATTTAACATAAGCTCAAAACAGGCACAAACTGAAGAAGAACTTGAATTTTCATATAAAATACATGAAATAATTCAGGAAACAAAAGAAGAAGTCGAAAACTCTCTATCTTTTTTATCTAAAATTATTGAAAAAAGAAACCATTCATCAAATAGAAGCTTCAATATTTTAAAAATTTTAAACGATATCTGTGATAGTTACCCCGAAATAACAATGTTATTTATCGAGCATAAAGATGAACTTATTATTAATTCATACAATCGAGTATATCTAACAAAAGTTTTAAACAGTATAAGATTTGATGAAACAGATTATGAAGAAAGATTTTTAAATATATCTCTGTCAGAATACATGGCAGATTTTATAAAAAACAGATGGGAATTTGCTTATGAAGAGTATATAAAAACAAATAACAAAAAAGCATTGGAAAAAAGGAAAAACACAATAACATCAACAATATACTGGTATGACAGATTAATAAACTTTTCAATTTCAGGTTTAAATAAAAAGTTCAGTGAAGGATTAAAAGAATACGGAAGAAAAAATTATAACAAAGCAATACAATATTTTATTCAGTCAAAAAATGAAAATGTAGATTTATTTTTAAAGCATGGTGGTTTTAACTGGACAGGTTCAAGTTACCATAATTTACAGAAAATTAATGAATCTCTTGAAAATTATTTAAATTCTGCAATAAAAGAATCAAAACTGCATAGAATAAATACCTTTTATAATATTGTATATTTATCGAGAGCTGAACTTGAACAGAATATACCGAACCTGAAAAAAACATTAACATTATTTGTAAAAATAAGAGATGAAGCTCCAAGTGATGAAGAACAGATGAAAGCAGAACTTGAAATAATAAGACATTACAAACAAATGGGGGATTCATCGGTTATAATAGAGGATAAAGAATTAAATTATGTTACAGCAATTAATTTAGCCACACAATATTACAATAAATGGGTAATAACC
>Ga0265293_10014475_pt1 | contig 10004 bp, 9 predicted proteins | sample Munlanlewell138R_FD_192505 | JGI IMG/M metagenome (GOLD analysis project Ga0265293, IMG submission 192505) | Leachate microbial communities from a municipal landfill in Southern Ontario, Canada - Leachate well 138R | ecosystem: Engineered > Solid waste > Landfill > Unclassified | place: Canada...
TCTCGTATACATTGATAATTCCTGAATTAAACCATTCATATAGCAACGCTGAATACATATGTACATAATGTCCTAACATTCTATCATGGACTTCATGCGAACCTTCCTCGAAAAGTAGATGAAAGTTTGCAAGAACAAGTATACCTATCCCAGTCTCCCAAACATCTTCCTTGCCAATGGAAGCAAAATCAAGTTCATCAAGCAGTTTAATATTTGAGAATCTATACATCTAATGGTCTTTCAATAAATGACTGAAATTACAGAACACCGCTTTTCGCGAAGTTCGCTATCTCTTACCTCATTTATATGCCAGCAGCTTCAGCGCATCCAACAGAACTCCAGGTCTATATCTTTTTCCATATCTACCAGTAGTAATACTCCCATTAGCATGCCCAAGAATCTCTCCTATGATTCCCTCGGCAACTCCCTTTTGCTTCAGTGTGTCTGCCACCGTATGGCGGAAGGAATGAAAAACCTTGAGCGGGTCCGAAGTCACATGTTGCCTATTGAAGGTCCCGTACCACTTACCAAAGTTCTTACCCCAGTACCCATACTTGTTCGGACTCAGATTCTCCCATAGCTGAACAGCACATCTAGCCCTCTGCTGGTCAACATATTCAACAAAACCTATACTCGCCAGTTCGGGATGCACCGGCACGATTCGCTTGCTCGCGTTCGTCTTCACCTTCCGCTCACCAATATCATTTACGTCGAAGCACAATATGCCGTCAACCTCTTTAATCTCCTCCAGGTGCAGCTGGCATATTTCATCTAATCGCATACCAGAGTACATGGCGATCATCGGAATCCAGAACTTCTCAGGCTCGGAGTCTATTCTCGGAAGGTTGGCTTTGATCCGCTTCAGATCCTCCACGCTATATGCGCTCCGCTGCTCATGGGCACTGGTCTCCTCAGGCAGGTTCAACCCCTCCGCAATATTGGTCGCCATCATTCCATTCTTGACGCACCACTTGCATAGGGAACTCAGCAGCACCAAGTATTTATTGATGGTCTTAGGACTAAGCGTGTCCTCCGGCTCCGTGTCCAAGATCTCGCTAACCGACATACCACGATACTGCCTCTTCTTCCTAAAATTAGCAGGAAGTCTCATCAATCTATCCCTACAGGACAATCCATCAGCACGGGTCAACAGGCCAACATCTGGATCGCCCATAACATCTACCAGCACATCAAACATACAGGTGAATTCCAGATTCGTCTTCCCTGTCCACCTGACTCCCTTATCAGCAATAAACTGCTGAATTGCCTCTGAGAGATTTAGATTATCCTCAGGGCTATCACTTCCCTCGACAACCATAAAAGATCGCTTAGAGGGCAAAATTGAGGAGATCAGCACACCAACTTGCTCGGGCGGTAGTGCTTCTGTTCGCAAGAGGGCAAATGTGTTCTGTACTCGGGAGTGGATGTTTGCTGCTGCGGTTTTTGCAGCATCGGAATGCCTGGTCTTGAGGGATATGCGAAGGAGGGAACATGGAAAGATGTGGGACAGGTCAGAAGGGATTTTGATGCGGTAATAGAAGGTGCTGTTACGTTTCCAGAGGTAGAAAAGCATAAATCCAACTCCTCAGGGTGGCCAGCTGGTATCACAGCTGGTATCACACAAGTTGAGTTGGATTCATAATATCCTGATTTAACAGGACTTTTGAACAATGGTGCCGAAGGGGAGACTCGAACTCCCACGTCCCTACGGACACTAGACCCTGAACCTAGCGTGTCTACCAATTCCACCACTTCGGCGAGAAGCGGAGTGTTTTATAACAGAAGGCATTGGGGTTTGCAACAAAAAAATCTGCCAACTCCTTTTCACCTGTCCTTTTCTTGCGGCCGCCTCGGCTGGACCAGCACGGTTCGATAGCGCTCGACGGTGACCAATCCGGGTCGCGCCCCTTTCGGCTTGTGAACGTATTTACCCTCCGCGATCATCACTTCCACCTTGCTATCGTCGCGTCCCCGCGAAAATCCTGCGGCAACGGCGGCGGCGAAGGCCTGGTCGGCCTCGGGCACCTCCGGCCGACCGGAGCGTTTCAGTACCAGATGGCACCCCGGCAGCCGATGGGCATGGAACCACAAATCTTCGGCGCCGGTCATTTCCCGGCTGATGTAATCGTTGGTGCGGCTGCTTTTACCCCACCAAAGCTGGAAACCGCCGGGGGTGAGCGCCTGGCGCATGGAGTCGCGCGTGTCCGGCGACTTGCGCTGCCGGGACGCGGCAATCCGCGGAAGGAGTCCGGTTTCGGCCAGTTCTCCGCGGATCGTCTGCAGATCTCCCCGGCTTTCGGCTTCGTCGAGAAAATGCGTCATCTCTTCCACCCAGGCGATTTCTTCCTCCGTTTCCGCCAAGCGGCGTTGGCCGTGTTCGACGCCTTTTTTCTTCTTTTTGTAGCCGCGAAAATAGCGCTCGGCGTTTTCCTGGGGAGATAGCCTCGGGTCCAGGGGAATGCTGATGCGCATGGGCGGATCGCTGTAGTAATCGTCAACCTCCACCCCCGGCATCCCTCGCTGGACGCGGTGCATATTGGCCAGCAACAACTCGCCGAGATGGCGCTCCCGATCGGCTTCTCCCACCCGCCCCAGGTCCTCGATGACCTTTTTCCGCCGCGCCACAAGCCGCTGTCGGGCACGAAGGATGACGGCCCGAATTTCCGTTTTCTCCATCCCTCCGCCGGATGCGGTGATCGAGAAAAAGCGATCCGCCGCCGCCGAGGGGGAGGAAAACTCTTCCACCTCGGCCAAAGACAGATGCCGCAGAGGGAAGGCGGTCAACACCGGCTGCCCGGCAAGGTGGCCGACAACCGGATGAAACGGCCTGCTTTGCCATTCTCGACGAAAATTGGCCAGGACTTCGGCAGCCGCCGCGCCATTGGCCACCGCAGCGGATAAATCACGCGCGACCAGCGGGGACATGGGCGATACGTTTTCGAGAAGCCAGCGCTTAAAGCCATCGGCGGAAGCGGATGCTTCGGTGGGAATCTCCGGCAAAGAGCGTGACAAAAAATATCGATCCGGGGTCGCCGGTGGCCGATAAGGCTGCCCGGGCCGGGGCTCACGCGGTCCGGCATTCCGTTTGAGAAGATCGATGACGATCCCTTGGGCATCCAACAGCAGTAGATTTGCATGCATGCCAAACAATTCGGCAACCAGCAGGTATGGCCTCCCTTCCCGCCCTTGACAGGAAAATCGGACGATGCGCTCGCCCGGAACTTTGTCGATGTTGGTGATTCGCGAAAGGCGCGAACGCAGGAGCTGGCAGAACCTGAGCGGCGTAAAGGGATTGGGCTTCTTGCCCGCAGTCAGATGCAGACGCGGCTGTCCGGCGGCAGCCCCGAGCAGCAGGCGCACCGTTTCACGACCGTTCCAGAGACGGAAAATCAGCAATTCCGCTTCCGGTTGAAAGATTTTGTCGATGCGGGCGCCGGGGAGTCGTTCCTGCAGTTCCTCGACGATGGCCTCTAGAAAGAAAGAATCCATGAGTAATCTTCTTCAATATCGGTCGGGATCTGCTATCATGCCTGGCTCTGGCTTCGCTTAAAGACTGAAATAGACTTTCTTGACAGTTTTACCGATTAATGTTACCGATATCGGCACTCTTTTCCTACCAAACAACTTCGGCAAACATTTAAGGGAGGTTTTTATGGCGGAGCAGAAATTTCATGTCGGCACCCTGGCCCTGCATGCCGGGCAAAAACCCGATCCAACCACCAACGCGCTGGCCGTGCCCATCTATCAGACCAGTTCTTATAGCTTTAATTCTTCCGAGCATGCGGCGAATCTTTTTGCCCTCAAGGAGATGGGCAATATTTATACCCGGATCATGAACCCCACCTCGGATGTTTTGGAAAAGCGCTTAGCCGAAATGGACGGCGGCGTCGGCGCCTTGGCTTTGGCATCGGGATCGGCGGCAACCACCCTGGCCGTTCTCAACCTGGCACAAGCCGGGGATAATATCATCTCCACCAGCTATCTTTACGGCGGCACCTACAATCTGTTCAATCATACGCTGGCCCGCATGGGAATCAAAGTAAAGTTCGTCGACACCTGCGATCCGGCCAATGTGGCGGCCGCCATCGACGACAAGACCAAAGCTGTATTTATTGAATCGATCGGCAACCCGAAGAACAACGTCGATGATTTCGCAAAACTTGCTGCAACCGCCCACGACCATGGTCTGCCCCTAATCGTCGACAATACCGTGGCGACTCCGGTTCTCTTCCGCCCTTTTGAGCATGGCGCCGACATCATCTGCTATTCGCTGACCAAGTTCATCGGCGGCCACGGCACCAGCATCGGCGGGGCCGTGGTTGACAGCGGCCGGTTCGACTGGTCGAGCGGCCGGTTCCCCGAGTTCACCACCCCCGATCCAAGCTATCATGGGCTGATCTACCATGAGGCGCTGGGGGAACTCGCCTATATCCTGAAAATGCGCCTGACCTTGCTGCGCGACATGGGTCCCTGCCTTTCTCCTTTCAACGCCTTTCAGTTTCTGCAGGGGTTGGAAACGCTGCATGTGCGCATGCCCCGCCACTGCGAAAATGCCCTGCGCGTGGCGCAGTTTCTCGAGCAGCATCCGGCGGTCGCCTGGGTCAACTACCCGGGGCTGCCCAGTCATCCCGATTACCACCGGGCACAGAAATATCTGCCGGCCGGCCAGGGAGCCATTCTCGGATTCGGCATCAAAGGCGGAGCGGCGGCCGGCGGCCGCTTCATCGACCATGTGAAACTAGCCAGCCATTTGGCAAATATCGGCGACGCCAAAACCCTGGTCATTCATCCGGCCAGCACCACGCACCAGCAACTCTCGGCCGAGGAGCAGATTTCCGCCGGAGTCAGTCCCGATTTCGTGCGGGTGTCGGTCGGCATCGAAGCCATTGAGGACATCATTGCCGATCTCGACCAGGCACTGAAGGCCAGTCAGACCTGAGGAATTACGTTACAACAAGGGCTTACAAGATCGAGGATAAAACCCCTGCCACGGATCTATTTTTGAAATCGCCATCACCATTTCACATCGTACTGGTGGAACCGGAAATCCCGCCCAACACCGGCAACATTGCCCGCCTCTGCGGCGCCACCGGCACGGACTTGCATTTGGTCGGCAAGCTCGGTTTTTCGCTGGAAGATCGCTATCTGAAGCGCGCCGGACTCGATTACTGGCCGACGGTGGAGTTGCATCGCTGGGATTCCCTGGCTGAATTACAACGGGCTTATCCCGGCGGCCGGTTTTGGTATACATCGAAAAAAGCCGCCCGGATTTATACCCAGGTCGAGTTTCGGCCAGGCGACTTCATTGTTTTCGGCAAGGAAACGGCGGGATTACCGGAAGACCTCCTCAACGCGCAGGCCGAGCAGGCCATCCGCATTCCCATTTTCTCGCCGGCGGTACGCAGCCTCAATCTCTCCACGGCGGCCGGAATTCTTCTCTATGAAGCATTGCGGCAGGCGCAATGCTTATCCGATTCCGACTGCTGAAAAACAGAAAAGGCGCCGGTTGCGGCGCCTTTTCTTATCAAATAGAATCCAAACAATTTACAACAATCCACTTTCCAGACGGATAAAACGGCTGCGGTCGCAGATTTCCGGCAAGGCGTCGATTTCCTGCAGGGCTTTACGGATATTCGCCTCGCGCGCCTCGTGTGTCATGAGGACGATCGGCACGGCGCCACCGACCTGCCGCTCCGGTTGGATCATTGAATTGATACTGATATCGTGCCGACCGAGAATACCGGCAATTTTGGCCAGAACACCGGGTTTGTCCAGGGCGGCAAAACGCAGATAATATTGCGTTACGATCTCGTCCATCGCCTTGATCGGCAGATCGCGAATCGCCTCGGGCCGGTAGGCCATCGCCGGAGTGCGCCCAGCCGAGCTGGTGAGCAGATTGCGCGCGATCGCCATGACATCCCCCATGATGGCGCTGGCCGTCGGATCCATGCCGGCGCCACGCCCGTAGAGCATGACCGGGCCGACAAAATCCCCCAACAGGCGGACGGCGTTGAAAACCCCGTCGACATCGGCCAAAGGATAGTTCAGCGGAATCATCGTCGGATGCACCCGCGCCTCGATCTGGCCGTCGCTCATCTTGCTGATGGCGAGCAGCTTGATTTTATAGCCGAACTGACCGGCGAACTGGATATCCAGGGCCGAAATATCACTGATCCCTTCGGTGTGGATATGGTCGAACTTGACCCGGGCGCCGAAGCTGAGGGCAATCAGGATGGCCAGCTTGTGCGCCGTATCGATGCCCTCGATATCGAAGGTCGGATCGGCCTCGGCGTAGCCATTGGCCTGGGCATCGCGCAGGACTTCGGAAAAATCGGCGCCATCGTTGGTCATCCGGCTGAGGATATAATTGCAGGTGCCGTTGAGGATGCCGAGGATGCTGCGAAAGTTGTTGGCGCAGAGATTTTCCTTGATGGCGGCGATGACGGGAATGCCACCGGCCACAGCCCCTTCGAAGAAGATATCGACCCCCTTGCGGGCGGCGGCGGCGAAAATTTCGTCCCCGTGCAGGGCGAGCAGGGCTTTATTGGCGGTGACCACGTGCTTGCCGTTGGCGATCGCCCGCAGAACAAAGGTCCGCGCCGGTTCGTAGCCGCCGATCAGTTCGATAACCAGGTCGATATCCGGATCGTCCAGAACTGCTTCGGCCGAAGTGGTCAGAATTTCCGAGGGAATCGACACACCGCGGTCGCGAACGATATCAAGGTCGGCAATGCGCGCCAGCTCAAGACGAGCGCCGAGACGCTCTTCCAACAGGCCGGCATTCTGCTGAAAAATCCTTACGACCCCGGTGCCGATGGTGCCGAAACCGAGAAGCCCCACTTTAATCGATTTCATTTCCTCCCTTTCCCGGTTGGCCTGGCGGAAGATCCAATGCCTGGCCGCTGACCCAACCACACCCGCCGCCAGAGAGAAATTCTGGCTTCAGATTACCCTTAATCTTTCCGCACCATGCGTCCGCGCCGCCGGCGAAAGCTGGCATTCCATCCCCGATATCTCCTCTGCGCGAAAAATATCGGCCACCATAGCGCCCAGTTCCTCCTCCCCCATTTCCTCCAGAGGCGACAGGGCCAAGGCGATACGGGCAAATCCGGCCCGGCGACAGGCCAGCAAAACATTGCGGATCATATCGCCGTAGTGGCGACGATCAAGATGCTCCCAGCGGCCGCCGCCAACGAAAAGCGCCCAATCGGCGGCGATTTTTCCGTTGTTCATGACCAGCAGTTGCTCCCCTTCCTTGCCCACCGTTTTCCCGGCGATAAGCTTTTGACTCAGCAGACCGTTCAAGCGCCAGTCAAGCAGTGCCGCCGGTCCGCGAATCGGCCGCTCGTCTTCAAAAAAAAAGACGACAATGGCCTCCCCTTCCATGCGGTCGGCGGATAAATCCAGCACGCGCAGCGGGCTCATGCCATCTCCGACCGATATCGACGGGCAATCTTGTCCAGAATCCCATTGACGAAAGCGGGCGTTTCCTTGGTGCCGTAACGTTTACCGACCTCGACCGCCTCATTGATGATGACGTTCGCCGGAGTTTCCGGACAATGCAGCAGTTCGAAAGCGCCCAGCCGCAGAATGGAAACATCCACCCGCGCCATACGCTCCAGCGCCCAGTTGGTGGATAGGTCGCGGATCAGGCTGTCGAGTTCCTCCTGGTGTCGCCCTACCCCTCTGGCCAGATCCTCGGCGAATTTTCGTATTTCGAAAGGAACCTGGTCACTGAAATCCTCCAGCGGATCGCCGAGGACATCGTCCTGAAAACGGAAGGTGCTCCAGAAATCTTTCAGCAGCACATCCAGATCGGTCTGATCCGGCAGGCTGTAAATAATCTTGAGGGCCAGTTCGCGCCCCGTACGCCGGGAACCTTGCATAAGCTAGAAACTCTTCAGGAGATTGACCATTTCGATAACCCCGACCGCCGCTTCGGCGCCTTTGTTGCCAGCCTTGCTGCCGGCGCGTTCGATTGCCTGCTCGATATTGTCGGTGGTCAGCACGCCGAAGGCAACGGGCACCTCGGCTTCAAGGCTTACCGTTGCAATCCCTTTGGAGACTTCGGCCGCAACATAGTCAAAATGCGGCGTCGACCCGCGGATAACCGCGCCCAGACAGATGATGGCGTCATATCGTTGCGAAGTCGCCATCTTCTTGGTGGCCAGAGGAATCTCGAAAGCACCGGGCACGCGCAGCACCTCGATGGTATTCGCATCCGCGCCGTGTCGCACCAAGGCGTCTATCGCCCCTTCCAACAGGCGTTCACTGATGAAACTGTTGAACCGACTGACGACGATGCCAAACCGCAATCCGGTGGCATCCAGTTTTCCCTCGATGAACCTGGTCATTTTCCACTCCATTCAAGGATCAAAGGTTTTCCAGCAGGTGCCCCATTTTTTCCCGCTTGGTCTGCAGATACTTGAGGTTGGCGCCCGTAGGCTCCATCTGAAGGGCGACGCGCTCGACGATTTCCAGACCGTAACCTTCAAGGCCGACGATTTTGCGCGGATTGTTGGTCATCAGGCGAATCTGGCGCACTCCCAGATCGGCCAGAATTTGTGCGCCAATACCGTATTCGCGCAGATCGGCTTTGAAGCCGAGAATTTCGTTCGCCTCCACGGTATCGTGCCCCTGATCCTGCAAAGCATAGGCTTTGAGCTTGTTGATCAGGCCGATTCCCCGCCCCTCCTGGCGCATGTAAAGGATGACCCCCGCGCCCTCCTTCGTCACCTGGCGCATGGCCGCATGCAGCTGATCGCCGCAGTCGCAGCGCAACGAACCGAAGACATCGCCGGTCAGACACTCGGAGTGGACGCGCACCAGCACCGGCTTTTCCGGATCGATTTTACCGAGAACAAGCGCGAGGTGGTGCGCCTGATCGACATCGTTCTCATAAGCAACGGCACGAAACACGCCGCCGAAGGGGGTGGGCAAAATCGTTTCGGCGGCCCGGCGCACCAGCTGTTCTTTATGCATGCGATAGGCGACGAGATCGGCGACGGTGATGATCTTCAAACCGAACCGTTCGGAAAATTCCTTCAGCTGCGGCATGCGCGACATGGTGCCGTCGTCGTTCATGATTTCGCAGATCACCCCGGCCGGTTTCATGCCGGCCAATCGGGCCAGATCGACGGACCCCTCGGTTTGTCCGGCCCGCACCAGCACGCCGCCTTTCTTGGCCCGCAAGGGGAACACATGTCCCGGACGCGCCAGATCGAAGGGCGTGGACTCATCGGCAATCGCCACCTGGATGGTGCGCGCCCGATCGGCGGCCGAGATGCCGGTGGTGACCCCCCGGCGCGCTTCGATGGAGACGGTGAAAGCGGTGCCGAAAGAAGACGAGTTCTCCCGCACCATCAGCGGCAATTCCAGATAATCGGCGCGCTCTTCGGTGAGGGAGAGGCAAATCAGTCCGCGCCCTTCATGGGCCATGAAGTTGATCGCCTCCGGGGTGACCATTTCCGCAGCCATGGCCAAATCCCCTTCGTTTTCCCGGTCTTCATCATCGACCAGGATAACCATCTTTCCCTGGCGAAAGTCTTCAAGTGCGGCTTCAATTCTGGCTATCGGCATTCCCTGAATTTCTCCTTGGCAAGCTTGGGACTATGTCACAGAAAATTATGCTTGGCAAGAAATTGGAGGTCCAGTGCAGACTTGCTCCCGTCCCCTTCCCTGCCCCGCAACAGGCGGTCCACATACTTGCCGATCAGGTCGGTTTCGATATTGACCCGGGTTCCCGCCTGGCAATCGCGCAATGTCGTGGCTTGCAGGGTATGCGGAATCACGGCCAGGGCGAAAGTATTGTTGTCGACGGTATTGACCGTCAGGCTGATCCCGTCGATGGCCACCGACCCCTTTTCGACCAGCAGACGAGCGATAGGCGCTTCAATGTCGAAGATGAATCGTACGGCGTTGCCGTCGCGCGTCCGTTCGCGCACGGTCGCCACGGCATCGATATGGCCGGTGACCAGATGCCCGCCCAGTCGGTCGGGAAGACG
>Ga0265293_10014477_pt1 | contig 10003 bp, 11 predicted proteins | sample Munlanlewell138R_FD_192505 | JGI IMG/M metagenome (GOLD analysis project Ga0265293, IMG submission 192505) | Leachate microbial communities from a municipal landfill in Southern Ontario, Canada - Leachate well 138R | ecosystem: Engineered > Solid waste > Landfill > Unclassified | place: Canada...
TATTGGGGTCATTTTGAAATGTCAATAGGAAAGTTTGTTCGCACCCTGATTTGGGGGTGAACAATATAAGACCCTAGCCAAAAAGCTAGAGTCTACAACGGAATGCGAATTCCGAGAAGCTTAATTATTATAAAGGGGGGGACTTAAATGTATTCCCAAGAGATTATTAGAGAACTGCATAGTTGTAACGTAAGAGTAACACCACAACGACTTAGAATATTATCCTATTTAAAGTCTACAAAAACACATCCAACTGCAGAAGAAATTTATCAAAATGTAAGTGAAAATTGCTATGGCTTAAGCTTAGCAACTGTATATAATACATTAAACTTACTTAAAGAGCATAATTTAGTTATTGAATTGAAGTATGGAGATTTGGCTAGCAGATTTGATGGTAATATGCAGGAGCATTATCACGTATATTGCAAGACTTGCGGTAAAGTATCTGATTTTTGGGGTTCTCCAGTTACACATCTCAAATCAGAAGCGGAGTCTAATACAGGTTATCTAATAGATGGTGTCAGATTAGATTTATACGGTACTTGCCAAACTTGTCAGGACAAACAATTAACGGATAAAGATTTTAATTAGGGTTAATATTAACATGCTAATGTTAAATATAATCACTATAAAATAATAATTACTAAATAACATAGAATTAATAAAATATAGAAAATAATAAATATAGATAATTAATAAATATAAATAGAAAATAAGTGGTATTATAATAATTACATTGAAAAGAATTGGGACAGATTCTTAATCAATGTTTTTTTGCTTATTATTGCTTGTTATTATTGTTGCTTGTTAATGGATTTAATTTGTGTATTTGTATTTACGTACTTGTATTTACATACTTGTTTGTACGTACTTGCATTTGCGCATTTACTTATTGACAGGTTTAATATGTTAAATTATAATAAACATGAGTGATTTAGTCGGGTTTTATTTTGGATATATACCCTACTCATTTAGTCGACATTTATACCCGAAGGGGGTTAATATATGAAGCTTACAACTAGGGGGCATTATGGTTTAATTGCCATGGTCTATTTAGCAGTAAAGCTAGAAGATGGTCCGATCCCATTGAGGACAATTGCCGCTGTTGAGAAGATTCCTGAACAATACTTAGAGCAACTCTTCTTAGAATTACGTAAGGCTAAGCTAATTACGAGTGTTCGTGGTGCTAAGGGTGGGTATAAGCTAGCAAGGAATCCTTCTGAGATTCAAGTTGGCGAAGTGATACGTGTATTAGAGGGACCGATTGCTCCAGTGGAATGCTTGAAAGATTATGAAGCAAATTGTTGTGATAAAACAACATATTGCATGACGAAGATGGTCTGGGAGCGGCTAAAGGATTCAATGGATAACGTGCTAGATGATATGACCTTAGCTGACATAATAAATCAAGATATGCCATTAGATGCTAGGAAGGGGTAGCTTATCAATGAAAAAAATATACTTAGATCATGGTGCGACAACGCCTGTTAGCAGTGAAGTTTTAGATGCTATGATAGATATATATAAGCAAGAAGCAGGTAATCCTTCAAGTGTTCATCAATTTGGACGAAGTGCTAAGAAACATTTAGAAGCAGCAAGGGTAAAGGTAGCCAATGCAATAGGTGCTGATCCTAAGGAAATAATCTTTACCGGAAGTGGTACGGAAGCAGATAATATGGCGGTTATTGGAACTGCTCGCTTAAAGGCAAAGCAGGGCAAAGGTAAGCATATCATTACATCTTCAATTGAGCATCATGCTGTATTAGACACTTGCAAAGCACTTGCGAAGGAAGGCTTTGAGATAACATATTTGCCTGTTGATGAATTCGGCGTTGTATCAGCAGCTGATGTTCGTGAAGCGTTGCGACCTGATACAATTTTAGTGACAATTATGCATGCTAATAATGAAGTAGGTACTATTCAACCGATTGCCGAAATTGGGCAGATACTAAAGGAGCATCAAGCAGTTTTTCATACTGATGCTGTACAAACAGTTGGTAAAGTACCTGTGGATGTGAATGAATTACAAGTCGATATGCTAACGGTTTCTGCGCATAAAATCTACGGTCCTAAAGGCGTCGGAGCATTATACATGCGTAAAGGTATTCGCATAGAGCCATTGATGTATGGTGGTGGTCAAGAACGTAAAATTCGCCCTAGCACTGAAAATCTAGCTGGTATTGTCGGATTTGCAGTTGCGATTGAGAAGGCAGTAGAAGAACTAGCTGTAGAGAAACAAAGATTAGAAACGTTACGTGACAAGCTGATTGATGATATTTTACAAACGATTCCAGAAACTAAATTGAATGGGCATCCTACCGAAAGATTACCGCATAACGCCAATGTCAGCTTTGAATATATTGAAGGAGAATCATTAATTCTCAGCTTGGATATGAAGGGTATTGCAGTATCGAGTGGCTCTGCTTGTACTTCAGGCTCATTAGATCCGTCACATGTGTTAATGGCAATGGGACTTAGCCATCAGACGGCACATGGAAGCCTGCGTATGACTCTAGGTAAGGCTACTACTGAAGAAGATATAGATTACGTAGTATCAGTATTAAAGGATGTAGCAGCAAGATTACGAGAAATGTCACCAGTATGGGAACAACGCAATAAATAATAAATAAATTCTGAGATAGAATTGAGATAAAATTGAGATAGAATATAGAAGGGGTGTTATATATGTATACAGAAAAAGTAATGGATCATTTCACTAATCCTAGAAACGTGGGAGAGTTAGCAGATGCTAATGCAATTGGTGAAGTAGGTAATATGAAGTGTGGGGATATCATGAAATTATATCTAAAGATATCTGATGATGGAGTTATTGAAGATGTTAAGTTTAAGACATTTGGCTGTGGCGCTGCTATTGCGACTTCAAGTATGTCTACAGAGTTAATCAAAGGGAAAACAGTAGAGGAATGCTTGAAATTAACTAATAATGCTATTGCCGAGGCATTAGATGGACTACCTCCAGTTAAAATGCATTGTTCAGTGCTGGCAGAGGATGCGTTAAAATCAGCCTTATTAGATTATCAAAAAAAGACAGGTAAAGATTTATCAATTTCCGAGGCTGATTTAAATAATGACCACGACCATGACCATGACGAAGCTGATGAAGAATAAGCTACACATATATGCTCCATCATTTGAGCATGGGGTTGTTGCATTAGCACGTGGAGTATCAGTTGTTAGTGTAAATGGTCCCCTCTTAGGACATTGCCCGAAAGGAAGCACACTAACGTGGGAACAGATTGCAGAGCTAGTTGAAACTGCGAAGCATAATAAACAACAGATTCATTTGCGTTTAAATACTGTAATTCATAATGCTGATATTGAACATGTTGCAAGAATGCTCGAACAAGCTGAGAATATTGGAGTAAATGCTATAACTTTTAGTGATACAGCAATCTTGCAGCAGGTTAAGCGTATGGGTCATAAACTGGCATTAACACTAGCTACAGAGACTACTGTTACTAATAATCAAATGATAAGCTTTTGGTATAATCAAGGTGTTGATACGTTTCAATTAACTAGGGAATTAAATGTTGACCAAATTCGACAGATTATAGAGCTAAGGCAACAAGAAGCATTTCAAGATATTAAATTTATGCTGCAAATTCATGGGCCTGTAGGAATCTTCCACACCTTAAGACCTGTTATCAAGAATTATTCAGATTATTTACAATTAAATGCAAAGGACTCTATTATATTAGGAGAGAATCTTGCTTTTGTTGAAGAACTAAGGAAAGATGAATATTACCGAGTAATTGAAGATGACAGAGGTACTTATATATTTTCAGCGTATGATATTTCATTGTACGAGTATCTTCCGGAATTAATAAAAATGCAGATAGATTATCTTAAGATTGATATATTTAGTACACAATCAGTTGCAACAATGGAGCAGATAATCGCCTATTATCAAGAGGCAATCGACCAAATTATTAATAATCAGTTTATTGTAAAAGATAATTGGCAGGAGCAATTGCAGATTATCAACCAATTTCCAATCCATAATCAGTTTATTGAAACTGGTGCGCCTAAGTAACACTTCTTAGCTTTCGTTGATATTATGTTGTATCAACGATATTTAGGAGGTGTTTTTCTTATGGTGTGGGATGTTACACCAGAGGAATTTCTCGCTCTTTATAATATAAATAGAGAAGCTATCATAATATTAGATGTGAGAGAAATAGAAGAATATGAGAAGTATCACCTGTCCAATTCAATATTAATTCCAATTGGTGAGATATATTATCGTACTAATGAGTTAGATACGAACAAAGACATATATATTATATGTGAACATGGAAATCGAAGCACCCAGGCAGCTCTGATTTTATTTGATTTAGGATTTAAGAGGGTATTTAATGTAATGGGCGGATTTGAAAAGCTTATAAACAAATAATGTTTATGAACTATTGATTTAAATTGCTATTCATTGTATTGTCAATATTAAGGTATATTAAATTTTTATGTCGTTAGTAATTGTTGGTAATTATCAAATGTAAGTCTTCTATATTAAGTCGTGGCAGTTATATAAAGGTAATTATATAAAGATAAAAGGAGATGAGAATTTGACTACTATTAGTGTTTTGTCCGAAATCTTGCAAGCTTTTGAAGCAGGGAAAACCATTAAAACAATAATTCAATTTGGAACAGTAAACGGGCATTTTATTGTGGAATCGATTGAACCCAAGGAGTTAGGTGATCAATGGATTTTTCAAGGTGGTAATTTTAGCTTAAGCACAGGTAGATATAACTTCTTGCGCAAAGAGCAAAATGATGAGAATATCCGTTATTTCTTTTCGACTAAATCAGAAACACATCCAAAAAAATTTATTTGCTTTGAAATAATTGATAACCATAATAATAACGAATAATATAATAAACAAGCAGTGCTTACTTGAAAGCACTGCTTGTGTCTTTTATACGGGTAATCCAAGCTGTTGGCGTTTACTGTTAATATGAGCTACAATATCGGCACATACCTCAGATGGGTTATCACCAAGGGCAATTTTACTACCGAGCATTCCTTCGATATCTTCTGTTAATAACTTCACTAAGTCTGGTGCACCGGCTATTGGTGGTACAGGTGATAAGTGTGTATATGTGCCATAAGCTAGTGCGAATATTCCGTCGATAGTTGCCTTTTGCTCCATATATTGAGGTGCACTAATGGCAATAGGTAAATCTGAAATATCGACATTTAAAGCGTTAGCGATAGCTGTAACTAGCATTGTAATACGACCAGCATCTGTACAAGTTCCAAAGCTTAGCACAGGCGGAACTCCTAATGCGTTACATACCTCCTGCAATCCTGAACCTGCGTGATTTATTGCGTCTAAATTAGCTAGTCCTGCAACTTCTAACGCATGGTTACCACAACCGCCAGCGACAACTAGAATATCATTCTTAATTAACTCTCTAACTAAGTTGACGGTCATATAGTCATGTGGGCCATTCTTCAAAGTTGTGCAGTTAATAATGGCTACAATGCCACGAATTTTGCCAGCTTTCAGAACGTCGAATAAAGCATTTAAATTACCGTCTAATGCGCCTAATACAGCTTCTGTGGAGAAGCCAGTAATAGCTTTGGTGATTTTTTGTGGAACAAACGGTTCTATATTTTTACGGCGTTTAGGATAATTTTCAATACCCCAATCAATAAGCTGTTGTGCCATCTGTTCTACTTCTGGTGGCTTATAATCTAGAATTTTGTCGACGCCCGGCATACGTACTAGGTCATTTACTGATACCAATTCAATTTGGTATTTATCAGCATATGGCTTAATGTTTGGTGGTGAGCAGTTTTCATCCATTGCGAACACATCTACCGTACCAGTTGCTAACAAAGGCTCAATAGCAAGCCAGTTACCGATATGACCGACAAATATATCATCCATTTCTAATCGTTGAATCATTTCTTGACCTGTTTCTATGGAAGCAACTATGCGGATTCCTTTTGCGCCTGCTGCTTTAGCGCGATCTTGGTTCTCTTGCTTTCTAGCTAACTGTAGGCAAGCGAATCCCATCCATGGTTCATGTCCGTTAAAAACAATATTCACATAATCTGGATCCATAATTCCCAAATCCATATTCATTTCATGAGGCTTTGGTGTACCAAACATTATATCCGTCACCATTTCTAATCCAATTTGTGACATATAAATTGTTGCAATACCTAGACGCATTGCTTTTTTGGCAAGGGATACATGGTCGCCGTCGACATTAGTTAGGCAGCTAGCGGTAGCATCTTTAATTTCATGCATGACACCGGCAGGATATATTGCCAGCTCACGCCATAGTTTTTTTCTAGGTTCTGGTGCGAACACTTCCACCATAGTGCTTGGATCGTCATAATTCTTATGTAGTTCTGCCATGAGAAATTCAGCTAAGCGAATAGCTACATCCTTTTCTGCACCAGTAGTGTCTAGACCAACCTTTTCGGCCATGTCATATAATTTATCTCGATCAGTAATCTTAAAAGGTGTTTTACCTTCAGCTGTTGATTTAAGTGTTCTAAATGCTTCATACGCATGGTGTGTATAGGTTGAAGCACCCATTACATTGCGTAGTAGCATATCACGCATTGCCATAGCGTTTCTGTCGATTCCGCATACACCGTGGGTTGCTCCTGCTTTATCTAATATACGACAAGGGCCTTGCGAGCATAACTGACAGCTAACACCTAGCTCACAGAATTCGCAGCGGATTTTTTCCATTGGATCGTACCTATCAAAGACATTCGTGATTTGACCTTTTAGGCGTTTATCATACATTTCTTGAATCGATTCATGCACGCTGACAACACCATCTTGACGAAATTTCATTTCTGCTGGCATATTTACCTCCTGTACTATTTTGAATTTTCCTTGATGGCTAACATTGAATTTTTGCTTTACTGGAAAACAATGAATGCTTGTTTTGTGTCTGTAATATTATGTATAGAATTCCAATACTTTATGTTATTTAATAAGTAATTTTGCGAAAAATATTTAGTAAAGAATTATTATAAGAAAAAGAGGGACTGCATATGTACGATATAAGTAAAAGGGTTAAAGATGCGCAAGCAAGGCTTAGTGGTATTATCCATAAAACACCGTTAGTTTATTCGAATATTTTTAGCAGTATTTCGGGTAGTAATGTTTATCTGAAATCGGAACATTTACAGAAGACAGGTTCATTTAAGCTGCGTGGTGCTTATAATAAAATTGCTACTTTAACACAAGACGAAAAAGAGCGGGGGGTTATTGCTTCATCTGCAGGTAATCATGCTCAAGGTGTAGCGTTAGCAGCATTGAAGGCGAATATCACATCTACTATTGTAATGCCAGAGGGGGCACCACTTGCAAAAGTACAAGCAACCAAAAGCTACGGGGCAAAGGTGGTGCTTCATGGGCAAGTATTCGATGAGGCATATCATAAGGCAAGAGAACTACAAGCAGAGACAGGTGCAACCTTTATTCATGCGTTTGATGATTTAGATATTATTGCAGGACAAGGCACGATTGGTGTCGAATTATTAGAAGAATTGCCAAATCTTGACGCAGTCATTGTTCCAATTGGCGGTGGTGGATTAATAAGTGGAATTAGTGCGATTATTAAAGAGTATAATCCATCTATCAAGGTTATCGGCGTAGAGGCTAGTGGTGCTGCCAGTATGTACGCTTCAATGAAGGAACAAAAGCGAATTGTATTAAATAAAATTGCTACCATTGCAGATGGAATTGCATTGAAAGAGCCTGGCGAACTAAATTATCAGTTTTGCCAAAAGTATGTGGATGATTTCGTTACAATAAATGATGAAGATATTGCCAGAACAATGTTGATTCTGCTTGAGCGAACAAAGCAAATGATTGAGCCTTCTGGTGCAGCAGCTCTGGCAGCTTTAGTAACGAAAGAACAAGAATTTAGAAAAGATCTGATTGGGAAAAATGTCGCTGTAATTCTGAGTGGCGGAAATGTAGATGTTAACATTATCGCAATGATAATTGAACAAGGGTTAATGGAAGCGGGCAGATATTTACGGTTTCTTGTGTCTGTACCCGATCGCCCCGGTAATCTACAGAAGGTCGTTAATTTATTAGCCGAGCAAAAGGTCAATATTATTTCTGTTGAACACTTTCGGGTAGGTGCAAGAGTAAGCTTAGGAAAAACTGAAATTGAATTTGTTATTGAAACCATAGATTATGAACATATTGAAACAATTCTCAATGCTCTACATGATGCTGGATATACTCCAATTAAAGTTTAGATGGAATTTTAATGAAATTAAGTGTTAAAAATGTAATTAAAAATGTAATTAAAAGTGTAATTAAAAGTGTAATTGGAATTGAATTAAAATTCATGAAATTAGAATATGTAAGTTAGGAAGGAAATAAATGCTGCGTAAATTTATTATATCGCTTGCAACTATATTATCCATTACATCAATCGTAATTGGATTATTAATCTTTATAAACAAAGAAAGTCCTTCTAAAGAGATGTCGCCACAACCTATTACTGCAGATAGATCTAATGATATACCACAACAACCGTCACCTGATACTACTCAAGTTAACGAACCACGCTCATTACTATTAGCGGCAGTCGGTGACATTATGGTACATCAGGAGCAGATGGATGCTGCATTAGTGATGCAGGATGGGCAGAAGCATTATGACTTTGACTTTACTTTTTCCGAAGTTAAATCATATTTAGAGCGGGCAGATTTAGTAATTGGTAATCTAGAGACTACTATTGCAGGAGAAGCAAATCGTGGTTATACAGGATATCCTGAATTTAATTCTCCGGAGTCGCTGCTGCCAGCTTTAAAACGGGCAGGCTTTGATGTTGTCAGTACAGCTAATAACCATTCCCTTGATCGGCGGGAAGCAGGCGTAATTGCGACGTTAGATAAACTGGACGAATATGGATTATTATATTCCGGAACAGCCAGAAGTGAAGACGAAAGGAATCAGCCAGTTATTGTTGATAGAAATGGTATTCGAGTGGCAGTTTTGTCTTATACCTATGGTACGAATGGAATCCCGATACCTACAGGGAAGAATTATTTAGTTAATGTAATTGATGAACAGCTGATGAAAGACGATATTGCCAGAGTAAGGGATGAAGTCGATTTTGTGATTGTTTGTATGCATTACGGTCATGAATATCATCGTCTGCCCAATAGTCAGCAAGTAAGTGTAAGTGATTTTCTGGTGGAAAATGGTGCAGATATAGTGCTTGGCAGTCATCCACATGTGTTACAGCCGGCCAAGTGGAAAGATAATGCATTTATCATATATTCGATGGGTAACTTCGTATCTGGACAGCGAGGCGATTATAAGGATAATGGTGTGATTGTATATTTACAGCTAAATATTGATGAACATGGTAAACCGAGTATTTCGGAGGCTAAATTCGTCCCTACATATGTTCAAAAATTTTGGCATCAAGGCAAATCGCAATTTCGCATTTTAGCAGCGGCGAAAAGCATTGAAGATTATGAGCAAAAGCGTGACCCGCTTTTACGAGAATTTGATTATACGAAATTACAGCAGGCACATAAAGCTACCGTTGAACATTTAACTATCGTTCCCACTTTTCATAACTAAATATTAAACATATAATAATAAATAAACTAACAAGAGGAGCTTAACAAGATGACTAGAAATGGGAGAAAGAAACTAACTACTGTGCTTTACATTGTTTTAATTGCTGTTTTGCTTGTTGGTTGTTCGGATGGTGCAAGAGGAACAACTAATCTTGAACCAAAACCAGCAGAGCAGGATAATAATCAATCAACTAACAATGAATCAAATCCGAATGATAATAATATTGATGGACAAGCGAATGGAGAGCTTAATACTGAACCTGTTGTTGAGGAACAGCCTAAATTTGTAAGTCCATATAACTTTGAATATCCTGATGCTGTTCGTGGAATATACGTTACCAGCCATGTAGCTGGAGGTTCTAGGTTTAATGATGTGTTAGAATTAGTCAATACGACTGA
>Ga0265293_10014478_pt1 | contig 10002 bp, 8 predicted proteins | sample Munlanlewell138R_FD_192505 | JGI IMG/M metagenome (GOLD analysis project Ga0265293, IMG submission 192505) | Leachate microbial communities from a municipal landfill in Southern Ontario, Canada - Leachate well 138R | ecosystem: Engineered > Solid waste > Landfill > Unclassified | place: Canada...
CATTTTTTCATTTTATTTCCTCCTTGCAAAATTATATTACTATTATATATTATATTAACAAACTTTGCAAGTTATGTATTTTCTTTTTTATGTTTTTATCCCTTTTTGGCAAGAAGACTTCCACTTCTATAAGTGGGAGATGAATTGCCATGCGTGATTATTTTAAATCACGCAAATGCCTTTCCTAAACTCATATGGAACTACTAATTCAGTTTTAATTGGCTTAGATAAATTTTCTAATTTAATATAAGCTCCCTTATTTTGAATTCCTTTAACCGTATAGATTTTGTTTTCATATTTAACCAAATCTTTTGGTTGATAAAAGTATCTTTGAGTTCTTATTCTTCTTTGACCTTTTGATAGTTTTTGCTTTCGATATTTATGAAGATTCTCTGAATTTAGATTTTTGTTTCGTGCTCTACGACCACTAAAAAGGTCTTGCCCACTTACTTTTTGGTTTGTTCTTGAATCTATATATTTGGCATCATAAAACTTTTCTAAAGACCTATTGTTTCTGCGGATTTGTTCAAAATAGATTGGTTTTACTCTTTTTTGAGTAGAGCCATTTGTTATGCAAAAAGCATCATTAAAATGAGTTTTTTCTAAACCCAAAGCAATTCTTTTTGATTTTGTGTCGAAACCATAAGCATGTTCGCAATTTAAGCTATTCACAAGCTTCCAACGAACTACTGACATAAAGGTAGCTTCTTTAAAACTCTTTAATTTAGGCTTCCAACCCCAAAGAAAGTTACCCTCTTTGTGATTCTTTGGATTGTGGCACTTATCGCAAAGAGTAATTAAATTACTTGGTCTATTGGTTCTATCTTTTTTCCAAAAACCAATGTGGTGTACTTCCAATATCTTATCTTTTGACTTGTTATTGCAATCTGGATTCTGACATTTGTGATTATCTCGATGCAAAATGTATTCTTTCAAGTTCCAAAAGTCTTTTTGTTCACCTTCTTGATATTCTTTTCCCTCAATTTTAGGATTTTTAATTTTTTGAACATCAAAATTCGCTACTTCTATGATGATTTTTGAAATTGGCAATATAGATTGTAAATAGGCGATAAATCTAAGATGAGATTCATACTTATGTTGAATGGATGGTGCTAGCCAACCTTTGGGAATTGCTCTATTATCAAAGCGTGGAGCACGATACCTTAGTCTACTTCGCCTTTGTTTTCTATACATAGATTTTTCTTTCAGTCTCTCGGATTGACCTTTTAATAAAGTACATTCTCCTGAAATCAGTTCTTCTTTTTCAGTTGTTGCTGAAAACCCAATATAAGTATAGCCACTATCAACGCCCAAAGTTACAGGTTGAGTATAATTTGTGGTATCATACAAAAGCTTAATAGTGAAAGGGTTTCTTTTAACAACCTTTGCTTGACTATTTTTAAGTAAAATTCTAATTTTTCCATGCCTTTTAGTTGGCATTAAAGGCTTCCCTTCTTTTGAAATTACATAAACCATTGATTTCAACTCCCTATAGAGTAATTCACACTACTTTAAGAATAAAAAGTAGTGGTAAGTCCACTTCGCCAATATTATATGGGGTTTCAAATGTAGAACACTTCTCCTACCCTTTAGAGATGTTTAATCCTACACCTTAGAGCCTAGAACTAGTGGAGCATTCTAGGGTAACTATATATTCCCACATAATGTAGTTCTTGAAGAACTTAGGCTATTCAACTAGGCTTTTCAAAAGGCAGAGCCTTTCTCAAGCCCCCACTTCAAGCACCTACGGTGCTAAGTGGTGGGTCGTTGACTAAATTAACCTTTTAAAGATTTTTTATAATCAATTAAAACTTTAATAATTTCAAATATCATTGCCATAAAATGCATTTGTGGAACTAAACAATCTCCATGTGCATTTGAATATCTATTAATTATAATTTTACAATTTGCAGGAATATCTTTATTAAAAAATAAATTAGAATAAATTCCTCTAAAATCCATATCATAATTATTTAAAACTTTTACAATATTAGATAAACATAAATTTACTTTATCTTGTTTATTTTCATTCACAAAATTTATAATTTCTAAAACTGATCCAATTATAACAGTTTCATTTGTAAATACAGATTCTTTAGATACTGTTAATTCACCTGTTAGTGAATTTTTTTGTAAACAATTTATTATTCTTCTAATATCTGGATATAATGAATTGACAACAAATTCAACATCTTCTTTCTTATTTTTAATGTTTTCTTTCTCAAGAATATCTAGACAATATTTATTTACATAATCCTTAGGCATTTGTTTAAATTCATATGCCTGTGTTCTACTATAAATAGCTTCTGGAATTTTTGAAATATAATTACATGTGAAAATAAATCTTACATATTTTGAGAATTTTTCTATAATATGACGAAGAGAGTGTATTGCTTGATCTGTAAGGTAGTCGCTTTCATCAATAAATACAATTTTTAATTTATCATCACCTGAAGGTGGAAATTTACAAAATGGTTCAATTATATTATCAACACATCCAATTCCTCTACTTTCTCTTGCAGAACCATTAATCATTAATAAATTAGATTCAGGAAAGTTTAAAATTCCATTTGAAGATGCTAAAATTAAGGCTATTGAAGTTTTACCTGATCCAGGAGGACCATATAATAATATATTTCCTACATCTTTTCTTTTAATATTTTCTTCAAATTCTTTTTTATAATTTTCTGGAAGTATTAAATCATGTAATGTTTTGGGTCTGTATTTTTCAACCCATAATGTATTTATATTCACTTTTTTCCCCTTTCTTTTTACGCGTTATAACTTATTATATTATCATCATTTAATATTTTATCATAAAATTTATCATTTTCTATTTTATTTTTTATTAAATTTTCTAAATCTTCTTTATACTTAGATAATGCTTCTTTTGAAGTAAATAATTCAGAATCTCTAATATAAAAATTATTATTAATTTCAAAATTATTATGAATTTTTGTCAAAGCAAAACATATTTTAGCAACATAAATAGGATTTGAAGATATATTAAATGCAATCTTTATCATATCTTCATTTGTATTAATATTTATCATAAAAAAATCACCTATTATTGTATTAATACTTTTTCTAATATCAATATGATATTTTTCATTTATTAATGTATCTACTACTTTTTCAAATAACATTAGAATTATTCCTTATAATCATTTAGAAAATTTTTAACATTTTCAATTATTTCAATCATTAATTTATTATGATCTTTTAATGCCTTGTTTTTAATTGTTTTTAAAACTAAATTTTTTATATCTACAATACCATCGTTAATTTGTATAGTTTCGCCATATTTATCTTTATGTTCAACAAGAGGACAAATTTGACCCGGTTTTAATGGTGGGTGAATTGTTCCACATTGAGGGCAAATCGTTGTTTTTATGTTTGGCTCCATATATTTTTACTCCCTATATATTTGATAGTATTAATAATTTTTGTTTTGATCTTGTTATTGCTGTATATAACCACCTTTTATATAATTCTTTATTTTTGAAATAATTTTCTTTTTGATCCAAAACAATAACTTTTTCCCATGATGATCCTTGTGATTTATGTACAGTTATTGTATAACCAAAATCAAAATAACATACATTTTTTTTATTATTTGAATTTTTTCTATAAAGTTCAATTAAATTTATTTTATGTTCTTTATCAGAAAAAATTATCGAAGAAACATCTAGTGAAAAACTTTTATCTTCAAAATCAATAAAAATATCTAAAATATCTTTATCTTTAAATAAAGAATAAACACATGTTCCTATTTCACCATTATATATACCTAAATTTTTATTATTTTGTAGGCAAATTAATTTTTCACCTGGATATGGTGTTTCAATATTAAAACTTTTCTTTTCTCTAATTTTATTATTTAATTTTTTCCTACTAATATTTGTATAACATAAACATATAACTTCACTCTTAAATAAATCTACTCTATCAACTAGATAATCAAAATCATCAAAATTAAATTTAATTTTATAAACATCTTCACTGAATTTTCCATATTTTAAGTTTGTGTAATCATTACTTCTGATAAAACTAGAAATTCTTATAATTGGATTATCCATTGCTTGTCTATGAATATCAGTCAATAAATAATCAAAATTTTTAAGAGAATTTGAATTTTCTGAAATTGGCCCCAATTGAAAAGGATCTCCTGAAAATAAAATTAATTTTTCTTTACAAAAATATTTTAAATCATTTAATAATTTATTATCTAACATAGAAAATTCATCTACAATCATAATATCAAATGTATTTTCTTCTGGATTTTTTATTTCCCATCCTACTAATTCATCTTTTTTTGTAATAGGATTAAATTTTATAATAGGTTTATAGATAAAAGAATGGATTGTTCCTATAAAATCATTTTCATCAATAGATTTAAAATCTGATAATGTTTTTCTTAAAACAGATGATGCTTTTCCAGTAAATGCTAAAAAAGAAAATTTTAAATTAGAAAATTCTTGTCTTAATAATGTTGATATAGTTGTCTTACCAGTACCAGCATAACCAAAAAGAACTTTATAAGATAAAGATTTCAATCTGTAATTATCATTAATCCATTTTTTTAAATCATCAAAAACTTGTTTTTGTTGGTTTCCTAATTCCATAATCTCCTTCCTTTTTAATTAAGAAAAAAATAAAGGTACATACACACATACCTTTATTTTTTGTTTTTTATATCAGAATATTATTTATTAAATAATATTCTGATTTCTTTTTCTGTTATAACAATTTCGCTGATTCCCAAATGTCTTACAAATTTCGTAATAACAGAATCAACGATATTGTTTGAATCGTGTTGAAGTTCATTTTCTTTAAATCTGATGTTCTTTGTTTTCTGTTCTTTTTCAATAATCTCCATTTCATCTTTAATATCCAGAAAATGTTCGACCTTTGATGTTTTATAACATCGTTTAAGAGTTTTATAAAACTCCTTTTTGAATTCTTCAGAATACTCAGGAATGATCATTCTACTTTTTACTCTCTTGATTTTCATATCTTCTGAATATCGTCTGATTGGAGTTGATGCTGCTTTAACTTTAAATAATTCTTCACCTATAAATTTGTTTACTCCATTAATAAATTCCTTTTGTGTAGGAGTTTTAGATGAAGATATTACTTGATTTATCTTGGGCCAGTAATACAATGATACAACCATTTTTCCAGAAGTAGATATTTCTTTATCTTTCAGCAACAACTTAAGGTTTTCCATTGTTACCTCCTCTTTAGAGAAAATTTTTGTCTTAGTTTTCGATGTTTCAGATAAACCATTCAAACCGTTTGATTTTGGCTTATATATCAGTGTCTTCATTTCTCCAATTTCTCCAAGGCGATTTTTGATAATTTCTATTCTTTTCTCTTTATCAAGAAATTTATCAATCCCAGCCCCCTCGTAAAAAACTCCGGATTCAAAACCTTTGATGTTTTCCAAAATTCGCCCCTCCTATTTTTGTTGGTGGTAAAAAATCCTCTCAAAGATAAACAATCTTAGTTGTCTATCTTGAGTTTATTTATCATTAATTAATATATATAGAATTTTTTTTAAAAACTAAATATTATTTATTAGAAATTGTCTCGAGTGGGAATTCGCGTTTATTTTCTCAGACTTAAAGAAAAATTTGTCTCGAGTGGGAATTCGCGTTTATTTTCTCAGACTTAAAGAAAAATTTGTCTCGAGTGGGAATTCGCGTTTATTTTCTCGCATGTATATTATATTATATCTTAAGACTATAATTATATAAATAATCTTAATAATATATTTAATATAAATTTTTTTATAGTTTGTTTTTTTAATTTTAGAACTTTTAGATAGACTTTAAAAAAACATTTGAAAAAGACTTCTACCGAAACAACTGAATTTATATCTACTCAACAGCTAATTATACTTTAAAAAAGACTTCTACCGAAACAACTGAATTTATATCTACTCAACAGCTAATTATACTTTAAAGATCTATATATATTAATTAATGAAAAAGACAACATCTATTTGTTAATTTGAATTTTAACTTTGTTTTTTAAAAGATTTGATTTGGATTTAATCATTTGAAATTAACTTTAACTTCAAATGAGATTTGTAACATAATTTATTTATTTGAAGTTAACTTAATTTTGGGATATGTTTATTTTGGATTTATAAAAATTATAACTAAAAAGATTTTTATTGGATTTATCTTAATTTTTAATCTATTTACTTCAATTTTTATTTTTAGGTTATTTTTAATTTTTGTTTTTTTGATTTTTTAAACTTCAGAATAATTCTTATTTTTTAAGCAAAAAAACGTCTCAGAATGCTGAGACTATACTAGCCGTAGATTCTATTATAATTACCTTTATAACAATCTAGGCAAACATAATCTGAGTTTCATGTATACACTTCGCTCCGATCGCTCGTTCTGGTCCCAAGGACCCCCTCCCGCGTGGGCTCTCGGGGGTCCTGAGAACCATCTCGGATATTGTAACTATAATGTACAAATTACAATATTGTTCTAAGCTAACTCGTCCTTACCGTCCGAGGTAGCTCATCACCTCTCTTCATATCCTTTACCTATGTATACTATGATATTACAAAAATATCTATATCTAGCTAGAATTATGACAAGTCTTTTAGCTAAATTCTTTTAGCCTTATCTTTAGCAATTACTATAAAAGCTATCTGTATAAATGATCTTTTTTAAAACATCAAGTTTTTGTTCTACATAAACAAAAAAAAATCTTGAAGGTAAAAATGAGGTTTAGAAAGAATCTTAAACACCTATTTAAGGCATTTACACGTTCAGATATGTTCTAAATTCTTCTAGATTTAATCTAAAGCATATTAGATTTTTTCTAATAAAATATTTTAATTTAAAAATTTTTTAAAATTGTTTTAAGATTTAACTTTTAAAATGAGAAACAAAAATGTAAATTAAAGTAAAGAAAAAAAGCTTCAGAAAGGATGTAAAAATGATAGAAGAAAAAATTTGGTTAAATCAGTCTTTGTTTAATTTTAAAGATTATGCATTTGAATCTAATGGTTCTTTAGAGTTATATTTATCATCTTATACAGAAGATTATACAAAATTTTCAAATCTTTCATTTGCAATGAGAATAATAAATAATATATCTAATTTTCAAAGTAAAACATATCGTTTTAATCATTCAGATGCAATGGATCTTATCTTAACATTCAATAATATTTTTAAAAGTATTAATAAAATTTATGATTCTATTGATGAAACAAATGCAACAATAGTAAAGAAATATCATACAAATAAAACTTTAAAATTTATTTTTACAGTGAAAAAAAGTGAAAGAGTTTGTATAATTCAAATTTTGAATAATATTTCAGATTATACATTTGTCATAGTTCCTTTTGAAATATTAAGAACATTTGCTAACCTTTTGAAAAATTTTATTGATAATTATATTTCTCTTAATATTGAATTTGCAAATAGAAATCTTTTAGAAAGAATTTATTTAAATTCAACTCAAATTAAAGATGGAATTAGAATGTTACCATCATCAATAAATCAAAATAATGAAAAAATGAATAACTCTTATGAAATTTTAAATGAAGATACTGAATTAAAACAGACTAAAGAAATTTTAGATGAATTGGATTCTTTTCTTGGTGAAAATATGGAGAATATAATTGTTCCAGAATTAGTTGATGAAAAAATAGAAACAAAAACAGAAAAAGAAATAATTTTAAATGATAATAATATTATTAATGTTTTTGATAGTATAGAGAATATTGAAGAATTATTATCAAGCTGTGTAATATCAGATGATATGATAGAACCTATATTTTCAAGATTTATTGAAAAACTAAATACTGATGAATCTTTTCAATTTTTACCATCAATATCTGAAAGTGAAATAAAATCTTATAAATATCTATCTAAATTGTTATATCTGAATCAACTTAATGATTATTTCAATGGTAAAAAAGATATACCACAAATTAGATTTTTAATTTATAAACCCAAAGAAAAATATGATATTAATATTTCTTTAGCTTTTGATTTATTTACTGTCATGATCTATTTAAGATTATTCATTCAAAAATTATCATCAAGAGAATATAATCCAGTTAAAAATAAAACATTATTCTACATTTTATATAGATATGTTTTTGATATGTTATCAATTAGCTTTATTCAAAATATTGAGACAATTCAAATAAAGACATGTGTAATGGAAAGATTCAAGAATTTTGAAAACTCCAAATTTTTTGATAATTTTAATGAAATATTAAAAAATTATGGAATAAATAAAATTTTAATTAATGAATTTTCAAATTTAGTTGATAAGTTTTTGAAAATATTATTAGATAATGATTCTTTAAATTCAATTGAATACACACATAATGATATTTATAAAAATGGAAAGGAAATAGATGAAATTGAAGTTAAAATTCCATTCAATAATAATTTAAGTTTAGAACAAATGTTAAAATTAATAAATTTTGATCTTTATTTAAATAAGAATAATATTGCAATTTTATCTGAAGAACAATTAAAAGAAAAAATGATTGAATTAGTTGGTAATGAATATATAAATGATGATATTCTTAAAATATATAAAACCAAAACAAAAATTAATGTGAAAACAAAAGATAGAATAAAAGAAACAAATATTCTAAAAGCTTGTAAATTTTATGATCAAGGTATTCCTTCAGGTAAATATGAGGAATTTATCGAATATACTTCAAATCTTGAAAATGAAGATTTTGATTGGAATAAATTTGAACTTGAAGAATTTGATGATTCCATATTTAAAGTAATATATGTTTGGAATGAAAATGAAAAGAATATTGCTTATTCAGATTTTATGACAAAAGTTGAAAATTGTTCAATGGATAAGCAAATTTTATTAGCTAAAATTAGAATAATTGATACAACATCAATACCAAATGAAGATTGGGATTTAGAAAATTTATAAGGATTATAAATTATGTCATTAACTTTAGGACGATCATTTGATAGAAGTTATTCTTTACGAGTACCTCTTTTAAATTCTTTTTTTAATATTGGAATATTTTTTAATTCAAGATCACCATTTCTTTTATTTAGAGTTGATAATAATTCATCTGAAGGTAATTATGAATCTAAAATAAATTCATATAAAATAAATACATTTAAAAATATACAATCTTCTTTATTTTGTGAAACATTTTTAGATTTGTATTCATTTAGAAATAATTCTTTGGATATTATAAATCAATTTAATAATATTAAAGATTATTTTAAAGATGATGTTAATCTTATAATAAATGAAAATATTATTTTATCAAAAATAATATATAATAATTCTACATTCTATGATCAATTAATCATATATGGTTTTACTTTAACACTTTATGATAACCAATATTTGTTTATTTTAACAGAAAGACAAAATATTATATCAAAATTAAAAAGAAAAGTTGTTAGAACTAGTGGTCTTCAAATTGCATCATCTGATGCATTATCAATAATTTCAGAGTATAGAAAAAATAATAGGAGAAAAAATTAAATTATGGGAAATGAATCTCAAGTTGAATCAAGATACCATATTACATATGTTCATAATGCATTAATTAATTTTTATAAAAACTTATTAGATTATTTCTCCTCTTATCTATATCCTAGATTTGAATGGAAATTAATAACAACATATCAAAAAGCAATTGAATATTTAAATAAAAAAGATCAGTTGGGTATTGAAGCTAGAATGCCCAATCTTCCAGCTATAGTTTTAAACCCATCTGGTGATTTTGATATTGAAGAAACATATGGTAAAATGTTGTGGAGATTTCCAAATTTATATCCGGGATTTATTAAAAGGATAATTGATCCGATTTATCAAGATGAAAACATTATCATAAATGTTGGATTTAGTAGAATTAAAGGTGAATGTGAAGTTATTTGTTTATTACCTTCTTTTTATGAACTTATAGATTTAAAATTGTATCTTAATTTAATTTTTGGCGGTAAAGAAAGATATATTATACCAAGGTGG
>Ga0265293_10014479_pt1 | contig 10002 bp, 10 predicted proteins | sample Munlanlewell138R_FD_192505 | JGI IMG/M metagenome (GOLD analysis project Ga0265293, IMG submission 192505) | Leachate microbial communities from a municipal landfill in Southern Ontario, Canada - Leachate well 138R | ecosystem: Engineered > Solid waste > Landfill > Unclassified | place: Canada...
CTTTAAGTCGTATGAAAAAGAGATCTTAGTACCACTCTCACTATCTATTTGTTCAAACTGTGTATCTTCATGTAGTGCAGGGGCTAAGATAACGACATGGTTAATAACCTTCTTTATTAAATCATGTGTTTGATACTGCACTACCACCCTATACGGATCCCCATATGTTGTTTGTCTGTAGTTTGGTACCTTCACATATATACCCTCTCCACTCTTAAGCTCTTGTATAGAGTAAGTAACTGCTTTACCATTACCATTTGTAACCTTAAGACTCTCTATCTTAAACTGTCTCTCTAGCTCTAGCTCGTACTGTTGAGTTTTAGGTAAATCAGGAATATGGAAGATCTTCTCTCCCTCTGTTGAGTAAAAATAGCTACTGTTTTTAACCTCTCTAACATACTCTGTACTTACAGTGACAAAGTCCCTACCACTTTCATATGAGATTGTAGAGTTATTCTGTATATTAAAATCTACATCTTGAGCAAAGGTTAGCCCTGTACAAAGAGAGAGTATGAATGAGAGAGAGATTAAAATCTTTAAATTTCTGTTCATATGGATATCTTACTTTAGAATTTCTTTCTTTGAAAGAGTACTAAGTAAATATTTAATTAAGAGAATTGCTTAAGAGATGATATAATGCGGGGATTAATATATATATCAATAGAATGGGAGATGTAACTAGGTCGCATACACTGTCTTTAGGAATAGTTGGTTTACCAAATGCAGGTAAGTCATCTCTTTTTAATGCATTAACAAAGAAAGCTGTACCTGCAGAGAACTTTCCTTTCTGTACGATAGATAAAAATGTAGGTGTAGTAGAGATACCAGATGAGAGATTAAAGAAATTAGCTGACTTTTTTACTGCACAGAAGGTTGTACCCTCTGTAATGACCTTTGTAGATATTGCAGGACTTGTTAAGGGAGCCTCTAAGGGGGAGGGTTTGGGTAATCAGTTCCTTGCACACATCAGAGAGGTAGATGTCATCATCTATGTACTTAGAGCCTTTAGTAGTGGTGAGATAGTGCATGTCTATAACAGGGTAAACCCTGTAGATGATTTTGAGATTGTACAATCTGAATTAATACTTAAAGATTTAGAAGTTGTTGAGAAGAAACTAGCAAGTGTAATTAGAAATTCTAAATCAGGAGTTACTGCACAAGCTCAGATGCAAATATCAGTATTAGAGAAGATACTTAAAGGTTTAAATGAGGGAATTCCAGTTATAGATATGTCTTTCTCTAGCGAAGAGAGAGAGTTTGTAACAGAGATGTCTTTACTTACATCTAAGCAGAGGCTATTCCTTCTTAACTGTAAAGAGGGTTTAGATGAGGAGAGTATAGCTAAGTGGAAGGAGCAATTAATGGAGATATCTGGAGATAGCAAAGGGGAGTTTGTAATTAGAGTAGATATTAAACTACTCTCTGATTTAGCAAATATGAGTGAGGATGAAATGGAGGAGTATGTAGAGTTGCTTGGTAGTAAACCAACTACAGTAGAGAGTGTTCTTGAGTATGCATACAAGAGATTAAATCTTTTAACCTTCTATACCGGTTCTGAAAAAGAGTGTAATGCATGGACTATAGAGAGTGGGGCTAATGTAAAGAGTGCTGCAGGAGTCATACATACTGATCTTGCAAAAAACTTCATTACAGCTGATGTAGTTGATGTAGAGAAGCTTGTTGAAGTGGGTGGATGGAGTAAAGCTAAAGAGGAGGGTTTAGTAAAAAACTACGGTAAAGAGCATATTGTTAAGGATGGAGAGTATATTGTAATTTTAGCTAATGCTTAATAGAATTGTAATATCTGTTTTTTTCTGATAAAATCCATTCGCATTGATATTAATTTAATAGATTGTTTTTGATGTCTACAGATAGAGTAAAAAGGATGAAGAATTATGAAATGATGGTTGTATTAAAGCCATTGTTACCTGATGATTTAAGAAAGAGTATGCATAAGGAGTTTATGGATATGATGGAGCAGGATGGTGGAGAGGTATTAGATATAGATGTTTGGGGTAAGAGATACCTTGCATACAAGATAGCGGGTCATAATGAGGGGTATTACATAGTGTATGATTTTAAAGGCTCTCCATCCGTTATTAATGAGATGAAGAGGTTGCTTCAATTAAGGCAAGAGATTCTAAGATTTATGATTGTAGAGGCTGATCATCCAGAGTTAATAGGTAAAAGGATAAAGAAGAAAGAAATAGAAGTTTAGTTAAAGTTTTTTTAATATTTGGTTGGTAATATTAAGGTAAGTTAAATTTATATATATATACAAAATGTCGGCAAGATCTTTAAACTCAGTTCAATTAATAGGTAACTTAACAAGAGATCCAGAGTTAAGATATACAACTGGAGGTACTCCTGTTGTTACATTTGGTGTAGCTACTAACAAGTCTTGGAAGGACAAAGAGGGTGAAGTAAAAGAGGTAGCAGAGTTTCATAATGTAGTTGCATGGAATAAGATGGCTGAGATATGTCAGCAATTACTTGCAAAGGGAATGAAGGTATACATTGAGGGATCACTTTCAACAAGGTCATGGGAAGCAGATGATGGTTCTACAAGATATAAGACAGAGATAAGAGTAAATGATATGATTCTTTTAGATAGTAAGGGTAAGCAGGGAGATGGAAGTAGTATACAAACAGGGGATGAGAAAGCAGAAGATGTTTCAGTAGTAGATACTCCAGTAGTAGAAGATGAAGCTTCTGATGAGGATCCTTTAGAGGATTCAGATTTACCATTTTAATTTAGGTTTAGATAAGTAATGAGTGCAGTAGAAGAGAAAAAAGTAATAACACCAACATTAGAGGATGTCTTTGATGAGAAAGTTGTAACAGAAGATGATGCTAATGAGTCATACGGTGGTAAGAAGAAGGTAAGAAGAAGGAGAAAGATTGTACAAGATCTCTCATGTCCTTTATGTGATTCTGGAGTAAAAGATATCTCATACAGAGATGTGTATCAATTAAAGAAGTTTACATCTGTAAGAGGTAAAATTATATCTACTGAGAAATCAGGAGCATGTCATAAGCATCAGAAGCAATTAAAGAACGCTATTAAGAGAGCAAGATATATGGCATTACTTCCATATGTAGCTAAAGAGGCATAATCCAAAAGGTTATTGAATTTGAAAAGAGGTCTTAATGGCCTCTTTTTTCTTACAGTAGTTTCAAATTCCCCTTTTTATTGGTAAACTAATTACGTAATGAATACACTGCCCATATTAAAGAAAAATGCCTACCTTACTCTTTTGATTAAGGATAATCATATATTTGCTAATTTAGCGTATACAGATTTTGTAGCACAGAAGACATATATGCTTTCTGATACTACAGATCTATCTCCTCTTAAGTTTAGAATGGACGATATTGTATTTAATGGGGAGTTTTGGTTTGAATATTTCGACTCTTTAGAGAAAGTTTTAGGTTGGGATATTGTAGATAGGCAGTGGCAGGGAGTGTTTAAGATTGTAGATTTCCAAGATGAGGGAGAGGGGGTAAGTGGTATAAAGGTGTTGGTGGATGATAATCAGCCGTTTTTTAATAAGATATATACCTCTTTAAAAGAGTTTTCTAAAGATATTACACTGAGAGTTACTGATGATAAATACATGAAGGGTATTATAGATGGTCTTAGGGGAAGATTAGAGTATGAGGATATCCTTTGGGTAGATATAGATCTCTCACATTTTACTGTATATAGAAGTAGGGAGAGAGTGTCTTCTACAGGGATATTTTCAAAAGAGAGAAAGAGTGAGTTTTTAACTAGTAAGATATCTTGGAGTAGTGAGATAGGTCTTATTGATTCTATTAAGAGCTCTAAATTACAAGCGTTTCTTTCTTTGGAGTCTAATTCGGACAATATTATAGATAGATGGGCGAATTTTGTAGCACAAACTCCTGATTATATCTCTGATCCTAATGTAGAGGATATTTTAAGATCTTTTGTTACGATACAGAATCTTTCTATATTTGAAAATAACAGAGAAAAATTCGAAGCTTTTGGGAGAGGAAATAGTGCTATCTTTGTAACAGGTAAATTAGCAAAGATTATGGATAGAAGAAACCTTCTTCTTTCATTAATAGATGGTTTTGAATTAGAAGGGATATTTGACCTATTCTTAGATAGTGAGAATAGGGTTGTAAGTTACGGTAGGAATTTAATAGAGGCCTCTTTGTCAGAGGATATGTTAGTGGTAAAGGGGGATGTGCTTCCTCCTGTTTCTAAAGTAGTAATACCGCAGGTAAATGTATCTAAGGGTAAGAATAAGGTTATATTTTCGGGTAATATTGTATCTCAGGATTTTGACAGTATTGATATATATGCAATAAATCCTAACTTAGAGATATTTAATATCCCTTATAAATCTAATAAGGTGGTGGTAGAGGGGAGCTTAAAAAATGGTGCAGTATTAACTCACTATCCAACCACTGATATTTCCTTTATATCCGCACATGAGGGAGTTATATATGATAGCTTAGTAGTAGATTGTAGGATTAGACCTATTGTATATGGTCCTAAGCCTAAGGATAATAGAATTAAATTACAGAATTGGGGTAATGGAAATAAGAAGTAGGTTGTTTGAAAAATATACTGATTTTAAATTTAGCATACCTCTTAAGGGTAATGAGAGGGTTTTTGCTAAGCAGGGAAGTTATATAAAGGTAGGAGATAAACTGTTTGAAAGCTATATTAGTGCTATAAAAAAGTCTATATATCTACCTAAAACTCTTAACTGTAAACTACAGGAGTGTCCGAAATATGTTAGTAGAATAGATGGTGAATATATAGAAGAGGGGGAGGTAGTAGCTCGTAAGGTATCATCTGGAGGTTTAACATTAACAGAGGTAGTATCCCCTGTATCTGGTATCTTGGATTGTACTAGGGTGTCTAAAGGATATATAGATATATTGGGTGAAGAGGGTAGTAATATCTTTAAGAGTGATTTTGATGGGTATATTAATACTGTAAATCCTAATGATGGTATGGTAATTACCTCTGATGCTTTATGTATAGATTTAGTTGCTACTACTAAAACAGAGAGTAAATTCTTTGGTAAGTTAGAGATATTAGCAGATGGTAACAGTATAGTGACGGAGAAAATGCTAGAGAGTGACTATTCTGGAAAGATAGTGTGGGTAGGACCATATCTTTATGATCAGGTAGCGTATGAGCTATTCGAAAGGGGTGCTGTTGCTATCCTTACCTACGCTATATCATATGAAGAGTTTCGTAATATTGGTCTACCCATTGCAGTTCTAGGAGGTTTTGGTTCTGTACACTGTGATCTAAAATTCATCAATAAATTAATATCTCTCAAAGATAGATTAGTCATATTAGATGGAGTTGAGAATCAGTTGTTTGTAATTGCAGATAGCAAAGATGCTAATAGGGAGTGGTTTGTAAATCAGTATGTTAATCAATCCGTAATATCTAGAGTACCATCTAGCTATGGATATATAGGGAAGATAGTTGAGGTACAAGAAGACTCCGATTATGTTCTTGTAGATTTTGATAAAAAAGGTAAGTCCTTACTTCATATTGGAGCTTTGGACTTTGTAGATTTGTAATACTGCTTTCATGGTAATATAATTTTAAATGTACTTTACTTGATTAAATAATGCTTGTGGAAAATAGTAACAGAGGGTTTAAAAATATATGGTTTGTAGTCCTAATCGTAATATCTTTCTCTTTAGGTATATATTTCGGTAGGAATGTAGATACTCCTAACTTAGATCTATCTAGTAGCAAAGGTAAGGTAGATCAAACTTTGTTCTGGGAAGTATGGAACTTAATGGAGAGTAAGTTTGTACAGAAAGAGAAAGTAAGTGAACAAGATATGATGTATGGAGCTATTAAGGGGATGGTAGATTCATATGGAGATCCTGCAACCATATTCTTAACACCTGAAGAGACTTTGCAGTTTAATCAAAGTAATGAGGGTAAATATTTTGAAGGTATTGGAGCGGAGTTAGGGTATAGCAATGGAGCTATTATAATTGTTTCTCCATTAGATGGCTCTCCAGCAAAGGCTGCAGGTATAAGGGCAGGAGACTATATCTTGGCTGTAGATGATTATGAGGTTAAGAGTGGGGACAATGTATATGAAATAGTTCAAAAGATTAGGGGGGAGGCTGGTACGAAGGTTGTATTAAAAGTATTACATAAGGGAGATTTGGAGGCTGTAGATATAGAGATTACAAGGGGTGAGATTACAGTTCCAAGTATGACTCTTAGCTTTGTAGGAGAGAAGAAAGATATTGCTTTAATAGATGTTGCTAGGTTTACAGACTCATCATATTTAGCATGGAATAATAAATGGGATGAATTAGTAGATGAGGTAGTATCTAAGAATATTAAAAAGGCTATAATAGATCTAAGAGGTAATCCTGGTGGATACTTTGATGCGGCTGTTTACTCTGCAGGTGAGTTTCTAAAAGGTGGTACATTAATATCTATGCAGGAGGATGGTAGTGGGAATAAGAAAGAGTTTGTTGCAAAGTCTGGGGGCAAATTACAGGGTCTAGAAGTTGTAGTGCTTGTAGATGAGGGTAGTGCATCTGCTTCTGAGATATTTGCAGGTGCTTTACAACAAAACGGTGTTGCAAAGGTTGTGGGTACTAAAACATACGGTAAGGGTACTGCACAGAGTGTTCTTGATTTAAGAGGTGGTTCTAGTTTACATATTACAACCTTAAAGTGGTTACTTCCTGATGGTACTTGGTTAAATAGGGAGAATCCTGTAGAGCCAGATATAGAGATAGAGAATAGTACCGATGATTTTGTAAATGGACAGGATAAACAGATGGATGAGGCTTTGAAGTTACTTAAAAATTAATTTATTAATAATTAATTATATGGAAAAAGAAAAAAAGGTAGTAGTAAAAGAGAAGAAGAAATCTCTAATAGGTAAGTATAGGCATATGAGAGTGTTTGGGGTTGCCCTAGTCCTTGTAACTGCCTTCTTACTTCTATGTGTATCCTTCCTCCTTATACTTCGAGTATCTCCTGAATTGCAAGATCTGTTTCTTGATAGAAATATAGAGCAGGAGAGTAGTAATAGTAGCTCTACTGAGATAACAATTACTGAGGAAGAGAATGTAATTATAAATGTAGTTAAACAATCTTCTGAATCAGTAGTTAGTATTGCTGTAACACAGCTATCCCTTGAGCAGGGAGAGGGTATAGTAGATAGGGTTAGTAATATTGGTACAGGCTTTATTGTAGATAGTAATGGAATAATTATTACTAATCAGCATGTAGTATCTAACTCTCAGGCTTCATATATTGCAATTACAAATGAAGGTAAGAAATATCCTGTAACTGAAATTATCAGGGATGATAGTAATGATATCGCTATCCTAAAAGTAGATGCAACCAATCTTAAAGCTATAGAGTTGGGTGATTCAGATAATCTTCTTGCTGGTCAAACAGTCATAGCAATAGGTACACCACTAGGTGAGTATGCAGGTAGTGTAACTACAGGTGTAATAAGTGGATTAAGTAGATCAGTAACAACCTCCTCCGGATGGTTTGGTTCAACTACAAAGGTATATGAGAATGTAATTCAAACAGATGCTGCTGTTAATCCTGGTAACTCAGGTGGCCCATTAATAAGTACAGAGGGTAAGGTAATAGGGGTTAATTTCGCTACGAGCTCTGGTGCAGATAATATATCATTTGCTTTACCTATTAATATCGTAAAGCAAAGATTAAGTGAATATATTACATATGGTAAATTTATAAAACCGTACATAGGAATCTCATATCAGATGATATCTGAGTATGAGGCTTTGTATTACAAAGATGTTGTTGCAGGAGCATTAGTAGTAACTGTCGATCCTAAAGGTCCAGCAAGTAAAGCTGGTATTGAAAGGGGTGATATTATTACAGAGATTAATAAAAAGAGTGTAGAGAATTCATTTGCTTCTCTAATACAATCATTTAAGGTAGGTGATGAGATTGAGTTAGAGGTATGGAATGCAGGAAAGAGTAGGAGTGTACAAGTTACCTTAGTAGAAGCAGAGTAATCTACTTTATTAACACAAACCTATCTCTACTGTAACAGTCTTTCTTTCCTGTTACCTTCATTTTAGGAAAAGAGTTCTTTGCTAAAGAGAGTGTTTCTTTGTATATACTTTCTTCTGTTTCAATATATATTGCTTTAATATTTATATCTTTCGTTTGAAGCTGCTTGAAGAGTTTCTCATAGAGATCTAATCCCATTTCACCACCATCTAGAGCTATTTTAGGTTCATACTCTAATACACTCTTCTCTAATTTCTTATACTGCTTAGTTGGTATATATGGGAGATTAGCAACGAGTAGGGTAGGCTCTTTTAGAGTGGGTATATCTTCAATGAGATTACACAGGAGCCATCCTATATACTCCTGCTTAAGGATATTTAATTCATTCTCTTTTGCAATCTTAAGTGCTTTCTTAGATATATCTGTAGCGTATATAGAGAAGTTCGCTTTTTTATTAAGTAACTTAGCAATAGAGATTGCTATACATCCTGAACCAGTACCTACATCTATGATATTTTTTATATCTAACTCTTTTATATATTTCAATGAATCGTATACAAGCTGTTCACTTTCTACTCTTGGTATTAAGGTATCTTTTGTTACAGTGAAATTGTTATTACAGAACTCACAATTACCTCTAATATATTCCCAAGGTTCACTAAGGTGTAACCTATTAAAGATTTTTTCTTCTTTAGCTCTTTTATTACGATTAAGAAAGTGAGATATTTCTCTAGCTATTCTTTGAGAATCTGGATATTTAATTTCATCTAGAAATTTCCTTATTCTAAATATTTGGGCTAGGTTACTTCGCATCTTTAAGAAGCTCTAATTGTATTCCCTCTCTGATATCATCTAGCATTTCTTCTATTTCGCCACTTAGAACAGATTCTAGATTATGCCATGATTTCTTTACTCTGTGATCTGTAATTCTATTTTGTGGGAAGTTATATGTTCTAATCTTTTCTGCTCTCATACCACTCCCTATTTGAGATGATCTCATATTAGATCTTTTATCTGCCTCTTCCTGTCTTTTCTTTTCATACAATCTTGATCTTAGTAATGCCATAGCTTTCTCTTTGTTTTGACTCTGATGTTTTGTTTCTTGGCAACTTACAACTATCCCACTAGGGTAGTGAGTTATTCTTACTGCAGAGTCTGTCTTGTTTACACACTGCCCACCGGCTCCAGATGCTCTCATAACGTCAATTCTTATATCTTCGGGTATAATCTCCACATCAATGGTTTTAGCTTCAGGAAGGATAGCTACAGATGCTGTTGAGGTATGTATTCTTCCGGAAGATTCCGTAGTAGGTACTCTTTGTACTCTATGAACCCCACTTTCATACTTTAACTTCTTATATACATTCTTACCCTCTATCTTTGCAATTATCTCTTTATATCCACCTCCTTCAGTAATATTGCTATCAATTGTTTGTATATCCCAACCATTCTTAAGAGCAAAGCTCTTATACATTCTAAAAAGATCAGCAGCAAACAAACTAGCTTCATCTCCACCAGCACCTGCCCTTATTTCTAATATTGCAGATCTATTATCATCTTCATCATGAAATTCTCTCTCTATTTGTATCTTCTCTATCTCTTTCTCATACTCCTTAATATTTTCTTCAGATTTCTCTATCTCTATCTTAATCATCTCTATCATCTCAGGATCTGTTTCCTCTTCTAACATCTTCTCTGCCTGTTCAAATGTCTCTACTTCTTTTAAAAGTTTCTCTATTGCAAGCGAAAGTAGGGTGTAGTAATTAAGATCTACACTTACTTGGGATATATTCTCTCCTGTACTGTGTGCAGTCATTAATTTCTTCTCTAATGATTCTTTCTGTTTCTTAGCACTACTTGTGGAGTATTTCTTTTTTAATGCATTTATGTCCATATCTATGGATGATACCATTTAAATGAGTATGTTTGGAGTGTGTTACTTAGAAATGTTTGCGTTTGCAAGCATA
>Ga0265293_10014480_pt1 | contig 10002 bp, 7 predicted proteins | sample Munlanlewell138R_FD_192505 | JGI IMG/M metagenome (GOLD analysis project Ga0265293, IMG submission 192505) | Leachate microbial communities from a municipal landfill in Southern Ontario, Canada - Leachate well 138R | ecosystem: Engineered > Solid waste > Landfill > Unclassified | place: Canada...
GTCCTTCGAAAAATGACGCGCATTGACGGTGGCGCGCGACTTTCCGGCTTCGATGGAACGGTTTCGCTTGGAATGTTACTCAGAAGTTCCCCCTCAGCGCCGCTGAGATATGAACTTTTGAAAGACCCGGTGTTCATGTTTCACCCTGTAGATACAAGCGCTCCGCTGTCAACCTCTCCGGCATTGCCCGCCAGGCCTGTCAAGCGTGCCCGTGACGCGCAGAATGAAACCGACCGGCATGGCATTGGGGACGGTTCGCACCGGACGTCGCTTATGCGAAGCAGCTCTGATAGAGTGCATCGATACTCAGTGCCCGCTCCGAAATTGCCCGCAGCACCTCGCGCGCGGGCGTGTGACAGCAGCCTGTTGGCGGCGGCGAGCAACGGTGACGTGACGCTTGCGAAGAAGGCCCTGCGTGAGGGCGCCGATCTCAACACCAGGCGTGACGAACGGGGCACCCCTCTCGTGATTGCAGCCGGTAAGGGGCATACCGACATGGTCAAGCTTTTGCTAGGGCTGCGCTACGCAACGAATCTGGATGGGGTTTACGATGCATTGACGGCTGCAGTGCAGGCTAATCGCGTGGATGTGGTGCGGGCGCTGCTGCCCTGCTGTGATGTCAATATGCTTGACGGGTGCCAAATGACCCCTTTGGACTATGCGGTGGACTCCAATCGGCCGGAAATCGTCCGCTTGCTGCTTTGTGCTAAACCTCATGAATTATCTGGTCCGCTGTTCAGGGCGATTAAGCAAGGCCAATCACCCATGGTGAACGACTTGCTGCGTGCAAGGCCAAGCCTTGTCTGGCTCACCAATGCCAACGGCGACACGCCTCTCATCAGCGCGATCCTGACAGGCAACACCGAGATGCTCAAGATGATCCTGAGCTTCGGGGCGAGTGTGAATCACCCGCGTGCGGGCACTGCCGATCAGACACCTTTGAGGATTGCAGTCGCCCATCGCAACGTGGAGGCTGTACGCATACTGGTCAGCAGCGGCGCCAACACGAATCAGCTGGACAACAAGCAAAACCGTGCATGCGACTACATTTGGGATTCGGATGGGAGGGAGATGATGGACGCACTGCGCCTCACACCTGCTCTCCCTCTTGTCACACAGATTGGGAGTTCAGCAGATTCGGCAGCGACTGAGCGGTTGATGAAGGCGGTCCGTCAACGGAATTTGAAAGAGGCCGAAGACGCACTGGCTGCCGGTGCGGATGTTAACTACAGCGGAACGGATAACCCACCGCTGTCTATCGCTGCCCGTACTGCGCATGCGGAGATGGTCAGACTTCTATTGAAGCACGGAGCTCGGACAACGCTTGGAATCAGCGAGCGGCCCGCCGTACTGGAGGAAGCTATATCGAGCACGCATTATGTGGTCGGGCCGATGAGCGCGGACCGGGCGGTTCAGTTGGATAACGTGATTGCCACCATTGAAGCGTTGCTGCCCAACAGTGATGTCAACGTGTCGGCCCGTGCCAACGACAGCCCTTTGCGCTTGGCTGCCGAGAAAGGTTTTACGAAAGTGGTTCAGACGCTGCTTTGTGCCAAGCCTTATGACCTGGAAACGCCCTTTCTCTGCGCAATGGAAAATGGCCATGACGAAATTGCGCGCGAGCTTCTAACAGTAAGACCTGACCTTAACGAGCTTTACTTGTCGGTAACTTCATTGAATGCTGCGATTGGCTGCAACGATAAGACGGAAGTTGAATATCTGTTAAGTAATAGACCTAACCTTGTTTGGCAAGTGGATGTCAATGGTTACACGCCACTCATCGAGGCCATCCGAATGAATAACAAGGGTATGGTTGAGACAGTCCTGAGCTTCGGCGCAGATGTAAATCAGTCGGAAGCTAAATTTCGTCACCGATCGCCACTCATGGTTGCTCTGACGCGGAATAACGATGATATTGTTCGTATTTTGCTGAAAAAGGGGGCGAATAGGAACTATGTGGATAATGAGGGGAAATCAGTGCAGGTTTACGCTCAAAAATTCAATTATAGGGACCTGAACAGCATTTTAGTTGATCCTGAAAGTATTAGAGAAGACGCTTGAGCTTTAAGGTTGTTATTGAGGATTGCGCGGGGCCCATAGCCAGGTTCTGAAAGACATAACGCTGCGAGAAGTGTAAGCCCGCAGCGCAGAATTTTTACGGGCTCGACCGGCCTGAGCATGGAACTGAACGACATCAGTGGTTACTCAAGAGATGCATCCTTGTTGGGTGTATTTTTTTAATTATTTGAAACTCAAGAAATGCCTGATTTTAGACCGTCGTCCAGTTCATCCACTGCATCACTTGCAGCCGCCGAATATTACTCCGTGAGGTCAAGTTTTTCGCAATCGGAAGATTTGGAGGTGCTTCTTGATCCTGTATCGACTTCTCCAGACACGCCAGGCGCACGCGCGCGATCACTTTCTGTGGGCGATGCTAGTCAAACTGTGTCTCTGGCCCTGGAGAGGTCAGCTTCTGAGTCTTTGGCAAGAGTCGATAGCTCTGGATATGGTAGTGCTGCCTTGCCGTTTTCGGTGGGCTCGAGTGATTCCGAAGACGACTCGGAGCTGAATGGGTGCAGCTCTCTTTATGAAGTCATCATGGAGAGTCTGGAGGATGCAAGATTTGAAAAAATGAGTCAGCTAAGAGAAAGATTTCAAGATGAGGCAATGCGGGAGTTTGCATACCTTGCAGTTGACGTGTTGTCCGAACCAGATGCTGATCATGTTGTGTCCGTTCTGACTCAGAAGGCTCTAGATCGCGCAATAGCGGCTGTTCCATGCTCACCCGAGGTGTATGAAGCGTTTCGCCGCGAGGTGAATGCCGATCTGTCTAGGAAGTGATGTATTGAAAGGGACCGCACCACCGCGACGGCGCTTGGGTCGCTTTTCTATGTTTGAGGCGGGGCCGCGTACAAGTTGTTAATATTCTGTTTGAACACAGGCGATCCTGTTCGAGCACGGTGCGAAGCCTGACGCTCCTGACTTTGAGGGCTGGCTTGTCTTCAGGGCCGGCTTGATCGAACAGCTCGGAGTGGGTCCTGGCGGCTCTCACCCCAGATCTCACATCTTCGTGCCACATCCAAAAAAGAATTGACTTGATGCTTCTCACAAAAATTGTCGGCAAGCGCTCGAACGCTTGCTTTTCGTCCCGCAGGGCGGGGACAGGAGCCTTACTTCTGGCTGTTTCGTTGTTGGGAGGGCAGGCCGGTGCCCAACCACAACCTGCGCCACAACCACAGGCAACGCAGTTGCCAGAGCCCGCTCCTGCATCTCCATTGATGTCATCAGGCCTTGATTGGCATCTGTCTTATGGGGTGAGCAACAAGGCTGGCGTGAAGAAGCTGGGGCTGGTGGCCGGCTGGCAGCGGGGTGCTCCGTTGTGGCAGGGCGAGCGCTGGCGCCTGGCTCTGCGCCACGAACTGGAACTGGCGTTTTGGCACGTGCCCCAAGCGAAGAACATGATCGAAGCGGGCTATTCCCCCTTCCTGCGGCTGGAGCGCCCGCTTTCAGGCTCGAGCCAGTTCTTTGCGGAGGCCTCCATTGGCGTGCGTTTACTATCGCACACGCGCATCTCACCGGACCACACCTTGTCCACGGCGTTTCAATTCACCGATCAGCTGGGCATGGGTTATCAATGGGGTCCGCAAGGGCGCTCTACGCTAGGCTTGCGGTTTCAGCATATTTCGAACGCGCGCATCAAGCGGCCCAATCCTGGAATCAATTTCACGCAAATTTACTACCGGCACCGATTCTGAAGTCCCGCGAGGCGCTGCTGTCATATTGGCCAGGTATTTTCCGTCTTGCAGTGATGGGCGATGAGATGGCAGGAGTTTTTTTCTCAGGAGGTTATATGAGTAAGCGGCTTGAAGGCAAAAACATGATTGTGACCGGCGGCGCCAGCGGCATAGGCTTGGCGACGGTAGAGCGCTGTCTGAAAGAAGGCGCCAACCTGGTCATCTCTGACCTGGCCGGCAGCGAAGGCGCTGCCCGTGCGCAGGCCCTGAATGGCCAAGGCGGGCGCTGCCTGTTCATGCCTTGCGACGTTACCTCCACCGAGCAGGTCGACGCCCTGATCGCCGACACCGTGCGCGAACTCGGCAGCGTGGATGTGGTGTTCAGCAATGCTGGCATTGGCGGGATGTCACAGGCGGTAGATTACTCTGATGAGGAGTATTTGCGCACCATTGACATCAACCTGAACGGTGTCTTCCGTGTGGCGCGGGCGGCCCTCAAGCAGATGTACAAGCAAGGTTCGGGTAGCTTGATCAACTGCGCTTCCATTCTCGGCACTTTGGGCCAGACAGGCACCGCCGCGTATTCTGCTTCCAAAGGGGGCGTGGTCAACTTGACGCGTGCGCTGGCGCTGGAGGCTGCGCCCAACGGTGTGCGTGTCAATTCCATTGGGCCCGGGTATATCGATACGCCATTTCTGAAAGAGCTGCCGCCTGATCTGCGGCAAGCCCTGATCGCCTTGCATCCGATCGGCCGCCTGGGCCGGGACGAAGAGGTTGCCAACGCTGTCTTGTTTCTTGCCAGCGACGAGGCCAGCTTTGTGACCGGCGCCTATCTCTTGGTGGACGGAGGCTTCGCCGCAGGCAAGAGCTAAGAGCGTGTTTGCGATCTCCACACGGGTCCGTTGCGTCCGTTGCACGGCGCCCGCAAAAACCGCGTCTGCGGCGTTGCCTCGCCGGCCGCGCAAATCCTCGCGATACCACGAGGTATCCCTGCGGTTTGCGCCTTGCATCCGCAGCTTTTCAAACGCAACGGCCCTCGCGCAGAGATCATAAACACGCTCTAAGGGGCCAAGGTGAGTTCTGGCCGGGTTCTATAGAACACCAGGGCTTGCTCCGCCGCTTCGCGGGCGCCAGCTTGCATGACGCCCCGCTTGATTTTGCCAACGACATGCATTTCGCAAGGCTTGCAGTCAAAGCGCAGCGTCAGCTTTTCTTTGCCGTTCAACAGCTGTAGTGGCTCGGCCTTGATGGTGCCCTTGACGCCGATGACGCCTTTGGCCTGTTTGGGGCACAAGCTCAAGGAGTAGCGCACGCAGTGCTTGGTGATCATCAGGCTGACTTCACCTTCCTCCTCGTGGCTTTCATACGCGGCGTCGATCACTTTGACGCCGTGCCGGGCGTAGAAGTCGTGGGCTTTCTGGTTGAACACGTTGGCCAGATAGCTGAGCGTGTCGTCGGGGTAAGGGGTGGGGGGCTGAACTGCGTGTGCGCGTGGCAAACGCTGCCAGCCGGCAGCGCGGGTGGCCTCCAGCGCAGACAGCGCATCACGCCGCAGGGTGTTGGCCGTGCTGGCTGGCACGAACCATGGCCGCTGCAGATCGATGTGGATGTCCAGCGCCGCAAAATGAGTGTCACCAAGGCGGCCCAATGCCTCGCGTAGCTTGATTGCCGCAGCGGCGGCGTCGCGGGGTTCTGCCCAGACGAGCGGCAGGCGGGACTCTGCCGTGTAGCCGTCTTCGTCGGTCGCCGTCAGCACCAGGCCGCTGTCATATTCGGCCAGGCGCAGCCAGACGCCCATGCGCCGCTCGGAGGACTTTTTCTCCAGCGTGCGTATCCACTCCATGCTTCGGTTGCGGTTGATGATCGTGCCCTTGCGCAGATCGTGCAGTGCCGACATGCGATCTTTCGGAAACACGCGCCATAGGCCCCCGCCCAGGTCTTCCACTCTATTGGCCTGGGCGCCCACCAGCGCTTTCTGCTGATCCCAGTAACACAGGCCATCCCCATTGGAGAGCTTCATGCCCGCGTCGTCCATGCGCATTTCGAAGTGGTCAGGAGACACCTTGGTCACAAAGCCCACGGGCTGGCCAGGATTCTTTGGGGTGTCGAATGCGCCGATGTCGGCCTGGCGGCCGTTGACGAAGTAATCGGTGAACTCCCGGTTGAAGTTCTGCAAAGGGTCAGGTTTGAAGCTGAAGCTCACGCGCCCGCTGGAGGCGCGGGCGAGCTCGGGCCGCTCGTCCAGGATCTCGTCGAACAGGCGACGGTAGTGGGCCGTGATGTTCTTCACATAGCCCATGTCCTTGTAACGGCCCTCGATCTTGAAGCTGCGCACGCCGGCGTCTATGAGCGGGCGCAAGTTGTCGCTCTGGTTGTTGTCTTTCATGGACAGCACGTGCGCATCGTGCGCGACGAAGCGGCCCTGCGCGTCCAGCACCTGATAGGGCAGGCGGCAAGCTTGCGAACAATCGCCTCGGTTGGCGCTGCGGCCAGTATGGGCATGACTGATATAGCACTGGCCGCTGTAGGCCACGCACAGCGCGCCATGAATGAAAAACTCTATGGTGCAGCGCTCAGAATCGAGTGCGTCGCGGATGCTGGCAATCTGCTGCAAGGTCAACTCGCGCGCAGGCACGATCTGCGAGAGGCCCGCATCTTGCAGAAACCGCGCTTTTTCGGGCGTGCGGATGTCGGTCTGTGTGCTCGCATGCAGTTGGATGGGCGGCAGATCGAGCTCCAGCAGACCCATGTCCTGGACGATGAGCGCATCAACTCCGGCGTCGTAGAGTTGCCAGGCCAGGCGGCGGGCGGGCTCCAGCTCGTCATCTCGCAAGATGGTGTTGAGCGTGACGAAGATGCGCGCGTCAAAACGGTGCGCATGGGCAGCCAGGCGGGCAATGTCGGTCACCGAGTTGCCGGCACTGGCGCGAGCGCCAAATCCAGGGCCGCCAATATAGACGGCATCAGCGCCATGCTGAATCGCTTCGATGCCAATGTCGGCATCACGCGCGGGCGCGAGCAGTTCGATCTGGTGGGGTAAGGGCATCCGGTGGATTATCCCAAGCTTGGCGAAACTGCGCTGCAAGACGGACGTTCAGCGCACCGGCCCCCGCGCGGAGACTGTGAACAGGCTCCAAAAGCAACGACTTGGTCAAACATGGCAGCAGGGAGTCGCCCATACACTTCAAAAGAGAAAGCTTTTCGTATACTTCACTTTTATGTCTTTTTTGTGACATGCCCGCCATGGAAGTAAGCTTGCCGCAGGCCGACTGGCCCTATGCGCAGATTTTGATGCGGCTGGGGCTGGGCTTGGCGCTCGGCCTGCTGATCGGACTGGAGCGCGAGCGCCGGGGTAAGGAAGCAGGCCTGCGCACGTTCGGTTTCATTGGGCTGCTGGGGGCCATGGGCGGAGCCCTGGGGCCAAGCTTTGCCCTGGGAACGCTTGCGCTCGCCGCGTTGCTGGCCACCATACTCAATCTTTCTTCGTTGCGTGCCAGCCAGGGCACAGAGCTCACCACCTCGGCGGCGATGATGGTGACGGCCATGTCGGGCATCATGTGCGGACTGGGTCATACCATTTCACCGGCGGCGGTCATGGTGATCGCCACGGCCTTGCTGGCCTGGAAAGAGCGGTTGGCCAATTTCTCCATGGGGATCTCCGAGGGCGAGGTGCGTTCAGCCCTGCTTTTGGCCATCTTGGCCATTGTGATTTATCCGGCGCTGCCTACTGGCTCCGTTGGGCCGTGGGATCTGATTGAACCCAGGGCCGCCTGGGTGACCGTGATCCTCATCGCCGGCATCGGCTTTTTCAACTATTTGCTGTGGAAGCTATACGGAACCCGCGGCACCGAGTTGTCAGGTTTTTTTGGCGGGCTGATCAACAGCAACTTCACCGTCATCGAATTGTCGAACCGGGTTCGAGAGGTGGGCTCCGCTTTCGTGGGTACGGCCTATCGCGGTATTTTGCTGGCCACCACCGCGATGGTGGCGCGCAATGCCACGCTGCTTTTGTTGCTGGCACCCGCCGCACTGGTGGGAGCCTTGAGCGCGTTTGCGCTCATGCTGGGCACCAGCGCGATCATGGTGCTCGTGAGTTGGCGACAGCGCCGGTTGAAGGCAGGCGGCAGCGCGCCCGAGATTCATCTCGATATGCCTTTTTCCTTGCCGCAGGCTTTGAAGTATGGTGTCATCTTCTTGATTTTGCACGTGCTGGGGGCGCTCACGCAGCGGCAGTTTGGGGACTCTGGCTTCTATATTGTGAGCGTAGTGGGTGGCTTGCTCTCAAGTGCCAGTGCAGTGGCGGCCGCTGCTGCGCTGGCGGCGCAGGGCAGTATTGCGCCCACCACGGCGGGTACTGGCGCCGTATTGGCATCATTAACCAGCATCGCATTCAGCCTGTCTTTCGTATTGCGCACGCGCGATCCGGCGTTGGTACGCCGCTTGGCCCTGTCCATGGTGTTGATCGCTATCGCGGGGTTGGCAGGCTTGGCACTCGGGCACCTGGCACAGCCATGGGCGGCGCCGCTGCTGGAATCGCTACGCAACATGTAGCCCTGAATCCCGCAACTGCGCTTCGCTCCGCGCAGAATGACTGTGCTTGTTGGGTAGAGGTTGCTGGGTAGGGAGTCAGACGGAGGGAATTTGACAACCCCCTATGAAGCGGCACCGCCGCTTACAAACTTTACTTCGCGGACGCTGGCGCCGCCCCGTTCTTGACTGGCGTTTTCTCCGCAGCGCGGCGCGCTTCACGCTCGGCGCGGCGCTGCTTCGATAAGACTCGAATCTCATCCTGTGTCACGAACCCGTCACCGTCGGCGTCGGCGGCATGGAACTCTTCGGCAAGTGCGGGTTTGTAGCGAACCAGCCAAGCCGTCTCGTCACGAGAAAGCCGGCCGTCACCATTCCTATCCAGCATGCGAAACCATTTGAGAGCCTGGGCTTCGCCCTTGCTGACCGGAGCTGAAGCTGAGTTGGGCGCGGGCGAGGAGGAGCCTCCGGCGGCAGGCCCTGCTGCCAATGCTGTGCCCAGAACGCCGAAACCTGTGGCGCAGAAAGCAGCAGTGGAGACAACGACCGAGAGGGATATCTTGAAACTCATGTTGTTTTGGTGCGTTCGCGGGCGGTCGGTTCCCCTGGAAGCGCTGCGTTTGTAACACCGGAGGCGACATGGCCGGCAGGTACATGACGCGCCGCATGCTCGATGTGTCCTGTCTGGTCGTCAAAAAAGAAGTCCGGCTCGAACTCGCGCAAGAATTCGCCCTTGGGCAGGCCGCCGAGGAACATGGCTTCGTCGACGCCGATGCCCCAATGCATGAGGGTGCGGATCGCGCGTTCGTGGGCTGGCGCGCTGCGTGCCGTCACCAGCGCCGTGCGCAGACGCATGGCGCTGTCTCCTGACTGCTGCAGGCGGTGCAGCGCCGCCAAAAGAGGTTTGAAGGGGCCGTCTGGTAGCGGCAGGGCCGCTTTGCGCTTTTCATGCGCTTGGAATGCCGCGAGGCCTTTCTTCTGGAAAATCTGCTCGGCCTCGTCGGCAAACAGCACGGCGTCGCCGTCGAAGGCGATGCGTACTTCGTTGGCATGATTGCCCATGGCTTGGGCCGAATCGGTCACGACTCTTGCTGCCGGAAACCCCAGGTTCAACGCTTGCCGCACGTCCGCTTCGTTGGCCGAGAGAAAAAGATGCGCACCCAGCGGCCGCAGATAGCGGAATGGATCGCGCCCTTGCGTGAACACACCGCGCTCAAGCGGAATGTGGGTCGCCATGGCGCTGCGGAACACGCGCATGCCGCTGACCGGGTCATTGCGTGAAAGCACCACCACTTCCACCCGGCGCTGGTCTGGCTCGTTGAATGCCAGCAACTTGTGCACCAGCGAGAACGCCACGCCAGGCTTGGCCGGCACGTCGATACGCTCGAGTTGCATGCGCATGTATTCTTGCGCGTCGCCCGACTCGAACAAGCGGTTTTCTTCCTCGAAATCAAACAGGGCGCGAGACGAAATCGCGACGACGAGCTGGTCCTGGAGAGATGCGGGCATGATGGTGTGCGGCGAGGATCGAGGTGTTGATCGGTTATTTGACCCACTGGTTGAGCTGGATGATCGGCAGCATCACGGCCAGCACAATCAGCATCACCACGATGCCCATCGCGACGATCAACAAGGGTTCCAGCACGGTGGCCAACTGCAGGGCCTTGCGCTGGACTTCGGCGGAAAGCTGGTTGGCCGCACGCTGGAGCATGACAGGCAGCTGCCCCGTTTGCTCGCCCAG
>Ga0265293_10014481_pt1 | contig 9999 bp, 8 predicted proteins | sample Munlanlewell138R_FD_192505 | JGI IMG/M metagenome (GOLD analysis project Ga0265293, IMG submission 192505) | Leachate microbial communities from a municipal landfill in Southern Ontario, Canada - Leachate well 138R | ecosystem: Engineered > Solid waste > Landfill > Unclassified | place: Canada...
AAATTTTTTTCAAGTGGTAGCCCCTTAAAAATCAGCCGTTACCAAAAACGCAAGTTTTCCAAAAAGCTTGCGTTTTTTTCTTTTGCGCCCTATATTTTTAATTGCGCACTTTGCGTGTCTTTTGCGCACTTTTGTGCGAATCGCCCGCCCTTCGTGTACCGCCTGTACACTTAGGCGGTCACTTCGCCCAAAATCATCCCAAAATCCAAAGCAAATTGCTACTGCCGTACTTTTTCCAGCTTTAAAAAGGGTCTTTTATAGGGCGCAATTTTAATATATGGCGATAGTCGCTTATAAAATTACCGTTACCAAAAACGCAAGTTTTCCAAAAAGCTTGCGTTTTTTTTGCGCCCTATATTTTTAATTGCGCACTTTGCGTGTCTTTTGCGCACTTTTGTGCGAATCGCCCGTCCCTCGTGTACCGCCTGTACACTTAGGCGGTCACTTCGCCCAAAATCATCCCAAAATCCAAAGCAAATTGCTACTGCCGTACTTTTTCCAGCTTTAAAAGGGGTCTTTTATAGGGCGCAAATTTAATATATGGCGATAGTCGCTTATAAAATTACCGTTACCAAAAACGCAAGTTTTCCAAAAAGCTTGCGTTTTTTTTCTTTTGCGCCCGTATTTTTATATGGATTTTTTTTAATATAATTAGGGAACTATACTCTTTAGTTCCCTAATAACCCTCCTTTCTCATATTTTCCTTTTAAAATCAAGTTATAACATAATACTATCGCTATTTTTGTTTATATACTACCGTTAGTTTCCCCTTATCTTTTGGAGTCGCTTATCGCTCCTATAAATATAAATAAAACATCCATCTGTTTGCGGGGAGTGGTAATTGATTGTTTTGAGTCTTAAATTGGACTACTGCTGTAAAATAAATCTTTGTGCCCTATATTTTATTTTTATCTCTCCCGACCAACAAGATAATCTATTGAACAATCTAAATAATTGGCAAGGTCAATAAGGGCGGGGATTTTGGGTTGCTTGCCCTTTCTCCATTGGTAAAGATAGCTTTCGGTAAAGCGAGTTTGTTGGGTAAGATTGTAAAAAGTTTTGCCTCTTAATGTTAGCACTTCCCCCAAGCTTTGATAAAACGATAGGCTTTGTTTAGGAGTAAAATCTAGAGCATTATCCCGCCTGCCTACAAGATAATCAATAGTGCAATTTAAAACATTGGCAACCTTGATTAAATTGGCAAGATTGATTTGTTTTTCACCCCGTTTCCAGCGCCTGACCGTTTGTACGGTTACACCAACCGCATCCGCCAATGCAGCGGAACTCATATTGTTAGCATAAAACATTGCTTCGGTTAGCCGTTCGGCAAAATTGGTTGCAAAATTGGTTGGTTTATTCATTTAATCATTTCCATGCAATTATCTCTCTCGCCCAACAAGATAGTCTATTGAGCAATCAAATAAATTAGCTAGCTCCTCTAGCGTGGCAAGTTGCGGCACAGCACCCTTATCCCAACGATAAAAATGCGTATCCGTAAAGCGGGTTTGTTTTACAAACCTATAACGGTTACTGCCTTGCTCTTGTAAAATCTCTCTAATTCTTTGGGAAAACAGTATGGGCGAGTGGGGGGTAAAGGATAATAAATCATCACTTCTGCCCGTAAGATAATCGAGCGAGCAGTTAAAATAATTTGCTAACAACAATAAATGCTTTAATGAAACAGTTTTTTTGTTGTTCATCCATTTTGAAATAGATGTTTGACTTATGCCAACAGCTTGCGCAAGCTGTTTGGAATTCAAGTTGTTTTCTTGCATTAATTCACATAGCCGTTCGATAAAATTTATTAGAATACTCATATAGACCTAACCTTTTTAAAATTATCTCAACTAAGTTCAATAAATAGTGGAAAATTGAACTTCGTTGAGGTATAATAAGTATATAATTCTTGTTTTGAGGTGAAATATGGATGCAATTGATATTTTAAGGTGTTTGGCTAGATATGCCGCACGGGAGATTTATGCCGTTAGGGTCAAACTTAACGAGCAGCTTAATAACTTTATACTTTATGCCGAGGGAGAGGACGGCGAGGATGTTTTTGTTGTCACAATAGAGAAAAAATTGGCTTGAGAACTTTGCGGTTTTTTGCAAATAATTGAGCGTAGTGAGAAATAACAGTCTTTACAAATGGTTAATATATTGATATAATTAATCATATCCATAAAATACAAAGGTAATTCGTTTGTATATTAGGGATTTATTTGCGGAGGCGGTTATGGCTGTATTAAAATGGGAAGGAAAGGGCGAGTTTGAGGAGTTGCTAAGAGGTATTATTGACGAAGTGACTAAAAGCGCAATTAGCGCAGAAGTTATTGCGGCGGAGCGTACGATATCCGGCACGGTAAAAACTGCTTTGCTTGTCTTTGAAAAATACTATATGAGAAATGAAAGTCGTGCTAGCCTTTCGGTGCAAATCGTGGCAGAAAGTGGGAACATAAAAGTGGTTTCTGTTGGTTCTGGCGGAGGGCGAGGTGTGTTTTTTAATTTTTCGTGGGGAGCAGAGGAGAGTTTTGCCCAAACAATTGCCGACTATCTTGAAGGTAAGGGATTTGTGCGTGTTTAAATTTAAGCAAAAGTAAAGCAACTTTCACGATATCGCTTTTTTGCGGGAGATAATAATTTTTTATTTGCAATCTACTATGCCATTAGTTTTATCACAATAAAAAGACTTGTGCGATATTTGCCGCTTTTTTTGAAAAGCTATCAATCTTTTTGGGTTTTTGTATTGACATTTTGCACTTGTTTAGGTATCCTTATGACAGTTTGATTTTTTAAAGGAGACGATATGAGTAAGATTTACGATGCCCCTATACCTAATAAAGTTTCTCCAAGAACGAAATGGACATACACTTTGGGCGGTGTAGGTAGAGATATGGCATATACCTTGTATTCAACCTACCTTCTCACCTTTATTTTGTTTACTAAAGGTGTAACCGATGTGCAATTTGGTGTGATAAGCACTATTTTGATTGTTTGCCGTATTTGGGATGCGATAAATGACCCTGTAATGGGTGGTATTATCGAAAATACCAAAAGTAAAATGGGCAAGTTTAAGCCTTGGATTTTGATTGGTGTATTGTCAAATGCGCTCATATTGTCGTTAATATTCTCACTGCCGCTAGACGGTTGGAACTTTGTTATTTTCTTTGGTGTTATGTACCTATTGTGGGATATCACTTTTACCATGAACGATATCGCATATTGGTCTATGCTGCCTTCTCTTAGCAGCAACCCCAAAGAAAGAGCAACCCTAACTTCCATGGCAAACCTATTTGCTGGGCTGGGTGGTGTGCTCGCTGTTGCCTTAACTCCGTTACTCACGCAAGGTCCAAATGCTATTGGCGGCAATGCGGTAACGGGATATATGGCGGTTGCTATCATCATTAGTGCTATCTTTATTGGATGTCAAGTTATGACGGTTGTCGGGGTGAAAGAAAGCCCCCGTGCAATCAAATTACAACAAAAAGCAGAGCCGATTGGATTAAAGAAAATGATGAAAATCATTTTTGGCAATAAACAGCTTTTGTGGCTTGCCCTTGTTATGTTAATGTACAATATCGGCAGTTCAGTTGTCTTAGCTTTTGGCACAACCTATATTTACTTTGAGTTTGGTTATGATGGTCTTTTTGTTACTATTCTTGCGGTGGTATTTGCTGTGGGCGGTGGTGCAATAAATGTCATATATCCCAAATTTGCCGAAAAAATCAACCGCAAAGAGCAGCAATTTATATCGATTATTCTTATAGCGGTGGGCTATACCTTGTTTTTCTTAAATGGTGTGCTTTGGAAGGCTGACAGAGCAGTTGAGTTTGTTTTGCTATGTGTGGCGCTTGTCATTCTTGCGTTTGGGCAGGGTATTTATTATATGAACCTCACCATAAACCTGTCCAATACCATAGAGTACAACGACCTAATGACAGGCTCACGCAATGAGGGTATAATTTTTGCTATGCGCCCGTTTATGGCTAAATTGGGTAGCGCAATGCAACAGTTTTTCATAATGATAGTTTATATCATATTGGGCATAACCACAATTACCAATGCGATATCCGATGTGGAAAAGGATATGGCAAAAGGTCTGATAGATGAAACAGTAAAAGGGTCAAGGATAGAGGCGATTATCAAAAATGTTGACGATACCACCACACTGGGTCTCAAAATATGTATGGTAGGCTTGCCGCTCATCTTGTTAGCCGTGGGTTACTTTGTATTAAAATACAAGTTTAAGATAGACGAAAAAACATATTCCGATATCCTAAAAAAACTTGCCGAGCGTGACGCACAGCGTGCCTTAGAGGAAGAGGCGGCTTTAAATGCGGATGCAGATGAGGCAGTAAGTGCAGAATAATAAAAACTTTTAACTAGTTTTTATATAAAAATACAAGATAATAAAGAGTGTTTGTTTTGAAAAGGAAACAAACGCTCTTTTTTTAAGCATCAATTTATTTAGCAAAATGGTTGTAGCGGTGGTATCAAAATAATTGTATTTTTTGACACTATGGTGTATACTTTAACTATTATTTACCCGCCCCGCCCAATTTAGGGCGCAAAAACGGCGGCTCTATGAGGTTGACCTAATGTATAAAAGACCAGACAGCTCCCCCGATTATCCCAAGATGCAGCAAAAGGTGCTGGAGCTTTGGAAAGAAAAGAATATCAAAAAAAGAGTACTAAAGCTGAATGAGGAAAGCGGCGAGCTGTTTTCCTTTTACGAAGGTCCGCCCACCGCAAACGGCGAGCCGCACGCAGGGCATGTGCTAACACGCAGTTTAAAAGATGTTTATACTCGATTTGCGGGTATGAATGGCTACTATGTGCCAAGAAAGGGCGGTTGGGACACACACGGACTGCCCGTAGAAATAGCGGTGGAGCGCTCTTTAAATATATCTGGCAAACAGGATATAGAAAAGTTTGGTGTGGAAAAGTTTATTGAGGAATGCAAGAAAAATGTTTGGAAATATATCGATAAATGGAAAGAGTTTAGCGAAATGGTGGGCTACTCGTTAGATTTAGACGAGGACTGCTATAATCCGTACGAAAACTACTATATAGAAAGTGTGTGGTGGTCTTTGGACGAACTCAACAAAAAAGGGTTTTTGTATAAGGGATATAAAATTTTACCCTCCTGCCCAAGTTGCCAAACGGCGCTATCTAGCCAAGAAGTTGCGCAAGGGTACAAAGATAAAACGGATATTACCATAGTTGCAAAGTTTTGGTCGGAGGAAATGGGGGCTAATTTTCTTGCGTGGACGACTACCCCTTGGACACTGCCAAGCAATGTGGCGCTTTGCGTAAATCCCAATGAAAAATATGCGCTTGTTGCAAACCAAGACAACGAACGCTTTATTCTTGCCTCCGCTTTGGTAGAAAAGCACTTTAAGGACGAGTATGTCGTTGTGGAGGAGTTTTTGGGTAAAGACTTGGTGGGCAAAAGATATGAGCCTGTCTTTAATTTTTATAGCAACACAGACGGCAATGCCTACCGTGTGGTATCGGGTGAGTTTGTCACGCTTACTGACGGCACGGGCATTGTGCATATCGCTCCCGCATACGGCGAGGATGACGCAGAGGCAGGCAGGGTTTGGGGGTTGCCGTTCTTGCAGCTTGTAGACCACCGTGGCATATTTGGAGATGAGTGCGGGGAGTTTAGCGGGAAGTATATCTTTGACGAAAACGAAAATTTGGTTATCGACCTCATCAAGCGTGACAAGGTATTTTCCAAAGCAAAACACACCCATAGCTATCCCCACTGTTGGCGGTGCAAAAATCCCTTAATGTATTTTGCCCGTGATGCGTGGTTTGTAAAGACCACCGCTTATCTAGACGACCTCTTGCGGGTTAACCGTGAAATTAATTGGTTTCCCAAGTCCTATAAAGAGGGGCGAATGGGCAACTTCCTAAAAAACAATGTGGATTGGTGTCTGTCAAGAAACAGGTATTGGGGTACTCCTCTCAATGTGTGGATGTGTCCCGATTGCTCACATTATATCACGGTTGGCAGTATTGAACAGCTTGTAAATTTGAGCGGCTGCGACCCCGATATAGAGTTGCACAAGCCATATATTGACGAGCCTAAAATCCCGTGCGAAAAATGCGGCGGCACAATGAGCCGTGAGTCCGAAGTTATAGATGTTTGGTACGACAGCGGCGCAATGCCGTTTGCGCAGTTTCACTATCCTTTTGAAAATCAAGAGGAGTTTAAAAGGCGGTATCCCGCAGACTTTATATTTGAAGGCTATGACCAAACACGGGGTTGGTTTTATAGTTTGGAGGCAATAAATACCGCTCTATTTAATTCTCCGCCAATGCGCAACTGTTTAGCGAACGGTATGATTTGTGACGAAAAGGGGCAAAAGATGTCCAAGAGCCTTGGCAACTACACCGACCCTATGGAATATATAAAGAAGTATGGCGGCGACACTGTGCGGTTTATGTTTTATTCCAACGGGCAGCCGTACAATGATGTTATCTTTTCGGAAAATCTGCTTGTGGAAACGCAAAGGAGTTTTCTCAATATCTTGTATAACAGCTTTTCTTTTTATGTGCTATATGCGGATATAGACAAGTTTGCAGGCGGCAAAAAGACCCCCGAGCAAACCGAGCTTAGTGTGTTGGATAAATATATCCTATCAAAATACAATGGGCTGATAATTAGCGTGAAAGAAAAAGTTGCCGCATATATGGCGACCGAGGCAAGCCGTGACATTATGGCATTTTGCGATGAGTTGTCCAATTGGTATATAAGGCGCAGCCGCAAACGCTTTTGGGGGGAGGGCTTTAGCAAGGATAAAGAGGCGGCATTTGTCACGCTCTATACGGTGCTTAGCGGCTTGTCTAGGCTGTGTGCGCCGTTTGCGCCGTTTATTTCCGAAACGATATATCAAACGATTGAAAGACCCTTTGTGAACGGCGCTGAGGACAGCGTGCATCTTAGTACCTATCCGCAAGAAAACCCCGCCTTTATCGATAAGGACATCGAAAGACTTATGCACAAAACTTACCGCTATTGCGAGCTTGGCAGAAGTGCAAGAAATTTAAGTTCTCTTAAAATTCGCCAACCGCTTAGCAAAATATATATTAAGGACACACATTCGGACGAGGTGCTGCCCCAACTATATAAGGATATAATAAAGGACGAGCTTAACATAAAAGAGGTGGTAGAGGGGGGCGACATTGAGCAGTTTGTCGACTATTCGCTAAAGCCGCAACTCAAGACCTTAGGACCTAAATACAATAGGTTGATAGGCAAGATTAGAGAGTATCTTGCAACGGCAGATGCCTACCCAATAATCAAGGCGGTAAAGGCAGGGGGTGTGTGGCAAGCGGAGTTGGATGGGCAGACCGTGGAGTTTGGCGAGGGCGACCTTTTGATATCCACCAAAGAAAAAGAGGGTTTTGCAAGTGCAGGCGAGCAACAATATTCAATAGTATTGGATACCGCTCTTACCGAGGACTTGATTAATGAAGGATACTCAAGGGAATTTATCTCACGGGTACAGGCGCTAAGGAAAGCTCATAGCTTTGATATAACCGACAGAATCAATATACAAATAGACGGCGATGAGGCGATTGTAAAGATAATCTTATCGCAAAAGGAGCGGATAATGTCGGAAATCCTTGTTAACGACATCTCTCGTGGCACAGGCGGAATGGTAAAAGATAGCTTTGAATTTGAAGACAGCAGCATTGATGTTGCAATATCCAAATAGATGCGTATGATAAAAGTGCGGAAACAAACAATATGCTTTGCATAAGGCACGGGATAAGCGACCCCTATCTAAACCACGCAGTGGAGGAAGTGGTTGCAGAACGGTATGGCGACTGTTTTATGCTTTGGGAAAATACTCCCGCCATACTTTTGGGCAAGCATCAAAACGCACGGAGGGAAATTAATTTTTCCTATATTGAAAAAAACAATATTGTCGTGGTGCGCCGTATAACGGGCGGCGGGGCTGTATACAACGATAGCGGCAACCTAAACTTTACTTTTATCACATCGGCTTATGGCGGCTATGCAGGGCTTGGCGATTTTGCAAGGTTTGCCGCTCCCGTGCTGGATGCGCTAAATAGGGCGGGTGTTCCTGCTGTGATGTCGGGGAGAAACGACCTCACGGTAGACGGCAAAAAGATTTCGGGCAATGCCGAGTGCAAGTTGGGAAACAAAATTATTCATCACGGCACACTGCTTTTTAATTCCGACCTTTCCGCATTGTCCAAAGCGCTCACCCCCGATATTGTCAAGTTTGAGGGCAAGGGTATAAAGTCTGTGTCTAGCCGTGTTGCCAATATTCTCCCTTATATAAATGATATTAAAGATATAGGGGAATTTAAAGAATATTTGTTTTTGAATATAATGGCAAGCCTTAACGGGCGGGAAATTGCTTTAACAGCGGACGACTACAATATAGCGGAGGAGCTGGCAAATAAAAAGTACCGCACACACAGTTGGAATTTTGGCGGGGAACGCCCATTCAATATTAGGCGGGAGAAAAGGTTTGCAACGGGTACGGTTGCGGCAGAGATTTATGTTGACGGCGGAAAAATAAAAGATATCGCCTTTAGTGGCGATTATTTTGCAGAGGCGGAACAGGACGAGATTGCGGCATTGCTTAGGGGTGTCCCCTACGAACGGGGTACGGTTAGCGATGTGCTTAGCAAAGTGGATACTAACAAATATTTTTTTGGTGTTTCACAAGATGAAATTGTATCTTTAATTATATAAAGGCGGCTAATATATGTATGAGAGAAAGCCTCAATGGTTAAAGCGTTCTTATAACCCGAACAACGGACAAAGAGAGGTCTTAGAGATAATAAAAAAGTACGGACTAAACACCGTATGTACGGCGGCGGGGTGTCCCAACAAGACAGAGTGCCACAACAGCGGCACGGCAACATTTATGTTGCTGGGCAAGTACTGCACAAGAAACTGCGCCTTTTGCAAGGTGGAGGGAGGCGCTCCGCAAACAATTGATGCCGCCGAGCCAGAAAACATTGCGCTTGCGGCAAACAGTTTAAAATTAAAACATGTGGTGGTAACTTCGGTTACCCGTGACGATATTGAGGACGGCGGAGCGGCGCACTTTGCAAGCACTGTTACCGCCTTAAAGCGGCACTGTCCCAATATTAGTGTGGAAGTGCTAATTCCCGACTTTCAAGGGAGCGAAACGGCATTAAGGAAAGTGATAGCCTCAAACCCCGATGTTATTAACCATAATATGGAAACGGTAAGTGAGTTGTATGGCGAGGTGCGCCCCGAGGCAGATTATAGGCGTTCACTCAAATTGATAGAAAATGTAAAAAAGCAAGACGATACGGGCAAGATAATAACAAAGTCGGGCTTTATGCTTGGGTTGGGAGAAAGCTCCCACCAAGTTTATCAGTTGCTAAAAGATTTGCGGGGCGTGGATTGCGATATTGTAACAATAGGGCAGTATCTCCGCCCAAGCATTGCTCACCGTGCGGTGTCAAGGTATGTTCACCCCGAGGAGTTTGAGGCTTTTGGCAGTGCCGCATACGCTTTAGGGTTTAAATATGTTGCAAGTGCGCCGTTGGTGCGCAGCTCTTACCACGCTTTGCAAGCGGTATCGGCCGTGAGGGACAAGTAAAAATGAGAAAGAAAGAATATAAGCAGTTTTATAAGATTGAAACAGAACTAGACGACAAGGGCAAAGTAAAAAGCCGTCCTGTGTATACGGGCGATTATTTTGTCATACTCAATGCACCAAAGGAAGTAAAGAGCATTGGAATAATCGCTTTGGTCATTCTTTCGTTTTTCACCGTAGCGGGTGCGGGATTGTTGTTTTTGGATATCCTGTCAAACTACGAAGTATATATTGTATTACCAAATGTAATAGCGCTGGCGGGGGCAGGGAGCGCTATATATTATGTATCCTATTTGTTTTTAATAAAAGAGAAATATAATGTTTTCCAAAAGATGAAAGTGGAAACCCGTTTAAACCAATGCCTAGCGTTATCCTCCTC
>Ga0265293_10014482_pt1 | contig 9998 bp, 9 predicted proteins | sample Munlanlewell138R_FD_192505 | JGI IMG/M metagenome (GOLD analysis project Ga0265293, IMG submission 192505) | Leachate microbial communities from a municipal landfill in Southern Ontario, Canada - Leachate well 138R | ecosystem: Engineered > Solid waste > Landfill > Unclassified | place: Canada...
TATCCAGCTGAGCTACGGGTGCATACCGTTCGCGAAGTGCTTACGTCATGCTTACGCGAGTTTTTTGGCTTCTTGAAGAGCAAACCCGATATTCGCTCAAGCCATTGTTAAATCAATACCTTTTCCCAACACCTTCAACCTTCGCCAGACTTGACTACCGCCTTCGGAGGGCAGTGCTCTATCCAGCTGAGCTACGGGTGCCTGCTGCTGCTATAGGGGAAAGCGTGGGGGGCTGCAACGGGATTTGCAGCCCTTGTTCACCCAAAAAGATCGTGGCAAAGTTCCAGCGCATCGACCAGCGCATCGACCTCGGCGCGGGTGTTATAGAGCCCGAATGAGGCCCGGCACGTCGCTGAAACCCCTAGATGATCCAAAAGCGGCATGGCGCAATGCGTGCCCGCGCGCACCGCGATGCCCCGTTTGTCCAGCACGGTGGACAGGTCATGCGCATGGGCCGAACCATCGATGGTAAAGGAATATATCGCCGCTTTATCAGGGGATTGCCCTTGGATATTCAACCAGTTCAATCCTGCAAACCGCGTCTGGGCATAATGCGCCAGCTCGGCCTCATAGGTGCTGATACGGTCCATGCCGATCCCCATCAGGTAATCGAGCGCCACGCCGAGGCCGATGGTTTGCACGATGCCGGGGGTGCCGGCCTCAAACCGCATGGGCGGGTCGGCATAGGTGACCGTATCGCGGCCCACTTCGCGGATCATGTCGCCACCGCCAAAAAAGGGGCGCATTTCCGCCATCCGTTCACGCCGGACATAAATCGCGCCGGACCCCGAGGGGCCATAGAGTTTATGCCCGGTAATCACGTAGAAATCACAACCCATGTCGGCCACATCGACCTTGGCATGCACCGCGCCCTGTGATCCATCCACCAGCACCGGCACGCCTTTGGCATGCGCGCCGGCCGTGATGGATTTCACATCAACTTTGGTTCCCAATACATTGGAAAGATGTGTGATTGCCACCAGCTTGGTGCGCGGGCCGATTGCATCGATTACCGCGTCGGGATCAAGTGACCCATCGGCATTCGTGTCTACCCATTTCAGCACCACCCCCTGCCGTTCGCGCAAGAAATGCCACGGCACGATATTGGCGTGATGCTCCATGATCGAGAGCACGATTTCGTCGCCCGCCTGCATCCGCGGCATCGCCCAGGAATAGGCGACCATATTGATCCCCGCCGTCGCGCCGGAATTAAAGATGATCTCATCCTCGTGCCGGGCGCCCAGAAAGCGGGCGATCGTGCCGCGCACGGCTTCGTATTTATCGGTCAGCTCATTAGAAAGATGATGCAAGCCTCTGTGAACATTGGCATATTCATGGCTATAGGCCTGGGTGATTGCATCGATCACCACCTGCGGTTTTTGGGCCGATGCGCCGTTATCAAGATAGATCAGCGGCCTGCCATTCACCTGCCGCGACAGAATCGGAAAATCGGCGCGGATACGGTCCACATCATACATTTTGGGCCCCTTTTTGCGGGAATTCGGCCTCGCGCAGGCCGGCAATCAGAAAGGTGACAAAGCTGAGCATGGCAAGCGATCCGGTCACCACCTGCGCCGGGCCGGGATCGACCATGCCTTCGGTCAATCCCCACAACAGCCAAAGCGGGGTCGAGGCTAAAAGCGCCCAGAAAACCGCGATCCGCGCCGCGAAAAAGCTGCCGCGCCCGCCCGCCAGTTTCAGCACCAGATGCAGCACCGCCGAAACGGCATAAAGCAGCACCGGCGCCAGCATCAAAAGCGCCACGGCCGCCCCGCTCAGCCTTGCGCCAAGTGGGATTTCGGGGTCAAGAAACGCGGCGCGGGCGTGCACCGGCCATTGCGACACGAAAATCAGCGCACATCCGACCATCACCAGCGCAATCGCGTGAATTTCATCGCGCGCCTTGGCCAGTTGTTGGCGCACCCCGCGACGGGGCGCGCGCCAGGTGGTCAGAATATCCGCGATCGTGCTCATTTTTCCGCGCGCCCGGCCACAAGCCAGCGGCTGGCCTGTTCCTGCACGCTATCGGCGATGGTTTCATCTTCGATTTCGGCCACGGCCTCGGCCAGAAAGGCCAGCACCATCAAATCGCGCGCCTGATCCACGGGCACACCGCGCGAACGCAGGTAAAACAGCGCCTCTTCATCGATCGCGCCGGTGGTCGAGCCATGCGAACAGGCCACATCATCGGCGTAGATCTCAAGCTCGGGCTTGGCGAGGAAACGCGCATCCTCATCCAACAGCAGGGATTGAGAAATCTGATAACCATCAGTCTTTTGCGCGCCGTTCTTTACAAGAATCTTGCCCTGAAACACGCCGGTGGCGCCATCGCGCAGCACCTTTTTGAACACCTGCCGGCTTTCACAATGCTGGCCGGCATGGGTGATAAAGATCGTGTCGTCATGGTGAAAATCACCCGCGCCCAAGGCGGCACCGGCGACATGGGCGATGCCATTATCGCCGTTCAGTTCGATCACCACTTCGTTGCGCGTCATGACGCCATTCGCCGTCATGGTGAAACTTTTGAACGTGCTTTCCGCGCCCAGGCGGGCGAATACATGCGTCACAGTGCTGCGCGCATGTTCGGGGCCTTGCAGGCGGATGTGGTGAAAACTGCCGCCATCGGCGATATCGACTTCGAGCACATGGTTCGCCCGCGCGCCCGATGCACCGGATTCCAGAATGGTCAGTGATGCGCCCGATTCAACCTTGACAATATGGTGCAAGATCGCGTCAGAATCATTTGATTTATAATCATAAACCATATGGACGGGCTTATCTGCGCTGCCGGTCGCATGGATCGCCACGCCTTGTGTTGCCATCATCGTGTTCAACGTCGCAAGCGCGCGGCTGACCGGGTTCTGGCCGCGTTGTTCCAGCACACCATAAAGATCGCGCGTCCAGGCAGCGCTTTCGAGCGCGTCGTTTAGCGGGGTGATCGTGCAGCCCGCCACCTGTGCCACATCCGATGCGGCGCCATCAAAGACACCATCGCGATAGATCATTCGCACCCGGTCAATGCCATCGAAAAACGCATCGCCGGCCGCCACCGCGGGCGCGTCGATCGGCGCGGGCGCAACAAGGCGAGCGGGATCGGTATATTTCCAATATTCATCGCGCCGACCCGGCAGGCCCGCATCACGCAAACGCCCCTCGGCATTCTTGCGGGTCTGTGTGGCCGTATCCGGCAGCGCAGGCCCCACGGCCAGATAAGAGGCCGCAGCCGCGCGCTTTGCCTCAAGCAAACTCATTGCGCTTGCTCCGTCAACAGATCGCCGTAACCATAATTTTCCACCTCAAGCGCAAGCTCGGGGCCGCCGGTGCGAATGACGCGACCATCGGCCATAATATGCACGACATCAGGTTTGATATGATCCAGAAGCCGTTGATAATGCGTGATAACCAGGAATGACCGCCCCTCACTGCGCAGCGCGTTCACGCCCTCGGCCACCAGTTTCATCGCATCGACATCAAGGCCCGAATCCGTTTCATCCAGAATGCACATCTTGGGTTCAAGCATGGCCATCTGCAGGATTTCATTGCGCTTTTTCTCGCCGCCAGAAAAGCCGACATTGACCGGGCGTTTAAGCATCTCGGCATCGATTTTCAGCGATTTGGCCCGTTCGCGCACCAGTTTCAGAAATTCACCGGCGCTGAGTTCATCCTCGCCCCGTGCTTTGCGCTGCGCGTTCACCGCCGTGCGCAAAAAGGTCATATTGCCGACGCCGGGGATTTCAACGGGATATTGAAAGGCCAAAAACAGCCCCGCCGCAGCACGGGCTTCGGGCTCCATTTCCAACAGATCCTGCCCGTCGAGCGTGGCGCTGCCGTCGGTCACCTCGTAGCCGTCACGGCCCGACAAAACATAGGACAGCGTCGATTTGCCCGACCCGTTCGGCCCCATGATCGCATGCACCTGACCGGGCGCGACTTCAAGCGACACCCCTTTGAGGATCTGCTTGTCCTCATCTTCAAGTTTGACGTGCAAATTGTTGATTTTCAGCATTTTATTCCTCATTCTTATGTTCCCCGAGACGCCTTGCTTCCCTGCGCGGCTGGGGATTATCTGGTGCGCAACATGATCGTGATGACATCGGCCAACCGATCTGGCGGCAGCGTCATGGGCGCGATTTCAAACCGGTCCATCATCCGTCATGGCGTTGATCCTAGCCTACCGATCCTTCGAGCGAGATCGCCACAAGTGCCTGCGCTTCCATCGCGAATTCCATCGGCAGCGCCTGCAGCACATCCTTGCAAAACCCGTTCACAACCAGCGCCACGGCCTCTTCCTCGTCCATCCCGCGCGAGCGGCAATAGAACAGTTGATCATCATCCACCTTGGATGTCGTGGCTTCGTGTTCCACCCGGGACGAGCTGTTGCGCACCTCGATATAGGGCACGGTATGCGCGCCGCAATTCGACCCGATCAACAGGCTGTCGCACTGGGTATAGTTGCGCGAATTCTTGGCCTTCGGGTGCATGGACACCAACCCGCGATAGGTGTTTTGCGCCTTGCCCGCCGAAATCCCCTTGGACACAATGCGCGAGCGCGTATCGCGGCCCAGATGGATCATCTTGGTGCCGGTATCAGCCTGCTGATAGTTGTTGGTGATGGCGATGGAATAGAATTCGCCCTGGCTTTCATTGCCGCGCAGGATGCAGGACGGGTATTTCCACGTCACCGCCGAGCCAGTTTCCACCTGGGTCCACATCACCTTGGCGCGGTCGCCCCGGCAATCGGCGCGTTTGGTCACGAAGTTATAGATCCCGCCGCGGCCCTCTTCATCGCCGGGGAACCAGTTCTGAACGGTGGAATATTTCACCTCGGCATCTTCTTCGATGATGATTTCCACCACCGCGGCATGAAGCTGCGCCGTATCGCGTTTGGGCGCGGTGCACCCTTCGAGATAGCTGACATAGCTGCCCTTGTCGGCGATGATCAGCGTGCGCTCGAACTGGCCGGTATTTTCGGCATTGATGCGGAAATATGTGGAAAGCTCCATCGGGCAGCGCACACCCGGCGGCACATAGACGAAGGAACCATCCGAAAAGACCGCCGAATTCAGCGTGGCATAATAGTTATCCGAGGGCGGCACGACCGAACCCAGATATTTGCGCACCAACTCGGGGTGTTCGCGGATCGCCTCGGAAATCGAGCAAAAGATCACGCCGGCCTTTTTCAATTCATCCTGAAAGGTGGTGCCCAGGCTTACGCTGTCGAACACGGCATCCACGGCCACGCGGCGCGGGGGCGCATCTTCGGCCCCTTCGACACCGGCCAGAACCATTTGTTCGCGCAGTGGAATCCCCAGTTTTTCATAGGTGGCCAGCAGCTTGGGATCGACCTCATCAAGCGATTTCGGCTTTTCGGCCATGCTTTTGGGGCGGGCATAGTAATATTGATCCTGAAAGTCGATTTCGGGATAATTGACCATGGCCCAGGTCGGCTCTTCCATCTTTTCCCAGCGGGCAAAGGCCGCAAGGCGCCATTCGGTCATCCATTCCGGCTCGCCGTTCTTTTCCGAAATCAGGCGGACGATATCGGGGTTTACGCCCTTGGGGGCGTATTCCATTTCGATATCGGTTTCCCAGCCGTGCTTATAGGTGCTGATGGATTTGACGGCCTCGACCGTTTCCTGATCAACCCCATCTTTGACCTGCATATCCAGCGTGTTCATTATGCCTTCGCCTTTCTTCTCATGCGGCTCGCGCGCGGTGGCGCGAGTGGGCGGTGGCCCAGGCGCGCGCAAAGCGCGTCACCTCGTCTTGTGTCGTTTCGGGACCGATCGAGATGCGCACAGCACATGCCGCCTCGGTCTCATCATACCCCATTGCACGCAAAACCTTACTCGCCCGAACCTTGCCTGATGCGCAGGCGGACCCTGCCGAAATGGCAAATCCGGCCAGATCCATCTGGATGACCTGCGTTTCGCCTTTCCATCCGGGCAAAATCAGGCAGCTTGTGTTCGGAAGGCGTCGCGCGTCCTGATCCTTGCCTACACAGATAAGGTCTTGGGACGCATCCGCAAGCAGGTTTTCCAACAGGTCGCGGTTTGCGGCGACGCCGTCCCACAGGCCATCGGCCAGATCGCGCGCCGCCGCCGTGGCTGCGGCCGCAAAACCGGCAATGGCGATCACGTTTTCGGTGCCCGCGCGCCGGCCCATTTCCTGCCCGCCGCCGCGGATCTGCGCACCAAGATCAGTGCCCCACCGGATCACCAACGCGCCAATCCCCTTTGGCCCGCCGATCTTGTGGGCAGAAATCAGCGCCATCTGCGCGCCCATCCAGTTGAACGCCACGGGCAGCTTGCCAAAGGCCTGGGTCGCATCGCAAAGTGCGAGCCCATCCGGCAGGCTCTGCACGATGCCGGTTTCGGAATTGGCCAGTTGCAATGCCGTGCGCGCAGGCTCGGCCACGCTTACCTGCCCCAGCCGGTCCACCGGCAACACCGGATCGGCCCAGGCCAGCACCGCTTCGTGTTCGACATCCGCACAGACCAGCCCGCGGCCCGCAAGGCCAAGCGCCGCCCCCTCGGTCGCGCCCGAGGTAAAGATGATATCGGCCCCTTCGGCCCCGAATGCCGCGGCAATCTGGCCCCGCGCGCGCTCGATCAGCCCCTTGGCCGCGCGGCCTTCGGCATGAACCGATGACGGGTTGCCCACCACATCCATCGCCGCAATCATCGCGTCGCGCGCTTCGGGGCGCAGCGGCGCGGTGGCGTTCCAGTCAAGATAGGTGCGCGGGTTCATTCATCCACCACTTGCAACAGCGACGGCACCGCCGGGCAGGGCGACAATTCGTTGCGCACCACATCCGACAGCCGGGTCTGGTGCAAAAACACATAGACATGCGCCGAAAGCCCTTCCCACAGACGGTTGGTCATGCTTTGTGCGCGGCTGCCCGATATTGCGCCGGTGACCCCTGCCCCGGTATGCATGGCCGAAACCGTTTCATCCACCGCCGCCAGCACATCGGCGATGCGGATATCCGATGCCGGACGCGCCAGCCGGTAGCCGCCACCCGGGCCGCGCACCGAGGCCACCAGATCCGCACGCCGCAGCCGAACGAAAAGCTGTTCCAGATAGGGCAGCGAGATATCCTGCCGCCTGGAAATTTCTGCCAACGAATGCAAACTGCCTTCGGGCTGCAACGCCAGATCAGACAGCGCCACCATCGCATAGCGCCCCTTTGTGCTGAGTTTCATCCTGCAAACCTATGCAAACAGATTGACCTTGAGCGGTTGGGGCCTTAGGTCCATACCACCCGATGACCGCCCAAATGGCGGTGATTTAGAATTGTTCTAAGGTATCCGGGGAAAACAGTCAACTATAGACTGACCCCACCCAAGGAGACAGCGACACAGATGCCCGAAGTGATTTTTCCCGGACCCGAAGGACGCCTTGAAGGCCGCTATCACCCCCAAAAGGAAAAAGACGCGCCGATCGCCATCGTGCTGCATCCGCATCCGCAATTTGGCGGCACGATGAACAATCGCGTCGTCTATAACCTGCATTATGCGTTCTATAACATGGGATTCACCGTCCTGCGTTTCAACTTTCGCGGCGTGGGCCGGTCGCAGGGCGAATATGATCAGGGCGTGGGCGAACTGTCGGATGCGGCCTCGGCGCTTGATTACCTGCAATCGCTTAACAGCAATGCGAAACACTGCTGGGTTGCGGGCTTTTCCTTTGGCGCCTGGATCGGCATGCAATTGCTGATGCGCCGGCCGGAAATTACCGGCTTTATCAGCGTTTCGCCGCCGGCCAATATGTATGATTTCAGCTTTCTGGCCCCTTGCCCGGCTTCGGGGCTGATCATCAACGGCTCGGCCGACCGCGTGGCCCCGCCCCGCGATACCGAAACGCTGGTGGGCAAATTGCGCGAGCAAAAAGGCATCACCATCACCCACGAAGTGATCGAGGGGGCGGATCATTTCTTCCGCGACGAAGACGAACATATGGCGCCGATGATCAACAGCGTGCAAACCTATGTGCGTCGCCGCCTGACGGAAACCAGCCGCTAAAGCGCGGCTTTGCGCCCCTTTTCGGGCCGCGCAAAGCCACCGCATACCATCGTATACATTGCGGCTTCCCATCCATCCGCTTTCCCGCTATAGCCCAAGCGACGAATCCAACGCAAAGGGGGATCACCCATGACCAAAATCAAGGTAACCAATCCTGTCGTCGAGCTTGACGGCGATGAAATGACCCGCATCATCTGGGATTTCATCAAGCAAAAACTGATCCTGCCCTATCTGGATATCGACCTGAAATATTACGATCTGGGGATCGAGGAACGCGATCGCACCAACGACCAGATCACCATCGACGCCGCCGAAGCGATCAAGAAATACGGCGTCGGCGTCAAATGCGCGACCATTACCCCCGACGAAGCCCGGGTCGAGGAATTCGGCCTCAAACAGATGTGGAAATCGCCCAATGGCACGATCCGCAACATTCTGGGCGGTGTGATTTTCCGCGAACCGATCATCTGCCGTAACGTGCCGCGCCTTGTGCCCGGCTGGACGAAACCGATCGTGGTGGGCCGCCATGCCTTTGGCGATCAATACCGCGCCACCGATTTCCTGTTCCCCGGCAAGGGCAAGCTGTCGATCAAATTCGTCGGCGAAGACGGCGAAGTGATCGAGCGCGAAGTTTTCGACGCCCCCGGTGCCGGTGTGACCATGGCGATGTATAACCTTGATCAGTCGATCATCGATTTCGCACGTTCGTCGATGAACTACGGGCTGATGAAAGGCTGGCCAGTCTATCTTTCAACCAAGAACACCATTTTGAAAGCCTATGATGGCCGCTTCAAGGATCTGTTCCAAAAGGTGTTCGACGAAGAATTCGCCGACAAGTTCAAGGCCGCCGGCATCACCTACGAACACCGCCTGATCGACGATATGGTGGCCAGCGCGATGAAATGGTCGGGCGGCTATGTCTGGGCCTGTAAAAATTATGATGGCGACGTGCAATCGGATACCGTTGCGCAGGGCTTTGGCTCGCTCGGGCTGATGACCAGCGTGTTGATGACCCCCGATGGCCAGACGGTCGAGGCCGAGGCCGCCCATGGCACTGTCACCCGCCATTACCGCGAACATCAAAAAGGCAATGAAACCTCGACCAACTCGATCGCGTCGATCTTTGCCTGGACCGGCGGACTGAAGCACCGCGCCAAGCTTGATGATAATGCCGAATTGCTGCGCTTTGCCGAAACGCTGGAACGCGTCACCGTGCAGGCCGTCGAAGATGGCTATATGACCAAGGATCTGGCGCTGCTGGTCGGGCCGGAACAAAAATGGCTCTCGACCATGGGTTATCTTGAAAAGGTTGACGAATACCTGAACAAGGCCCTGGCCTGATACCCTTTGGGGCTGGCGAAACCGCTGGCCCCACCTATATTGAACGGGCCGCCCCTGCATGCATCGGGCGGCCCATGTGCATTAGCACTGGTATTTGCGGCCATTGCAGTATAGGCCGCGCCCAAATCCACAGACGGAAACGCATTTCATGGACCTACGCAATATTGCCATTATCGCCCACGTCGACCATGGCAAAACCACACTTGTTGATGCATTGCTTAAGCAGTCGGGCAATTATCGCGAAAATCAGGCAACCACCGACCGCGCGATGGATAGCGACGCGCTGGAACGCGAACGCGGCATCACCATCCTTGCCAAGGCGACTTCGGTCGAATGGAAAGGCGCGCGGGTCAATATTGTTGACACCCCCGGCCACGCCGATTTCGGCGGCGAGGTCGAGCGCATCTTGAACATGGTCGATGGCGTTGTGCTGCTGGTCGATGCCGCCGAAGGCCCGATGCCGCAAACGAAATTCGTCACCGCCAAGGCGCTGGCTCTGGGCCTGCGCCCGATTGTCGTGCTTAACAAGGTGGACAAGCCCGATGCCGATCCTGACCGGGCGCTGGATGAATGTTTCGATCTGTTCGCCAATCTGGGCGCCAGCGATGAGCAGCTTGAATTCCCGCATCTTTA